>Ga0099364_10005993_pt1 | contig 17827 bp, 11 predicted proteins | sample TergutTh196P3_FD_73070 | JGI IMG/M metagenome (GOLD analysis project Ga0099364, IMG submission 73070) | Microcerotermes parvus P3 segment gut microbial communities from Pointe-Noire, Republic of the Congo - Th196 P3 | ecosystem: Host-associated > Arthropoda: Insects > Digestive system > Gut ...
TCTTTAAGAATAATATCTGTTTCAAATGTTTCGCAGATTCAGCATAGAAATGGAAGTGTAGAAAATATAACGAGTAAATCATCATTTGGACTTATAGCTGACCCCGGTGGGTTTATTGGCTCTGGACCAGAAACAGGTTTTGAGATAACATCAGGAAATGCAAATTACCAGTTTATAGCCAGATTTCCCTCCTTAGGTGCTTCAAATAATTTTAGTGCAGGTATCGATGTGAATATGAGCATAAATTATTTATATAATGGTAACGAAAGTGGTTTTTATCTAGGTGCTGTCGGAGGATATAGAGGTTATTATTTAGATCATTCTAAAACATTGTATAGTGAAGGCATGTTGCTCGGAGCGACTGGATATAGAATTGTTTTTGATAGTGGTTATAACATGAGATTTGGAATAGGCTTTGGGGCAAGTTTCGGTAATTCAGGAGGAGAATTTATCTGGAGACCTGTTAGTTCTATAGGATATAGTTTTTAGGAGATGATAATAATGCATATCCGTAGTGGCGGTGTTTACCACCGTCCTTTCCGACAGTAAAACAAACAATGGAACATCAATTGTAGATGGTTTCCGTAGTTGGGTGGGACGGTGGCGAGCACCGCCGCTACGATTAAAATGTGGACACTTATGGGGTGGAGCTTGCCTCCGTCTATGCCTAACTAATAATTAAAAGAGGTGAGGTTTCGTGCCTTGCCTCTTTTTTTGTGTATTCTTTATTTATTCTCCGATGTATTTTACATCGTGTATAAAATACCCAAAAACGATTTTTTTCGCAAATTTGCTAAAAAGAATTGACAGAATACGGCTTTTTGTTTTCTTGAACTATGAGTGATTATAGAAGATTGGAGATAGTTTATGTATAGTTTGAGCATGAAGCCGAAATTTGCGAGGCAGCAATTCCTTTGGGAGTTTATGTGTCAACTAAACGAAGAGATTTCTTTGACTAACATTCAAAAGCTCGTTTTCTTGAATATGCAGAAGGCAGAATCTCCTTTTTATGAATTTATTCCTTATATGTATGGTTGCTATTCGTTTCAATTGAAAGAAGATTTGGAAACTCTTGTGAGAGAAGGTTTTTTATCCGAATTTAATTCAAGATATAAGTCTGTACATCCCTGCTCAAAAAAGACATCGTTTGACATCGCATCTGAAAGGGGAAATGCTTTGATTTGTAAAGTGTATAAAGCAAACCCCTATTATGTGATAAATAGTGAAATAGCAGAGGAACATTTATCGCAAAATGAGCTTGACGATATACAGAAACTGAATCAAAGTTTTATCAAGCAGGACAAGGTTTTGTTCACAATCGGTTATGAAGGGAAAAGTGTCGAAAAGTTTGTGAATATGTTGATAGTTCACGGCATACAAGTTTTGTGCGATGTTCGCAAAAACGCCTTTAGCTATAAATTTGGTTTTTCAAAAAGTAAACTGTGCCATATCGTGGAATCTATAGGAATTCAATATCTCCATATCCCTGAGCTTGGAATAGAATCAGATAAACGGAAATCGCTCAACACTTTGTCTGATTATCAAGAATTGTTCAAAAACTATTCAAATACGCTTTCTATGAAAACATATCAAGTAGAGCAATTATACTCTCTTTTATGTTCTAAAAATCGTATCGCTTTGATGTGCTTTGAATTGGAATCAAAAATGTGTCATAGGCATGTTATCCGAGACTATCTGCAAGAGAAATTCGAGACTACGTGTGTGGATCTATAGATTTTGGAAAAAAAGAAAATTTATATAGTTGTAAAGACTTATCCTACCATTTCTGAAGAATACTCAGAACTCGTATGTACAGCAGGTGTCCTTGAAGATGGCTCTTGGATACGCCTTTACCCTATCCCATTCAGAAAATTGTGCGATGAGCAGAAATACCCAAAACACGCATGGATTGAAGCCATAATAGAAAGAAATACAAAAGACTTCCGCCCAGAATCATATCGCCCAAATATCGATTCTATAAAAATCCTGACAAAACCAATCAAAGACTGGGACGAAAAACGTAACATCATTTTTAAAAACAAAAAAATATACACAAATCTCAACGAATTGATCAACAAAGCAAAATCTGATAAAACCTCACTCGCCGTGTTTAAACCTGCAAAAATAACCGACTTTATTGTTGAAAAAACAGAGCGAGAATGGAATCCCGCAAAACTAAAAAGCCTCTCTCTAAAATCAAAACAACTCAATATTTTTCAGACTCCCGAAGAAATAGAAAACGAATTTCGGGTAGTTCCCAAAATTCCATATAAGTTTTCATACAAGTTTGAAGACGAGGCAGGCAGACAATCCAAACTGATGATAGAAGACTGGGAAATCGGAATGCTATACCAAAATTGCCTGAAAAGAGCCGAAAATAACGAAAACATCGCTATTTCAAAAGTTCGTGATAAATATTTTAATGAATTTTTGAAAAAAGATTTACACCTATTTCTTGGAACAACATTGGAACATCACGCAAAAAACGCACCCAATCCATTTGTAATCATCGGAGTATTCTACCCACCGATGCCGTCCGCACAACTCACAATCTTTGATATGTAATCAGATATTTCTTTTATGGTTAACATCGTTTAATTCTCCATCACTTGCATAATTTTTAGGCACTTCTACGTGAAAATATGAAACAGGCTTTTTTTTGTCAAGTGTTTTGTAGAAAATTCTGAAGATAATCCGCCGCTACGGGTTTGAAGTTATATAGCATTTCCGCTTGACATTTATTTTATCTGTAGCGTCAATCTCCGATTGACACTGTGGCGATTGGAAATCGCCGCTACGGATATTAAGCGGAAATGCTATAAACAATAATTATATAAGAGAAGACACATAGAAACTTTCGTAACTATTATATTTTTTAGTAAAATAACTCTGTGTTCTCAATCTCCGTGTAACTCTGTGTGACTCTGTGGTGAAAAAAGACTCTGAGGTCTCTTGAGGTTTATTATAGCATTTCCACTTGACATTGACAAATATCGTAGCGGCGATTTCCAATCGCCAATGTGGCAATCGGAGATTGCCGCTACATTTAATGTCAAGTGGAAATGCTATAAAGTTAATAAGTTGGCACTTATGAGGTTACCCCTACGATAATTAACTGATATTTCCAAGTTGTCTTAACCTATTAAAAAATATTCAGTTATCATCAAATAGTTCTTGACACAAAGTCTCCTTAAAATATTGTGACATTGTAAGTTACAACAAAATTAAAAGGAGACTACAATGTCAAATATCAAAACCAGTGATTTATGTCAAGTGAAAAAAGAGATGATTTCATTTTCAGGAGTCGAAAATCTTTTTCATTTTTTCAACATCAAAAAAACTTTAGAAAGAGCCTGTATTACAAAGAGTAAGGGTGTCCAGAATGTGTTGATACTCTTATATCTATGCTTGCTTCATTTTAAGGATCGACGTTCAATATCAGAAGGTTTACGGTTCCTTGGAAAGCAAGTTCACAAAAGCACTGTTCACAATTTTCTGAACAACGAGAAATATAATTGGCGTAAATTATTGACATACACAGCAAAGATTTATCAAAAAAGATTTCCTGCTCCAACAGGTAAACCAAGTGTTTTAATCATAGACGATACATCGAAGGAAAAATCAGGTCGTTTCGTTGAATATATCGGAAAGTTTCGAGATCATTGTAAATGTCGTTTTTATATGGGTTACCAAGTTATATTTGCAGCATTAAGTAATGGTAATACTTGCATACCGGTGGATTTTACTATTAAAATCAGCAATCCAAAGAAAAGTAAAAAAAAGAAAACTCAGAAGAAGTGGAAAAGTTCTAAATATGGCAAAGGTCGATACGAGAGAGACACTCATACATATAAACGAGTAACAGAAGCTAAAAAGACCAAATTTGATTTATGTGTAAATATGCTCAAACGTGCTTTGAAAATGGGGTTTAAATTTAATTATGTAGGGTATAATTGCAGCAACTCATTTAAGTTTGTGTTTGGCAGACTAGTGAAACGTGGTATTCACCTTGTAGCGATGCTAAAACTAGATACGACAAAGTATCAATACAACGGAGAACGACTTAATGCGAAAGAAATATTTTTTAAAGTTCCGAAATGGGAGCATATAACAAAAAACGGTGTCAAGATGAAGTCTGTTGTTGTTGACATTGAAGACAAATCTGTCAAAAATGGCAAAATCACTACAGGTAAGGTAAAATTATGTTTTTATAAATTTCCCGGTCATAAAGACTACAAAGCAATCTTATGCACAAATAAAGAATTACCTGCAGAAGAGATACTAGAACTATATACTTATAGATGGCAGATAGAAGTGATGATCAATGATTTGAAGAGATATTTTGGATTTTATCGTTCTATGTCAACCAAGTATGCACCGCAAGTAGCAGATTTGAGTATATCTTGTATGTTTTATGTAATGATATGCACCTTAAAAGAGAGAAAGCCTCAAAAATCATCATATCAATTATTGCTTGATTTAGAATTTGAATTTGAAGAATACTGCTATGAGATGTTCTTTGCTTATAAATTCAAAACCAAAACAGTTGAATTTATCGATTTTGCTCTTAAGAAAGGACTGACTAAAATCATAGATCTCAAAGAATTTGTGAATGAGTTATTGGATGAGTTTCTAAGTAAAGAGTTCTATGATGATAAAATTATAGAAGTAGATAACATGCAAAATGATATAGTAGCTTAATACACTGATATTAAAGCCTGTCAGTGTGTTTTATGTTTTTTAATATGACTATTTTGCAACGAGTTACAACTTGGAAATATCAGAATTAAAGACCGCTAGATAGTTCGAGAAAATGCGAAAGAAAGTTTGAGATTTAAATTTTGATAAAAAATATTTTGAGTTTTTCGTTATATCATCCCACAAAAGTCTTGACAAAAAAGCCTACTTTAAATTTATGGTTTAGAAGAGTATGTTTAGATTTGTAGGAAGCAAGTTAATAGTAAAAGGTGAATTGAAAGGAGTAAAAATGCCTAAAGAAAAGAATGCTCAAAACGATTTAGTTCAATCGAACTACACATCGTTTTTGCAAGATATTTTGTTAAAAGTGAAACAAACAAGATTTGAAATGCTTGTATCTGTAAGCCAAAAAACATTGCTACTTTATTGGGAAATAGGAAAAGCAGTGAGCGAGAAAATAGAAAATGGCGGTTGGGGAAAATCTGTAGTAGAAAAACTTTCATATGATTTACGAACTGAATTGCCGGGTATTCGGGGGTTTTCAGCTCGGAATATTTGGAATATGAAAAGATTCTATGAATTTTATTCTAACTTGGGATTCAAACATCTCACTATAGATTTAAATTCTGCAACCACGGTTGCAGAATTAGAGACCGAGATAAATATCTATTCTTTAATTGCAGAAAATCAATCAGAAGTTAGTTCCGCAACTATGGTTGCAGTATATCAAAAACATTTATCAGATTTGATCACAAATGTTGGTTGGGTGCAAAATTGTATAGTTCTCGAAAAATGTAAAAACCTAAAACAAATCGTCTTTTATCTAAAACTAACAAAGGAAAAGGGATGGTCTAAGTTAGATTTACTTGAAAAAATTGAGCAAAATTATTTTGAGAACTTTGCTCTGGCACAAAATAATTTTGTAACTTCAGTTCCTGAATCATTAAAAGCTCAAATCGCATATGAATTTCTTGATGATTACAACATCGAATTATTAAATCCAGACCAACCTATATCTGAAAAAGCTTTAGAAAATGCTATAGTTACAAATATAATCAAATTCTTGAATGAAATGGGTGGAAATTTTGCTTTTGTCGGACAGCAATTTCGATTAATCCTAAATGAAAAAGAGTATTTTATAGATTTATTATTTTTCAATCTTACTTTGAATTGCTATGTCGTTTTTGAATTGAAAGCTAGAGAATTTTCACCAAAAGATATCGGCCAAACTCAAATGTATATGCAGCTGATAAATAAACAAGTAAAACAACCTTACCATAATAATACCATCGGCATTGTCTTGTGTAGAACAAAAAATCGGCTCGAAGTAGAGTATATGCTTGAACTAGCAAAAGACCCTATGGGAGTAGCAACATACAATCGTTATGATAAACTTCCTGAAGAATATGCTAAATATCTGCCTTCAGAGGATGAGTTAGATAAAAGATTAATAGAGTTGCTTATTACTAATGAAGATAATGACCACTAACTAATTTAAAAATATGGAATTATTCATGAGATTTTAGTTGAAAAAGCTTTTTGGTGAAAAGAAAAAATGGAGAACGAATAAATGCGAACCTAATTTTGTACGGCCCCCCATTCTGTACGGAACGCCTTCAGCCGTTCCTGCTTCGATTGGGCTCCCACCTTGCCTGTACGGAACGTATTTATTCGTTCCTAGTTCGGTCGTGTTCTATATCGAAGCTGAAATAATAAATGCGTTCCTTACAGGCAAAATGGAGAACAAAACCGAACTAGGAACGAATAAATGCGTTCCCTACAGAATCGGGTGCGTTCCTAATTCGATCAGGCTCTCATCTTGCCTGTACGGAACGCATTTATTCGTTCCTAGTTCGGTCGTGTTCGCCATCTTGCCGGAACGAACTCTCATGATCAACAGCCCCACCCGTCTTTGCGAGCCTGAAATCTTGTTTATAATGTACTATCCTATGCCGCGAAGCAATCCAAATTTTCCATCCTAAATATCGATTCACCTCATCGTTGGGTGCAGAAAAAACGATTATTAGGTTAAAAATTATGGATTGCTTCGCGGCATAGGATAATGCATCATAGACAAGTTTACAGGCTCGCAAAGACGGGTAGGGCAGTTGATCATGGTAGTACGTTCCGGCAAATTGGGAACGCGCATATGCCTGTACGGAACGCATTTATTCGTTCCTAGTTCGGTCGTGTTCCATATCGAACTAGGAACGAATAAATGCGTTCCGTACAGAAACTCCCCCCTACCCACCCTCAGAGAGGGGGTCAAAATGGGGATCCAAACCATCCCTTAATCCCCTAAATTCATATCCAGTCCTCTTGCTGTTTTAATTAATTCAGAATCAAGGTTAACAAAATGATATTGTTGAATAACATCTTTAATTGGAACAGAAACAATATTAGGATGATTATAAGCAACCATTTCACCAAATTTATTAGCTAAGACAAGTTCAAAAGCAGCCACACCAAATTGAGTAGCCAGTATTCTATCAAAAGCACAAGGGGAACCTCCACGTTGCACATGTCCTAAACTCGTAACACGTATATCAACTCCAAGATCATATTCTTTCAATTCGCACATAAGTTTGTGTCCTGCTCCACCTAATCTAAGATTAGCGTATCCTATTTCATCTGAAGTTTGGCAAGCAATAGAACCATCAATAGGTCTTGCGCCTTCAGCAACTACGATAATAGCGAAGCCTCTACCTTTGTTTATACGCCGTGCCAGTTTTTCGCTTACTTTATTTATGCAATATGGTATTTCAGGAATAAGACAAACTTCAGCACCGCCTGCTATGGCAGTATGTAACGCTATCCAGCCAGCATCGCGTCCCATAACTTCAAGAATAAGTATTCTATTGTGACTAGTAGCAGTTGTTACAAGCTTATCAACTGCTTCTGTTGCAACTTCTACAGCTGTTTGAAAACCGAAGGTGTAATCTGTACTGCTTAAGTCGTTGTCGATTGTTTTAGGAACTCCGATAATGTTTAAACCTTTTTCATAAAGAGCCTGAGATATGCGTTGAGAACCATCGCCACCGATATTGATTACGGCATCTACACCTAAATACTGTAACCTACGTATTAGTTCATCTGATCTATCAACGTTTATCCAATTTCCATTTACATCTTTAATGGGCCATGCTAAGGGACCGCCTTTATTTGTGGTTCCGATTATTGTGCCACCATTCACATGAATTCCTGCTACCTTTTTATCGTCTAGTACAACTATTTCATTAGGCTCGTTTAAAATACCGTCAAAGGCATTGATGCTACCTAATACCTCCCAGTTTTTTTCCTTGTTTGCACGTTTTACTATTGCACGAATTACGGCATTAAGACCGGGACAATCCCCGCCACCTGTTAAAACTAATACTCTTTTTTGCAATTTGCCTCCATTTTTATATTATATTAAAACTATAACATAAATCTTATTTTTTAGACATTGTTTTTTTTTTGCGTTTTCTTGTCAATTTGTTTTTAAAAATTCTTGACAAAAATTTAGGGATACTTTTTAATGTCATCTGAAATTCCCCTCCCCTCAGAGAGTGGGGTATCCCCTCACTTCTTTGACATTGGCATAAAATTTGCTATTAGTATCTTACCAAGGAGAAAATATGAAAACTCATATAACCTTACTAATATTACTATTCTCATTTTTTGCACTGTATTCACAGTCAACCGACCCTTTTAACAACGTAACTCATTACGGTTCAGGCATGACGCTTAACACGCTCGTAACAGTTCAGGGCGCCCCAGCGTCTGTTGGAGATATAATTGTTGTTGTATCCGGTGATGAAGTACGCGCAAAATTTCCTTTAGTTGTTGCCAATTTCCCAAATGTGGGTTCTTTTTTTGGTGTTATGCAAACTATTGTTGTTGAACAATTAGATTTCTATTTATGGCGAATTGAACTACAAGAAGTTTGGGGAACAGAATTTTCTGCTACATCGATTCCACAAGGTGATCTAAGTCCTGCACACGGCATTAATTTTACGATTAGAGGTTACAAAATTAGCGGTCAGATACGTACGCTAGCAGACGATACTCCCCTTTCGGGAATACGCATAGAGATATTAAACGATGATCAAGATTACAACCCGAATTATTTCAGTAGTTTAACTTCAAATGTGCAGGGAAATTATGAGATACCTTTTCTACAACATGGAAGCTCCATTTCTTTTGTACCCCAACATATAGATTGGTTATTCCCTGACCAAGAGCAACATTTTGTCAATATCACTAACAATGTCGGTAACATCGATTTTTATGCTCATCCAGTCCCAACATTTACAATATCTGGTGAAATAAAGTATAATGAACTACCTATACCGGGCGTAAATATTGCAGATACAACTACAAATGATCAAGGATTTTACTCTATACAGCAACCGCAGAACCAGCCGATAACCTTGATTCCTCAAAAACCATATTGGAGTTTTTATCCTTCTAGCAAGCATATTATTTATGAAGAATATGGTCCACAAGATGGTAATTTTGCCGCAATTCCTGATTTTCTTTGTGAAATTGAAGTTATTTTAGGAATTTCTGATGTTTCTATTGAGATCGTTAGCGAGATATCTGCATTATCCGGTTTAATTGAAAATATTTCCTCAACCTCTTACATAATTGAAAATATTTTACCCACCGACACCATAAAGATTATACCTTTTAAACAAGGATATACATTTTCACCTTCAGAGAGAACCTTTACCAATCTTATTTCAAATGAAACCGCAGTTTTTACTCCAATTATAAACACTTATGAAATTAGCGGAACTATTATTGATGAATTTGATAGCACACCACTATCAAACATAAGCATAACTTCTAATGGAAATGTTCTAGCAACAACAAATATTCATGGTCAGTATACTTTTTTTGCAGATTATGGAACAAGTTTAACTTTTCTACCTGATAATGCGGATTATGCTTTTACTCCTAGTTCATATACCATAAATAATATTCAAGAAGAACATTTGAACAGAAACTTTACAGCACGTGAGCTTCAAATTTACACGTTTGAGTTTTTTGTCACTTCTAATTCTAACCCCGTATCCAATGTTACTATCGACATTTCTGTTGGAAACAGCAATTTGCCTAGCGTTATTACAGATGAAGCTGGTTATAATTATGTACAAATTATGGAAACAACAGAGTTAATTACTTTTACACCGTCTAAGCTGGGACATTATTTTGATCCTCCATTTGAAGATATACTCATAAATGATTCAACTCCAGCGCTAATGCAGATATATTTTATGGCTTCTGTCGAGACTTACTCTCTTTCTGGAACTATCACTTTAAACAGTGTTGGTTTATCTGGTGTAGAGATTAATGTATTAGAAGATGATAATTTTAATACAGTTACACTTTCCAACGGTGCATATAGTATCTTTGATATACCATATGGCACAAATCTAACCTTAACACCTTTTCATGAAAGATATATTTTCAATCCTGAAGAGATTTTTATCAGTAATATTAGCAATAATTTAATAAACCAAAATTTTGTTGCTACAATAAAAACACATCCTGTAACTGTTAAAACAATAGATTATAACGGTTTTGCTTTGCCAAATATCACTATTACTTATTATTCTGATGATCATATTGGCTCATCGGGTGAAACTAATATCGATGGCGAATTTATTTTCAATGCTCATCACGGTGATATATACATAATTGAGTTATCTAACACAGGGCAAAATATATTTTTAGAAGAATTTAAGTACACTCAAGCTATAACAGAACCTGAAACTGTTATTTTTGAAACAAGAGCAAGATTTGAGTTTCAAATATCTTTCGAGTGTTATTTTGAGGATGAACCTCTACCCGGTGTTAAAATAATTTACGAAGAAGATTTTGAATTGCCAGATTTTGTGTATACAGATGACGAAGGGAAAGCGATTATTATATTATTAGAAACCAATAATAATATAACATTTACACCTATTTTAGATGGTTTTGATTTTTATCCAGATCACATTCTTCTTAATAAATTAGATTCAGACACACAAACTGAGTATGTTTTTGAAGCAACTATTAAAACATATCAAGTTTCAGGTATTATTTACCTTGAAGATTTTGGTATTTTATCAGGAGTTAGTATCAATGTTGAAGGTTTTGATGTGCAAGCTTTTGAAAATAATGAAGATGGAAGTTATTTAATTGAAGATATACCTCATGGCTCATCAATAACCATAACTCCTTCAAGACCAAGTTATGGTTTTACTCCAGAATATGTTACAATTGATTATATTAATCAAAACGAAATTGTAAATTTTGTAGCAGAAAGCGTGCCTATTCCTACAACAATAGTAACAAAAGATCACAATGAAATGCCAGTTTCTGGGATTGTAGTTAATTTTGTATCAAATAACGGACATAATGGAGAAGCTGTAACTGATGAAACAGGTTCTTGCGTTTTATCACTATATTACAGAGAGATTTATGACATTTATGTTCGAAGCAATGAAGAACATGTATTCGAGAAAGGTCCAAGAGTTATTTTAGTTGAAGATCCTGAAACTCATTATTTTAAATCTCGCCCCAGAGAGCGGTTTAATTTTGTGATTGAAGTGATGTTTGAAGATTCACCTTTAGCTGACGTTGAAATTGTTGTAAAAGTAGAAGATGAAACAATTTATACTATACCTACTAATAACGAAGGTATTGCTTTAATCCCTGAAATGTTAGAAATGGATAATAAAGTTTCATTTACTCCAGTTTTAGAGGGATATAGATTTGAACCAACAAATTATGAGTTCTTCTGTTTATATAAAGGAATGCCAGAATACTATAGTTTCGAAGCTATAGTACAGACATTTGAAATTGCTGGCACTGTGTTTTATGATGAAATTGGATTTCCGAGTGTTAAAATTAATGTGGTAGATTTTAACGAACTTAACATTTACACAAACGATGAAGGATACTATCTTATTCCAGACATACCTTATGGTGCTGACAGAAAGATATATCCAAAGTTTGAAGGCTACAGATTTATCCCTCCATTTTACGAAATAACGGATATTAAATGGGATAAAGAAAGAAATTTTCGTGCAGAATTAGATGAACTACCAATAACAGTTTTAGTGTTGGATTATAATAATTTACCAATACCTGATATTGAGATTACTATAAGAACTTTATTAGGTGATATGGTTGAATCTGGTTTAACAGATGCTGAAGGGAAATATGTCTTTGATGCTACATATTGGGAAGTTTATAGATTGATTATTTCTAACAACAATTCTCATTTCTTTGATATTACAGAGATTGTTACAGAGGCAACTACATATCAAAGTTTACACAACTATACTTTTTATTCACGACCTAGAAAAGAATTTGTTCTTTCTGGAACAATAACTTACAATGAGACAACCCGACAATCAAAAAGAAATATTGCTTTTCCAAATGTTCAAGTTAGAATTAATGAACAAATTGTTTTTACAAACGATTTAGGTATATATACAGCAACTATTTATGAAGCTGATAATGTGACGATTACACCTTCTTACTATGCCTATAATTTTACTCCGCAACAAAGAGTTATTAACTATGTTAATCAAGACTATACGGGACAAGATTTTACAGCTGAACTAATTCAATACAATATTCAGGGCATGGTAGTTAAAGATAATCAACCTTTTAGAGGTGCAGTTATACAAAATCATGGAGAAACGGTATTTTTAACATCTGATTCCGGACTTTTTGAATTTACGATAGCTTACGGTGAAGATTTGTATTTAACTCTTATCCATGAAGATCATTATTTTACACCGGAATTTATTTATATTCCAGCAGTTGAAGAAGAGATTGACTTATTAATCTTTGAAGCTTTTATAAAACAGTTTGAAGTATCAGGCGTAGTGCTTGCCAATAATGTGCCAGTACTCAATGCAAGAGTTTATGATACTTTATCAGAGAAAGAATATATCACTAGTAATAACGGTTTCTTTAGCCTGATTTATGACATACATTCGTCTGTAAATTTAAAAGCTCAAAAACCATATTTTACCTTTGCAGATAGTTTATATGTTGAAGCCATTACAGAAGATATTAACCAAAATATTGTCGGGATTCAACATTGTGAAGACATTAACTTTACTATTCAACCCGGTGAATATTTCCAACCTATTACCATAAATATTATCAGCCCAACTGAAGGGACTAATATTTATTACACTATTGATGGAACAGAGCCAACAACATCTTCCTATTTATTCACTACACCTTTTATCTTAAATTTTAATGAAGATTTACTTATTACGGCAAGAGCGTTTCGTGATGCTTTTGTTCCTTCAAATATTATTCAAGGTTTCTATACTGTAACTGCAACTGTCGGAAAACCAAAGATTTCACATGACACAGGTACATATAATACCGTTCTTAATGTAACCATAACTTCTGAAGATGATGCAACAATACATTATACTTTAGATGGCTCTTCTCCAACTGTAAATAGCCCGATATATACAGATCCAATATTTATTAACAAATCTACCACAATTAAAGCCTTTGCCGTTTTAACTGGTTTGATTGATAGCGCTGAAGCGGTTTCGGTGATTGAGATTGTTCCGATTATAACTTTTGATTTACCTAGTGAAATAATAATGTTACCAAACAATGTTCACGTTATGAATCTCTTAGATTTTGTTACAAATAGTATTGAAGGGGATTATACGTATAACTTTACTTATGTCCAACCTCTAGAAAATATTTCTGCTGTTATTAACGAAAATTTATTAACAATTACACCAGATTTTAACTGGATTGGAGATGAATATATCACTATTAATGTATCTGCTACACCAAATTTTGTAAGGGATGCAACCTCACCCCCCTCTCTGAGGGGGGCAGGGGGGAGTTCTCTACATTCTCCTCATTCTCAATTGTCAATTGTCAATTCTCAATTGTCAATTGTCAATTCTCAATTGTCAATTCTCAATTCTCAATTGTCAATTGTCAATTGTCAATTGTCAATTGAAAACACTTCCGCCACAATGCTTATTAGGGTCTACCCCGAACACATCCCCATAAACATTGTTGAACAATTTCCAGAGACAGAACACTATCAAATCAACCTTTATACCAATCTTGGTTTATTTGTCAATCTCTCAGAACAACAAGGTATTACTTACGAATGGTTTATAGATAATGTTCCCCAACATCATAATTATTCTAAAATCGAATACACATTTAACGAACTTAAAGATTATGTATTTAGAGTTCAAATATCAAATTATTTCGAGGTTGTTAATAAAACTTGGATTATTTCTGTTGTTGTTAATGATGTTGATATACATGATTTTGTTTATAAAGATAAACTTATCGGCAACTACCCTAACCCATTTAACCCAGAAACTACAATTAGTTTTACACTTTCCACCGACCAACATGTAGATATCCTTTTATACAATTTAAGAGGGCAGTTGATTAATCAAATTGCTAACCAAAGATTTTCTAGAGGTGAAAATTCAATAGTTTTTAATGCGGATACCCTTTCCTCAGGCGTTTATCTTATCTCTTTTAAAACTATAAATCATTATGAAATAAGAAGAATAACTTTATTGAAATAATTTTTTAAAGTTTTTAAAAAAAATTCTTGACAGATTTTCACTCTTTATTTTTATTGTTCGTAAACGTTGTTTTTAGCGTGGCTGGATAGCTCAGTAGGTAGAGCAGAGGCCTGAAAAGCCTTGTGTCCCCAGTTCAAATCTGGGTCTAGCCACCATTTAATTTTTATGGCAATAAAATGATAAACTGGGAACTCCTTGTCCAAAGTGAAGGTGATAAAATCCTTAACTATATTAGAAAAATTGTCGGTGATCTAGACAATTCAAAGGATATACTTCAGGATACGTTTCTTGCATGCTATCAAAATATTGATAGAATAGATACAGATTATTTACTGCCTTATCTATACAAAACTGCTCATAATAAAGCTATCAATTTTGTTAAGAAAAACGCTAAATTTGTTTTCGGAAAAATTCCAGAGATAGTTCACCATGACGATTATGAACAACAACAAAAACAAGAAAATCTTGAAAAAGCAATTCAATCATGTTTTCAAAAATTAAAACCCAAATACGCTATGGTGCTTGATTTACAATTCTATCAGAAGAAAAGTTATAAAGAAATTGCCGATATTTTAGGTACCACTGTGTCTGCTGTTGAAAGCATGTTAGTAAGAGCTAAAAAAGAATGTAAAAAAATATTGCAGGAATATAAGAACTTAGGTGTATTGTAAGTTGTCAATTGAAAACAAGGAGGCAACATGAAATCAAGAATAATTTTCATTATTCTGCTTATATCTCTTGCATTTAACGTTGGATTTATTGTAAAATATGTCCATAAAGTATGCAAAAAACCAGAAACTATTATGCCAGCACCACCAAAACATGACATGAAAAATCAAAGATTTACTCCAAACGAGAATGTCATTGCTGCAAGAAACGACAATATTCAACTTAGAAAAGATTTTTTTACTGAACTAGCACAACCAGAAGTAAATAACGAAATCGTAAACGAGCTGCTACATAAGCTTGATGAAAGTCAGAGATTATTAGAACAAGCAGTGTTAGAACATTTCATCGAGTTACGTAGCAATATGGAAGCCGATGAAGCAGAAACCTTCTTTACAAGGTTTTTAAACAGGTACGAAACCAAAAATGAGGGGTTTTCAAGAAAAGAAATTCATAGGAGAAAAAAATGAATAAGTTCTTTATCGTATTATTATTTGTAGCTTTATTAGTTGCAATGCCAGTTTGGGCAACAGAACAAAACACACGAAACAATCAAGAAAATCAAACAGAACTTGAGTCTGCAAATCCTCAAGATTCTACGACAAGAGAGAATAACAATCCTGTTCCTACTGAAAGAACATCTAGAGCTACAACCCCAAGGAACGAAACCAACCCTGTGCCACCTCAAACTAGCACACAATCTACAAATCAAACCACTGCTCCTGTTACCAGACCTGTACAAACAGAATCAAGCACGACAACAGGTAGAACTTCCAGCTTTAATAATGAGTTAGAACAACAAACTAACACAAGACAAGAAACTAGACAAGTTGAAGCTGATACTCCGACTACACCTGAACCTGTATGGGAATCTCAAAGACCACAAACTGAAACAGAAAGAAGAGAACCTGCAACTTCAACCGTTCCACCTGATAGAAGTGCTGTTGAATTACGACAAGAAAGAATGAATGCTACCATTACTAGAAACAATTCAGGATCAGGTACTTTGACCAGTGATAACATTAGCTCAAACAATAGATCCAGTGGGATTTTAGGTTATACTGCTGATCATATGCAAGAAGTTGCTCAAGAAATAAACCTTAGCCCTGCTCCTAATGCCTTCGTTCAAAGATACATACAAGAATATAGAGAAGAAGTAGCAGAACTTTATGAAATTTTATACGAATTATTAGCTGAACAAAAAGAAGCAATGATTGAAAATAACTTTGATAAAGTTGGAAGGTTAGAGCTAACTATTAATAGCGTTAGAATGCGCATTAATGTTATTAGAATTGTATATCTTGAAAAAATTTACGACATGCTGTCTTGGTTTGAAAGAGAAGAATTCACTAACGCGGGTTTTTCTTTGTAACATACCTAATTCGGTTGCTTTCCCCACAAAACGCAAAAATAGGATAAAAAATGAAAACAATCTTCATAGTCGATGACATGGCTACAAACTTAATGCTAGCCAAACAAGCTCTCGAGGGTTTATACAAAACATATGCTTTACCCTCAGCAGAGCAAATGTTTAAACTTGCTGAAAAAATAACACCAGACATGATTCTTTTAGATGTAGACATGCCTGAAATGAACGGTTTCGAGGCTATGGAGATACTTAAAAAAAGCGAAAAATTCAAATCTATTCCTGTAATTTTTTTAACAGCAAGAAACGATGTAGATGCAGAAATAAAAGGATTTGAGCTTGGTGCTATAGATTTTATCAACAAACCTTTTACTGCTCCAATATTGTTAAAACGTTTAGAGATTCATATCCAGATTGATAAACTAATAAAAACTATTCAATATAAAAACGAAGTCTTAATGCGTACTCATGAAGCAAAAGACAATATATTATGCATGATTTCGCATGATTTAAAGAACTTTATTAACTATTCATTGGACAGATGCGATGGCATGGTAAATAATAAAGATAGTGTTACCGAAAAAAATATTTTAAGCATTCAAAGTGCTAATAACAACGCATTAAAGCTTTTAAATGATATTCTTATTATGAATAGAATGGATATTAATGAAACTTCCTTACCAATGACAAAACAAAATATTAACGAAGAAATTAGTAATACGATTGATAACTGGACACTTATGGCGAATCAAAAGAACATTACGGTTGAGTATGACATAGAAAAAGAACAACTGCTTTGTATGATAAATGAGGATAAATTTCAAAGAGCTATCAATAATTTATTCATTAATGCTATCAAATTTACATGTGCTGATGGAAGAATTGAAGTTAAAACTAGAAAGAACGGTAATATGGCTGAAATTAGCATATTGGACAACGGTATCGGCATGGATAAGGATTTAGTTGCAAAATTGTTTCAACAATATACAAAAGCTGGAAGACCGGGCACACATGGTGAAGCTTCTACAGGTTTGGGCTTATATATTGCAAAACAAATTATTGATCTGCATATAGGTACAATCGAAGTTAAATCTGAAGTCGGAAAAGGCTCTGAATTTATTATTAAATTGCCAATTGTCTCAGATATACTGTAGGGAACGGATAAATGAGGGCACTCTAATAAAGTGTTTCTGCTATAATGCACCGCCTTAATCAATAGCACCGCCCCGTCATTGCGAGCCTGTAAACTGGAAAATAAAGCACTATCCTATGCCGCGAAGCAATCCAGATTTTGCATCCTATTTATCGATTTATTTCTACGTTGGGTGCAGAAAAAACGATTACTGGGTTAAAAATTATGGATTGCTTCGCGGCATAGGATAGTGCATCATAGACAAGTTTACAGGCTCGCAATCGACCATGAAACAGCTTCACTACCATGCATGAAAATGAAGATTGCGATTCGGCATCATGATGTATATGAAGCAGATAGCCGACCATTTTGTCCATTCATTTT
>Ga0099364_10005994_pt1 | contig 17822 bp, 11 predicted proteins | sample TergutTh196P3_FD_73070 | JGI IMG/M metagenome (GOLD analysis project Ga0099364, IMG submission 73070) | Microcerotermes parvus P3 segment gut microbial communities from Pointe-Noire, Republic of the Congo - Th196 P3 | ecosystem: Host-associated > Arthropoda: Insects > Digestive system > Gut ...
ACACGCAAACGGCTTCAAGTGCTGCTACTGGGAAAGCAATAATCAAGCAGAACTGGATTTTGTCATCCAAATAGAAAATAAAATAATCCCAGTCGAAACAAAGTCTTGGGAGTCGGTACGCTCGCAAAGCCTTGAAACATTCCGAAAGAAGTATAATATCGAAAAAGCAATCAGAGTTTCTGCAAGGAACTTTGGCTTTGAAAACGGCATCAAAAGCGTCCCATTATATGCGGTATGGTGCATTAAACACGCCGGTTGAGCTGCACAATTCAATCCTACGCAGTCAATGATGTAAAAGGAATTACATATACCCCTTCGGGGGTTTTTCTGCAAAAATCGGTCTTGCCGGTTAATACGGCTAAAAAGGCTGGTTCGGGATTTCTCGCCATCGGGTTTAACATCAATTTGTTTTTGAGGCGCAATAAATTTTTAACGCCTTCCTGAACTTTGTTTTCACTTAGCTTTATTTCGATACCAGCCCAGCGCCCGTCTCTAAGCTCAATGATGGCATCGACTTCAAGGTTATCAGAATCCCTGTAATACTTAACTGGATCGGGCAGCGCGCCATCAATGCAAGATGCGTATATTCTTAAATCCCGCAAAACCAGTTCTTCAAACAAATTTCCAAATAACTGTCCGTCCTGAAGCAGCCGGTTTTTGTCTACGCCAAGCAGAGCTGCAGGCAAAGACGGGTCGGCAAAACAGCGTTTTGGCTTTATCCGCACACGAGATTTTGAACGGACAGGAGCGTCCCATCCGCATAAATCTTCGATAATAAACCGCTCCTTGAATATCGTTAAAAGAGCTTCAATATGCTGTTTTGTTGCAAGTTCATTTTTACTGTCAATGTTTCCTTCTATAATATCGTTTGCAATTGTATCGTATGTTACAGCTTGTCCAATGTTTCTAGCTAATGAAGTAAGGAAGCGCCTCAGCCTGTATTCGTTTACCCCGCTTTTTTTCCCGGTAAACGAAATTAATGTGTCAAGGTATTGGTTTGGAATTAACTGTGCATCATCCGGCTTTATGTGCAAAGCTCCCGGCCACCCGCCCTTGCATATCAAGCCAGCCAATTTGCGAAGATCTGTTTGCACACGCGCTTTTTTAAAATTACCATCAAACAATCCGCCAAGTGAAACTGAACCGTCTGAATCTCCTGTTTCAAAAAGGCTCATCGGTCTAAGAAATATTCGGGAAATGCGCCCTGTTCCGCTGTGAACTATCTCGTCTTTTTTAGGCGTTGAAGAACCGGTTAGAATGAACAACCCTCTTTCGCCTGCTCTGGCATCGACTGCAAGGCGAGTCTCATCCCACAACGCCGGAATCTCCTGCCATTCGTCTATTACATGAGGTTTACCGCCCTCAAAAGCAAGAGTATGATCTGCTTCAATAAGATCTCTTATTCCCGAGGTTGAAAGATTGATTTTGCTTACTGCATGAGCCTCCGCCATCCATGTTTTTCCACACCACATACTCCCTGCGATTTCTACCGCGCCAAAAGTGCGAAGGTGTTTTTTAAGTTGTTTGTCGAGCAGACGGTTTATATATTTAGGGTTCTGCAGTGTCATAACTTAATTATACAAAATAGAGGGGAATTTATCAACAAAATAGAGGGAAATATTTAACAAAATAGAGGCAATATTTTTACAAAATAGAGGGAAAATCATCAACAAAACAGAGGGAAATATTTAATAAAATAGAGGCAAATTTTTTACAAAATAGAGGGAATTTATCAAGAAAATAGAGGCAAATAATTATAAGGACAAAGATGATTGTCGTTAATAGCTGGGATATGTAAAAAGCAGCCAAGAGCCTGTTGACTCTGCTGCCCATGATAGGTTTTACTTAAATTACACCGTTAACGTCCTATCTCACGCAGGACATCAGGTGATACCTCACAATACAGGGTTTATTTGAAAAGATGAATGTATTGATAAAAAAAGCTAAAGAAGTTTTAATTGCCGTTTTGCCGGTCGTAGTTTTCGTTGTTATACTCCGTTTCACTATTGTACCTGTACCCGATGTTCTCTTTTTTCAATTCCTGATAGGTGCACTTGCAATTGTAATAGGTTTGATCGTTCTATTATTCGGCATCGAGCTGGCTATTTTGCCGCTTGGCGAACACATGGGGTCGGTCTTTGTAAAATCTAACAAATTATTATTTATCATTATTACAGTTTTTATACTTGGGTTTTTCATTAATTTTGCAGAGCCTGATGTTAATGTCCTTGCAAAACAGGTATCTGAAATCACAAATAATCTTATTTCAACCTTTACCATTCGCACGCTTGTAGCAGTCGGCGCGGGGATATTGCTTTCTATTGGAGCGATTAGAATTGTAAAAAATTATTCGCTGCGAAAAATGCTGATTATAACGTATGCGCTTGCTTTTATCATGGCTCTTTTTGTATCTTCTGATTTTATGGCGATTGCGTTCGATGCTTCGGGTGCGGCTACCGGGGCAATTACTGTGCCTCTTGTTCTTGCGCTTGCACTTGGGATGTCTTCAATGAAGAAGGACAGTAAATCCGCGGAAGAAAACAGCTTTGGGCTTGTCGGTATTATGGCATCGGGCGCTATCTTCGGTGTTTTGCTGCTCAACTTTTTTGTAAAGACAGATAATATAACCGGAACTCTGGACATGTACAACTTTAACGAAGGTTCAATTTTAGGTCCGTTTATTAAAGAAGCACCGGGTGTTGCAGTAGAAACAATGATGTCCTTGTTTCCTGTTTTTCTTATGTTTTTGTTTTTTCAAAAATTCAGATTTAAATTACATTCAAAACCATTCCATAAAATGCTTATAGGGTTTTTATATACTTACATCGGGCTGGTAATATTTTTTATAGGCGTGCATGCAGGGTTTATGAATATGGGCAATATAATCGGATATAATCTTGCGAAGTTTGGAAATCCTGTAATTCCCATCGGTCTTGGCGCTGTACTTGGAATGTTAATTATTCTGACCGAACCTGCTGTATATGTAATGACCCACCAGATTGAAGATGTAACAAACGGATATATAAGGAGAAGAACTGTTCTTACGTTTCTTGCAATTGGCATGGCTTTTGCAGTAGGCTTGTCTATGTTGAAGATAATTGTTCCGGAAATAAAGCTCTGGCACTATATTCTGCCCGGGTATCTTTTTGCGCTAATTATGATGTTTTTTACGCCAAAAATGTTTACAGGTATTTCATTTGATTCAGGCGCAGTGTCGTCGGGTCCTATGTCCGTTACATTTATTTTGGCGTATTCACAGGGCGTTTCACAGGCTGTAGAACATGCTGATGTTTTGAGGGATTCTTTTGGTATTATTGTAATGGTAACAATGATGCCTGTTATAGCATTGCAAGTATTGGGTTTTATCTATAAGATGAAATCCAGAAAGGTTGGAGTATAATTTATGGCGGGATATAACTTAATATGCTGTGTTGTAAACATGGGCGACGCTTCTAAAGTTTGTAAAATTGCCAAAAAATACGGAGTCAAGGGCGGAACAACGTCGATAGGCAGAGGAACCATTTGCAACAAGCTAATGAATTTTCTGGCAATATGCGAAGAACGAAAAGAAATTGTCACTATGATTGTGGAAAATGAACTTGCAAGTGATGCAATAAAGGGTATCGGTGCAGAAATGAAATTTGAAAAACCGCATCATGGGATTGCATTTTCATATTCTGTTTCAGAATTTATAGGAAGTAAAAATATAGTCAATAGTTCCGGAAATATCGCTGGAGGAAAAAGTATGTATAAAGTTATATTTGTAATTGTAGAAAAGGGCAAGGCGGAAGATGTTATTGACGCAGCTAAAGCAGCAGGGTCAACTGGCGGCACGATTATAAACGCCCGAGGCGCAGGGGTTCATGAGGTACAGAAATTTTTCTCCCTAGAAATTGAGCCTGAAAAAGAAGAAGTTATGATCATTACAAAGAACGAGGACAAAGACAGAATAGTAAATTCCATAAGAGAACAAATAAAAATCGACGAACCGGGCAACGGTATTCTATATATTCTGGATGTAAACGAAGTTTACGGGCTGCACGGAACTCATTAAAAAACTCACTTTTTCTTTGGTTTAGCTTTTGTCTTTGGCGCGGCTGGTTTAGTTTTCACAGCTGGCTTTGGCATTAAATGATTGAGCAGATTGTCAAAACGGTATTCTGATTTATCTTCTGCTTTGGTAAGTACATCGTAAACGGCGGCGATGCGGTCTGTGCGGTCGCTCACTGGGGTCTTTGCAGAACTTTCTACCATGAAGAAAAGAGATGAATAGAACAGCGCATTTTCAAAACCTTCCTTATTAAACCAGACAACATCGTCAAAAACATTGATGCCTAAAATTCGCCTGAAATCTTCAAGAAGATAATTCTTTTCGATTATCAGCGAAGCAAAACCTGCGGCATCGAATTTTTCTTCCGCTTTCAAAGTATTGGCGGCTTCACTGCAAACGCGGCTTAATGCAGATTTTGTAACATCGGTAATTTTGAAAGCCTCGCCTTCCGGTGCGCCAAAGTTTCGATAAATTTCCCTTAACTTGCGTCCAAGATCCCAGTGATCGAAAGCGAGATTCGCCGCGTGAAGCCCTGTCGCTTCTTTTCCAATTATCGAACGAAGCAAAGAGAGTATGCCAAAACTAAAGATAACAGAGTAAAACACCGAGCTTTTTGTAATACAATCTGTAATACGAGAAAATAGGGTTTCGCCAGATGCCGAAGGTTTATCGATTTTTTTGAGCGTATCTTTTAGAGATTCCAGCCCCGTAATGAATGTTTCAAATTCTTTCCATATCGAAGCTTTGGTTGTCTTAGTAAATTTAACAGGAATGCCTTTTTTATCATTTACAGTCCACGCGTCGTAATCACATTCACCTTTGACAAATAAAGATGCAGTTTCTATAAATGTTTCAACAGGTTCTTTAAGTGATTCAATAAAAGTTTTTTTATCAAGTGAATCAAACAGATTTACGATGATTTCCGGTTTAAATAACTCTGTAAACCGGTAGTAGAGCTCTCCAAGATAGATATCGTTAATTTCAGCTAATGGATCGGGAACGCCTCTTCCGTTCAGGTCGTTGTTCAATCTTGCCCATCTGCCTTTTGCATCATCTTCAACTTCATAAACATCCAGAAAAACCTGTGTTTCGTAGCCTTTTAATCCTACGAAAAAGCCGTCTTCGCAGATTGCTTTGGATGAACGGATAAACCACAAGTTAGATTTTTGTTCGCGCAACAGTGTAAAGTAATGAGCGTCCCCGTGAATGGCGAGGGCTTCGCTCAGACTGTCTCTTCGAGAGCCGCCGTCTTCCTGCGGAATGGCGGGATCGCTCATCTTTATCCATCCGGATGTTTCGTAATAGGAATTGTTGTAGAAAATCAGCGCTTTTTCTTCGATGCCGTTGATCCATGCGCGGTTTGAATATGCAAAAACATTTTCATTAACTGAGCCGCCGTCGCAGTACAAGTCAAATATTCTGTACATAGAGCTGCCGGAAAAAAGGGCGCGGCGTTTCATCAGCGGGAAGATTTCGCGTTCATGGCGGTCAATGAGATAGCCGTCGGGGTGTTCGTCGCGATAGGAACGACGGTATTCCATTCCGTATTTTTCTTCAAAACCTTCAATTTGACCATGACCAAACATCGGAAGTCCGGGCATTGTAACAAGTAGTGTACAGATCCCAAAATACTTGTCGCCCTTGCCGAATTGGACAACTGCAGTATCTTCGTCGGGGTTATTCATAAAATTGACAAAACGTTTTAAAATTTCTGGATCAAATTCCAGTGTATTTTTAATCGTTGCGCGGTACTTTGCATTTTCTTCGTTTTTAAGCATGTTCATAAATGCTGAATTGTAGACGCGGTGCATTCCAAGAGTGCGGACAAAATAACCTTCCATCATCCAGAAAGCTTCTGCAAGCAGAAGTGTATTCGGCGCTTCTTCCGCACAGCGATCTACGACTTCGCGCCAGAATTCGTTTGGTATTCGATGGTTAAATTCTTCGGTTGAAATTGAATGTTCAGCGCGGCTTGCGATTGCCCCTCCGGAGCCCGGTGTTGGGTACCAGAGCCGCTGGATGTGCCGTTTTGCAAGGGTCATCGCGGCATCAAAGCGCACGATGGAAAATTGCTGACATACCCCGATAATCGTGCGAATTACAGCTTCGCGCGCTTCGGGGTTGAGGAAATCTATCTGTGCAGTGTCATTCCATGGCATTGACGTGCCGTCATTGCCGTGGTAGATGTAGCGCGTTTCCCCCGTGCGGTTGTCAGTTCGTTTGAAAACGACAGCAGCGTCTGTGCGGTCAAAATAGTGTTCTTCAACCTGTATGGTAATATCGTCGCGGCCGGAAAGGTTTCCGCAGTTGTAGTTATAAGTTGGGAACGGCGTATATGGAAGCTGCAAAAAGCGGTCGGGATGTTCGATCATCCAACGGCTGTCTAGCCCTGTATGATTTGGAACCATGTCAGAACCTAGGCGAATTCCCCGCTGCATACAGCGTTCGCGTAAATTGGTAAGAGCATCCCAGCCGCCGAGTTCGCCGGCTATGTCGTAATCGTACAAGCTGTATGCGGAGGCGGCTGCTTCTGGGTTTCCTGTCCATTGTTTAATTGTCCTGCTTGCCTGACTTCGTTCCCAAAGACCGATAAGCCAAAGACCTGTAAAACCGCGGCGGGAAAGTTCATCAAGCTCTTCATCGGGGATTTGGTCAAGGCGGGTTATTTCCCTATTATATTTTTGTGAAAGCTGAAAAAGCCAGACGAGCGTGCTTTTTGCCATCAACACATTTCTCGGCATCCAATCCTGATCGGGGCTGAACCGTTCATATTCATCAAGCCCCGCGTAAGATATTACCTGTGTGGGTCCTGCGCCGCCGAAACCTTGCTTGTTTTCTTCGCTTATTACATCGAGGGTCATTAAAAGGCGCGCCATGTATTTTGAAAGGAGCAGCCCCCAGTTTTTCCGCATATATTCAAGCTGCCCAAGAAGATCGTCGGGCGAAGCATGGATTGGAGCATACAGCAGATCCCAAAGGTTCATATTATCGGGACCAAAGGTCGGAAGACCTTGCAGGTGTTTTTTTAATTCTTTAATCGCATCAGGGTAAATTGTGTTTTTGGAAAGATCCTTATCATCAAATAGAAATTTAAATTGTTTGAAAGCGGGGTTAATATTTGCAAGAGAAAGGAGTAAAGTTTCTTCAAGGGAGAGGGCGCGGCAGCTTTCGCCATATTCACTGCCTTTTAAATATTGATCAACGTTTTTTTCACCTGTGTAGACAGCTTTTGGCGGGAATTGTTTTGAAAAAGAATTTAACAGATTTCCGGTTTTATCCCCGCCAAGATTGGCTACAAGCCTTTCCAGCGCAGTTTCAAAAACATCAGCCTTTACCTGCTGACGGTAGAGGGCAACAACATAGTGAAGAACTTCGTCGATTAAACCCATTGCATAAAGATTTCCGGCTTTAATGAACCGCTCAGGATGCGCCGGATCCTGCTTGGAATTAAACTTTACAGCGAGTTCTCTGCACTTGCGAAAATCGGCAATAACTACATTCCCAGTCAGGGAAAAAAGGCTGTCATTAAGGTCATGCTCTTTGCGTACATCATGGTTGATATGGAACTCCATGCGAACCTTCCGGTTCTTTGCATCGAACTGCTTTTGTCCGGCTGGCGGTTGTTCCAGTTTAGTTAGTATAATTTTAAACTTTTCCATAAGGTACTCCTTTCACATATTCTCTTTTACATATTCTAACATAAAATTGAATTGAAAACCATTGTTTTTTATATTAAGGTATAAACAATAACTGTATCATCAAAAAACATTGAGGTTTGATTTTTACATGGATATAGAACTCTTAAAACAGTCAATTTATTCTCATGCACAAGCTTCATTTTCCCGCTCCGGCGGACATGGTGGACAAAATGTAAATAAGGTGAATACAAAAGTAACACTAAGATTATCTCTTGGCTGCTTATGCGGACTATCTGAAACAGAACGAGAGCAGGTAAAAACCGTTCTGGCAAACCGAATTACAAATGAAAAGGAACTTGTAATAACATCTGAAGAAGAACGTTCTCAAAGGATCAACCTTGAAAGAGCCTACTTTCGTATGGAAACGCTTATTACATCTGCAGCAAGACTTCCAAAACGCCGCCGCCCTACAAAACCCAGTAAAGCAGCGAGAGAAAAGCGCTTACAAGCAAAGAAGCGGCAATCGCAGAAAAAAGCAGAAAGAGTTCAAGCAAAAGATTGGAAATTATAAAACCCGCAGTTAAACTAGTGTTTTAAAAAATGTTCCACGTGAAACATTTTTTAAAGAGAACTGGAAAATACCAATTTTATATCGCGATTATCGTCTGTTCTGGAGTATAACTCCAAGGTATTATTCACTAGCTCCCACATATAAGAATTTTGTAAAAATGTATAGTATTCATGTTCACTCAAGTTGGAGATTTCAAAAATAGGCGCCATTAGGGTAGAGATTAAAGGCATGATGCTGATTTCACTGCCGCTGCCAAGGTTATATGGAGCTGAATAGCGGTTTGGCGCTCCCGTTCCGCTTACAGTTCCGTTTGAAAAAGTAATTACATAAACATCCTGCTGTATATAACGGTCAATTTGAATTATCTCATTTTCTGTGTGAACCTCGATCAACTGCCAATTTTTTCCTTCAACATCAGAAAAATTCTGTGTGTTTTCTCCTGTTGAAACCGGAACAGTCGAATCTAAAATTCCAGCTTGCCGTTCGCTGATATTACTTGCGCAGCTCGTTATCAGAATTGCTGCAATAAGAATAAAAATTAACTTTTTCATACATCCTCAAATGGTAATTGATCTTGGTTATTTTCCATAGTTGCTACTTCATCTGCTACTTTGTCTGTATCGTCTTCTTTGATAATTCTATCCAAACCGCTGACAAAATCCGGCTTATCTATACTTAGGAGGCGTACGCCCTGTGCGCTGCGTCCCATTACACGAACTTCATTCACCTTAAGTTTGATGGACTTGCCCTGACTTGTGATGCACATTATATCTTCATTTTCCAGTACATTTACACAGCCGACAATTTCGCCGGTTTTTTCAGTAACAGTGTAAATCTTCTGGCCGCCTGTGCCGCGTCCGTGCGGTGTAAATTCGGTAAAATCAACGCGTTTTCCATACCCATATTCGGAGATTATTAACATTCTTTCGGTAGAAACCACCCGCAGCATTCCTGTTAATTCATCGCTTTTTGACAGTTTCATTCCGGAAATACCGCGTGAGGAGCGTCCCATAGCACGTACCTGATCTTCGTGGGTTCGCAGCGCTTGTCCTTTTCGTGAGATTAATACGATTTCGTCATTGCCTTTTGTTAAAAGGGCGCTTACTAATTTATCGCCGTCATCAAGGTTTATTGCCACTATACCGCGGGTTTTTGCGTTAACGAATTCGCTGGTTTTTACTTTTTTTACAACAGCGCGTGCAGTACCCATGAACAAGTATTCATTGTCGCTAAAGTCCTTGAGCGAAACTATTGCGGTAATTTCTTCGTTCGGTGAAACTGTAAGAAGGCTTTTTATGTGCGAACCCTTGCTCGTGCGGCTGCCTTCCGGTAATTCATGAACTTTCATCCAATATGCTTTTCCTGCACTTGTTATAAACATGATGTGATCGTGTGTAGAAGCGACAAATATCTGTTCAACAAAGTCATCTTCGGAAAGTTTCGCGCTTTGCATTCCCTTGCCGCCTCTGCCTTGGTTTTTATATGCAGAAACCGGTACGCGCTTAACATAGCCAAGATTAGAGATGAGGATCATCATTTCTTCTTTTTTGATCAGATCTTCGATGTTGATATTTTCGATTTCACCTGCAAGGATTTCAGTGCGTCGAGCATCGCCGAATTTTTCAGCAATTTCTCTTGTTTCATCTTTTATTACGCCGCGTAATTTCTTTTCATCAGCTAATAGTGATTTAAAATAGGCTATGCGGGAGTTTAATTCTTCAAGTTCTTGTTGGATCTTTTCGATTTCGAGGCTTGTAAGACGACCGAGCCGCATATCAACAATTGCTTCGGACTGGGCTTCGGAAAGTAAAAAGCGTTCCTGTAGCTTGAGCCGCGCTGTGGGTACATCACGGCTTGCTTTAATTACGGCGACCACTTCGTCAATGTTAGCGAGGGCTATAATTAAACCTTCTAAAATGTGGGCGCGTTCTTCCGCTTTTCGTAAATCGTATCTTGTACGGCGTGTTACGACTTCAACACGGTGTTCAACAAAGTAGTGTACCAATTCTTTTAAGGTGAGAAGCTGCGGCTTGCCTCCGACAAGCGCAAGGTTGATGATACCAAAAGAAGTTTGAAGCTGTGTATTTTGGAAAAGTTGATTTAAAACAATTTTTAAAATTGCGCCTTTCTTTAATTCGATTACGATACGGATGCCGTCGCGGTCTGATTCATCATTTGCGTTGGAAATACCATCAATTACTTTATCGCGCATCAACTGACCAATTTTTTCAAGCAGCAGTGCTTTGTTTACGTTAAAGGGTATTTCTGTAAAAACTATTTTTTCTTTTCCCTGTTTTGTGGTTTCAATATTGAACTTTCCGCGGATAAGAAGTTTTCCGCGCCCAGTTTTATATGCGTCGCGAATTCCTTTTCGACCGAAAATAACGCCGCCTGTTGGGAAATCCGGTCCTTGAACATAACGCATAAGTTCATCATTGGTTGTGTCAGGATTGTCGATAAGGGCGTAGATTGCATCGCAAATTTCTCCAAGGTTGTGGGGAGCCATATTTGTTGCCATTCCTACGGCGATCCCGCTGGAGCCGTTAATAAGGAGGTTTGGTATTGCAGAAGGTAATACAGTTGGCTCTGTAAAAGATTCGTCATAATTTGGGATAAAATCTACCGTTTCTTTTTGAAGGTCGGCAAGCATTTCATCGCCGATTTTAGAAATTTTTGCTTCGGTGTAGCGCATTGCCGCCGGAGGATCATCATCAACAGAACCGAAGTTGCCTTGACCTTTAATCAACGGGTAGCGGAGGGAGAAATCCTGCGCAAGGCGAACAAGAGCGTCGTACAAAGATAAGTCGCCGTGCGGGTGGTATTTACCCATCGTTTCACCAACGATGAGCGCGCTTTTCTTTGTTGCGCCGCCGGGACGAAGCCCTAGGGTGTCCATTGCATAAAGCAGCCGCCGGTGTACTGGCTTTAGACCATCGCGCACATCCGGCAGTGCGCGGCTTACAATAACCGACATCGCATAATTGAGATAATCTGTTTTAACTTCGTCTTCTATCGCTATTGGGATTACTTTACCCATAGGCAGCCCGGCGTTTGCATCAGTATCAGCCACTTTGCTTTCCTTAAAGAGAAAAAATAAATTCTTTACTACGTGAGCCGTTTCCAAAGCTCGATTAGTTTTGGAAAAGCCTCACGTTACTTATTATAACAATTTTGGAAATTATAGTCAAAAGGCAGATTCCCGATCTGCAATACTTTGCCCAAGCCTAATTAATTTTTCTCTGAAATCGTCATCTTTAATAGCATCATATCCTCCAGAAGCAGGCTCTAAGGCGGGGTCTTGCGTCGGTTCTTTTTGAGCGACAGGGATATTTACATGCGGTTCTTCGATCTTTGGCGTTATTTCTTTCTGTGTTTTATCTTCTGCACTCCGTGAAGGCGTACTGAGTACAAGAGATATTGCAGAAATATCAAGGTCGGGAAAACGTATACGAAAATCATTTAACAGCTTGCTTTGTTTTGTTTGAAGGATCTGTTTCCAGCCAGGATGATCCATTTCAACTAACAGAACGCCTCTGTCCAAATCTTTTATGCGGGAATAACCGGCTGCAGAGGCTATTCCGTTCTTTGCAGTAATATCTTCCCATGAATTAAAAAGTTTTGAATAACCCTGAGCTTTTTTTGCAAAACCCTCGTCAAAAAGCAAGGAAAGGATTTCTCCAGCCGTTTTCATTTTGTCAGGATGCCCCCGTTGACATTATACACCAAAGTGTCATCGCTTTGATAGTGTTGATACGGCTCCTCTGGCAGGAATGTAAAGAACGCTTGATCATATGCGGGCAGAACAGAGAGAAATTTTCGGCGTTTTTCGCCGTCCATTTCTAAAAGGACATCGTCAAGTAAAAGAATGGGGTTAAGCCCTGTCATTTGCGAAAAACGCCGCGCCTGAGCAGCTCTAAGCAGCAGCGCAAGAAGACGGCGCTGCCCGGTGGATGCCATTCTGGAAAAATCTTCTCCGTTACGTGCAAATACATAGCGGTCGCGATGCGGACCTGAAAGAGAAAGTCCTGCAGAAAGATCAGCCGGTCGGCGTTCCATTAAACGATTGGGTATATCTGTATCGATTTTCCATGACGGAATGTAATTTACTTTAATACCGGAAATTCCTGCAACTTCTTCGTATAATGTGCCAAAAATTGAAGAAAACTCTTTCACTGCGATCTCGCGTTTTTCCATCAATTTTATACCATAGCCTGTAAATTGCGGGTCTAGCGCCTCCAAGAGGGGTTCTGGGCTGCCTTTTAGGTTTTTTTGAACATAATCGCGAAGAATTGCGTTGCGCGATTTTAACACACGGCGGTAACGGCGAAAATCATCAAGATAACTTGGGTCGTAACAGCTTAAGGTTTGATCAAAAAACCATCTGCGGCGTTCTGGACTTCCGTTAATAAATTCAAGGTCTTCGTGGCAAAAGATAATTGTCGGTGCTATAGAAAGCAGCTCTCCTCTATCCTCTGCACGTTTACCATTAATGAAAATTTGCTTTTTTCCTTTTACAAATTTTACAAGTATATTATCGTTTATGGATTGTTTTAATTTTACTTCTGCAGAAAATTCTTTTTCGCCGCTGCGCGCCAATTCACCGTCTCTCACCTGACGAAAAGACGAAGCATACGCGCAAAAATACAGCGCTTCAAGAAAATTTGTTTTACCTTGACCGTTTTTTCCTATAAGGAATATTTTTTTTGCTTCTGTGTTTGTTTCATTGTCGGTCAGATTTCTGAATGCCGTTGTACGAAGCGAAGTAAAAAACATTATTTAAAGCCATGTTTATTCAAGGAGAATTTTCCCATTATGACTGCATTGGCATCACAATATGGAAAAAATCTTTTTCAGGAACCGGCTCTATAGTTATAGCTTTTGTTACCGATGTAAATTTAATAACTATATCTTCTTCTGTCATTATTTTAAAAGGTTCTTCCATGTACCTGTAATTGAGAGCTATTGTTATTTCTTCTCCGTCGTATTTACAGGGAATTTCGTCTTCTACTTTTCCAATTTCACTTTCTTCGGAATACACTAGTATCTTTCCGGGCGAAACTCCAAGGAAAATTCTATGAGATTTTTTTTCAACCATAAGCGAAACCCGGCGTAGTGCGTTTAACATTTCTTCGCGTTTAAAAGAAAGAGAATAGTCCTGTTTTTCAGGAATTACTTTTTTATAATTTGGAAACATTCCTTCTATAAGCACTGACGAAAATTGATATGATGCAAAATTAATAAAAATCATTTTATCGCTTATAGAAATATTTACAAGTCCTTCATCTCCCGATCTTTTATAAACCGTTGAAAGAATTTTTGGAGGTATAATTACACCAGAAAAATCATTAATTTTTTTATCTGCATTTTTTGAAACAAAAGCAAGTCTTCTTCCATCTGTTGCTACCATATTAATTTTGTCTTCGCTTTTTTCCAAAAACACACCATTCATAAAATAACGTGTTTCATCATCAGAAACTGCAAAGACGCTTTGCTGTATCATTTCTCTAAAATCCTTTATTGGCATTTCAAAATAAGGATCGGAAGAAACAGGAATTTCTGGGAATTTATCCGATGCTATACTTTTAAGTTTATACTCAGGTTTTTTTAAAGTAACAGGTTTTATTACTGCAGTATTATCTTTTTGTGAAAATTCAATTTCATCATATGGAAAAGTACTAATAATTCCAAAGAATTTATCGCCGTAAACTGTGGTTGCACCTGTTTCTATTACTGTAACAGGAATTTCAGTTTGAAAGTTAACTTTCATATCCTTGGCTTTAATAATAAGCTTATCTTTAACTGCTTCGAGATAAATATTGGATAAAATTAAAATTGCATTCTTAGATGCGATAATTTCCTGAGCTATGGAAATTTCTTTGAGTAATACTTCTTTGTTACAGGTAAACTTCATTTTAAATCCTCCTATTAATATATAAATATATATATATAATAATAACAATAATAAGCAGTATGATATGTGGAAAACTCACATATTTCTATACACTGCAAGTAATTATTGAATCCACAATATATGGACAACCATGCAATTTTTTACACAATTTCCACAACAATTACATTATACACAACATTTTAACATGTTTTTCAATATTTTGCACTAAAATCTTTTATGGAACGTTTAAGACTTTCTATGGTAGATTCCAGTGTTGGGTCTGTAAGAAGCTTACTTTTAATCTTTTCTATAGAGTGCATAACCGTAGTATGGTCCCTGCCCCCGAAATCCTGACCAATTTCGGTCGTGGAATATTCAGTTATTTCCCGCCCAATATACATGGCAATTTGACGGGCAAAAACAAAGTTTTGCGACCTCTTTTTCCCTTTTAAATCGTTTGGGGTAAGACTAAAATAATCTGCAACAACCCTTATTATGTTGTCCATTGAAAGATTAGCCTGACGCGGTGCATTAAAAATACTCTTTAGACGCTGCTGTGCTATTTCTACAGTAATTTGTTTTCCCATAAGTTCTGTATAGGCGATAAGAGTATTCAATGCCGAAATTAAATCGCGTACATTTGAAGAAATATTCTTGGCAACAAGATCAATTACTTCGTTGGGAATTGATGCATTCCTGCCCTCCGCTGTAGATCTTAGTATAGCGCAGCGTTCTTCGTATCTCGGGGGCTGAAGATCAACTTTTAAACAAAGCTCAAAACGCGACTTTAACCTTTCGTCTAGTTTTTTTAATTCAGCAACAGGACGATCACATGTAAAAATAAGATGTTTTTTTGCATCATAAAGTGCGTTAAATGTATGAAAAAGTTCTTCTTGAATTCTATCTTTATTTTGAAAAAATTGAATGTCGTCTATTAAAAGAACATCGGTAAATCTAAATTTATTTTTAAACAAATTCATTTTTCCGTCCTGAATTGCCTGAACATATTCATTTAGGAAATTTTCAGAAGATATATAAATAACTTCGTTTTCTGAATTTTCGTGGATATAGTTTCCGATTGCCTGCATTAAATGGGTTTTTCCAAGCCCGACTCCGCCGAAAATCAAGAAAGGATTATAGACCTTTCCGGGATTTTTGCTTATCGCTATAGCTGCATTTGCCGCAAACTCATTATTTTCAACAATTACATATCTGTCAAAGGTAAAATCATCCCTCATTTGAGGGTGTTTACCCCGGCTTTTTTTTGGCTTTTGGGTAATTTCGGCGGCTGGAACAGCAGAATTTGCATTTTTTTGCTGCGCATGAGCCGCTGTAGTCTCTTTTTTTTCTCCTTTTTTTCCAGTTATTTCATATTCAAGAGCGGTTTCTTTGCCTATTACCGATTTTAAGATTGATTTTATGGTGTTATGATAGCGGGACTTCACCTTATCTTGGTGAAAAGCAGAGGGGACTCCTACAACGATGGTGTTTACATTAGCATTCACCTTGTGGTGTAGGTATTTCATGTCTGAAAACCAGCCGCTGAACTCCTCCTCCCCTAGGTCATTCTGCAGTTGGATCAAGGTTTCTTTCCAGAAATCCTCATAATCCAAATCAGCCATTTTATTACCTTATTAACATATTATCCACAGGTATTGATATTTTATTCAATACCCGTAACCCCTTTTTCGTATAAATATTTATAACATTTACTTAATGTTTGAACAGTATAATTGTCATAATTCCTTATCTGACAAGGAATTAGCTGCTATTAATAATATTTTACAGGGGTTTTAATAAGCCTCCTTTATTTTCGACTGTCTGAAGCCGATTTTTTCAGAATTTATCCACAGGTTTTGCACCTGTATTGATGGATAACAAAAACCAACCAGACAGACGGAAGATTATTATTACTCATAATCAAATTTTTTGCAAGAGGAATTTTATGAAATTTTGATGATTTGCAGCGCTCTTTTAAAAGTGCAGCTTTAGCCGCAGACATTAAATCGCATTTTTAATCTGCGAAATCTCATCTCTTATGACCGCCGCCTGCTCGAATTCAAGGTTCTTTGCGTGTTCAAGCATTTCGTTTTCAAGGGCTTTGATCAACTGCTTGCGCTGTGCGGGAATTAAAATGTTGTAAGATTTTTTCAGGACTTCGACAGTCTTTCCCGCTGCAGTGCCGGCTTCTTCAATATGGCGGGTGAGGATTTCTGCGATTGCTTTTTTGACAGTCGCGGGAGTGATGCCGTGTTTTTTGTTGTAGGCGATTTGAATTTCGCGGCGGCGGTTGGTTTCAGCAATTGCTTTTTCCATTGCTTCGCTCATCCGGTCGGCGTACATGATCACCTTGCCTGCTGCATTACGCGCGGCGCGTCCGATTATCTGCACCAGCGAAGTGAGCGAGCGAAGAAAACCGATCTTGTCTGCGTCAAGAATTGCGATGAACGAAACTTCAGGTAAATCGATTCCTTCGCGTAACAGATTGATCCCTACAAGAATGTCAAATTCACCCTGTCGAAGCTGGGTGAGAATTTCCACACGTTCGATTGTTTCAACCTCGCTGTGGATATAGCGCACCTTAAGACCAAGACCCAAAAGATAATCTGTTAAATCTTCTGCCATTTTTTTTGTTAGGGTAAGGATGAGAGAACGCTCGCCGGATTTAATGCGCTTCTGCACTTCGCCGTAGATGTCTTCCATTTGACCCTCGCTCGGGCGCACTTCGATTTCCGGGTCCAGCAAGCCGGTAGGGCGGATTAGCTGCTGCACAACACGCGCAGACTGTTCAACTTCGGTTTTGCCCGGCGTTGCAGAGACAAAGACAGTTTTGTCAAGACGCTCGACAAATTCATCGTAACGCAGCGGGCGATTGTCCAGTGCGCTTGGAAGGCGGAAGCCGTAATCGACAAGACTCTGCTTTCTGCTGCGGTCGCCTGCGTACATTGCGCCAATCTGCGGAAGCGTTACATGGCTTTCGTCTATGATTGTGAGATGTTTTTTTGGAAGATAATCCACGAGGGTATCAGGGGATTCGCCGGGTTTACGGTTTGCCAATATCGCGGAGTAGTTCTCAATTCCCGGGCAGTAGCCAATTTCAGTTAGCATTTCGATGTCGTATTCTACGCGGGTTTTTAGGCGTTCAGCTTCTATTATTTTTCCGTTGTTTTTAAAGTAGACAAGGCGGTCTTCAAGTTCCTGCCTGATTGCGCCCATTGCATTTTGCACCATGCTTGCGGGCATGACGAATTGCTTTGCAGGGTAGATCAACGCGCGGTCGAGGTCTTCAAGCATTTCGCCGGAAACAGGATCGAAGCGGCGGATACGCTCGACACAATCCCACTCGAGATCGACGCGGTAGGCTTCTTCCATGTAGGCGGGGAAAATTTCCAGCGTGTCGCCGCGTCTGCGGAAACGTCCGCGCTCAAGGACTGCATCGTTGCGTTCGTATTGAAGCTCTATGAAGCGGCGAATAAGCGCATCAACATCCACGGTCTCGCCTTTTGAAAATGTTGCAGTCATTTTTCTATACACATCCGGCGTGACCATTCCGTAGATGCAGGAAACTGTCGCAACGATGATCACGTCTTCGCGTTCCATCATGCTTCTTGCAGCGGAAAGCCGCATACGTTCAATCTCGGCGTTTATTGAAGCGTCCTTTTCGATATACAA
>Ga0099364_10005995_pt1 | contig 17821 bp, 13 predicted proteins | sample TergutTh196P3_FD_73070 | JGI IMG/M metagenome (GOLD analysis project Ga0099364, IMG submission 73070) | Microcerotermes parvus P3 segment gut microbial communities from Pointe-Noire, Republic of the Congo - Th196 P3 | ecosystem: Host-associated > Arthropoda: Insects > Digestive system > Gut ...
GTGGTAGATGGCGTGCTGGGGGTGGGGGGGGGGGGGGGGGGGGGGGGGGGGGGGGGGATTAAATTAGCAAATAGCAATGAGCAATTAGGAGAGAGCGGGGAGTATTTTACAGGGTTTGCCGGGTAATTTGCAGATAAATGTATCATTGCCATTTTGCCCTGCCGGTAAGCGTTGTTGGAATTTTGCTGGGTTTGGGCGTATTTTCTGCTCATGGTAGTAATTTACCATTTTTTGTCGAAATTGTCAAGGTTTTTATCAATGACTGACACCATAAGCCTTTCCATGTTATAATCCCTCATGCTTTACGATCTTATTCTAAAAAACGGAACCATTGTTACTTCTAATAAAACTCTTAAAGCGGATATTGCCGTTAAGGATGGGAAAATTGTTCTGGTAGGAGAATTGGAAAACACCGATACCGCAGACGAAATCTATGATGCAGAAGGGAAACATATCCTGCCCGGCATTATAGACGCTCATGTGCATTTTCGTGACCCCGGGCTTACCGAAAAAGAAGATTTTGAGTCAGGCAGCAGGGCGGCGGCTTTTGGAGGGATTACATTTGTGGCGGATATGCCTAATGTATCGCCTGTAACTTCTACAGTAGAGTTGTTTAAAGAAAAGGCGCAGGCGGCAGGCGAAAAATCCTTTATAGATTTTGGTCTTTTCGCCCTGCTTAACAATAACAATACAGATGGGATAGAAGGATTAATAAAGGCAGGAGCGCTAGGGTTTAAGGTTTTTCTTGGAACTTCTACCGGGAATATCGCGGCTCCTTCTGCCGGTATACTGTTTGAGCAAATGACAAAGTGCGCGAGACTTGGTATTAGGATTGGCTTTCACGCAGAGTCAAGCGAGTTAAATTCGCACTTTACTTCGCTTTGTATAAGTACCTCCGGCAGACCGGAAAGTTTACTGCTGGCGGACTCAAGACCAGTAATCTCGGAGGTTCTGGCTATTCAGACAGCAATTTGTTACGCGCAATATACAGGAGCGGAAATACACATTCATCATGTAACATCCAGAGACGGCGCCGCGCTCGCCTTGGAAGCTAAACAAAAAGGCGTAAAAGTTACTGCCGAAACCTGCCCTCATTACCTTTTGCTGGATACAACAATGGACGCGCACAAGGTATACCCGCCAATCAGGGATAAAGACCATCGCATGGGGCTTTGGGAAGCGCTGGGGCAGGGGACAATCGACATGATAGCGAGCGACCACGCTCCACATTGCGCCCATGAAAAAAAACTTCCTCTATGGGAAGCCCCGGCAGGGCTTTGTGGAGTGGAAACCCTTGTTCCGCTTATGCTTAACGAAGTAAATAAGGGGCTTTTAACCCTTAACGATTTTGTCCGCCTAGCCAGCGAAACACCGGCAAAAATCTGGGGTATTTACCCGCAAAAAGGAAGCCTTAAAACCGGAACCGATGCGGATTTTACAATTATTGACATAAATAAAAAAAGTATTATCTCGCTTGATAACCTACATTCAAAAAGCGGAACCAGCCCCTATAACGGAATGGAAGTACAGGGACTTCCCCAGGCTACAATAGTCAGGGGAAGGTTTGTAATGAAAGACGGCTGTCTGACAGGCGAAAAAGGCTTTGGCTCCTTTATCAGAGCGGCACTTTAACCGAGTGAAGCATCCGGTTCAGAGCGATAAGCGGGTCTTCGTACATTTCAAATCTGAAACGCACTTCGTAATTCTTATCGGAAACAATACGGATTGTTTTGTTTATACAATCCTTTAGTTCACTTGAACCGATATCCGGGAAATACTTAGGTTTACGAGGAATAAAGGTAAGTTGACTGCCGTTTCTGCGGATTTCCCCGATATTTTTTGGTATGGGAACAAGGAAAATAAGGAAATCATCAGACTTCCTGCCGCCGACATTCAGGCTGAATCCGGATTTTAACGAATGAATATTTCGTTTGCCTATTGACGTATTTTGATCTTCGACAAACAGGTTGAGAAGAAGCGGGCCTGCAGGGTTAATGACTGCCGGTTTTACAACTTCCTGTTTTAATGGCCGATCTGAGTATGGGGTAACGCGCTGTCTGTTTTGGACTGCCGCGTAGCTTGCCAGGTCTCTTGAGTGATCCACAAACGGGGTTTCTTCCCTGGCGGGTTTCGCCGCCGAGACGGAAGCCATAACACGATTGGGTCTTGATCCTAACCGGCGTGTAGCGAGGATTATTATCAGAAGCAACAGCAGTAACAAGCCAATAATGCCCCCGATAATCAGCGGGCGGGAATAAACAAAACCCGTTCCCGAGGCTCTTCTTCTGTCACGGGCAGATGCTGCAGGTGTATGCGCCGAAGGCTCAGGTAAGTCCTGCCGTACCTCACCCGCGGAGGAATCTGAGGGCAAACCGTCAGTTCTTTGTGTTTCTGCTGGAGATGTTTCCGTCTCGCCTGTATACAGGGCGGTATCCCAATTGCCGGGAAGGGCAGGGGAGCCGTCTATCTGCTGGGTTTGTGCGACCGTTTCACCGGCAGGCAAGGTTTGAATCTCCGAGGTTCCAGTCCCGCCAGGCTGTGTCACCGAGGTTGTCCCGCCAGGCTGTTGTGCCTGAGCCGATGTCCCTACAGTCGGTTGCGCCGAAGGAGTTGTCCCGCCAGGCTGTTGCGCCTGCGCCGTTGTCCCTGCAGTCGGCTGTGCTGAAGGAGTTGTCCCTGCTGTCGGCTGTGCCGAAGGGGTTGTCCCGCCAGGCTGTTGCGTCTGCGCCGATGTCCCGGAAGCCGGTTGCGCCGAAGGAGTTGTTCCGCCAGGCTGTTGCGCCTGAACTGTTGTCCCTGCTGTCGGCTGTGCAGAAGGAGTTGTCCCTGTAGGCTGCTGCGTCTGAGCCGTTGTCCCTGCTGTCGGCTGTGCAGAAGGGGTTGTCCCGCTTGGCTGCTGCGTCTGAGCCGCTGTCCCGGAAGCAGGTTGCGTAGCAGGGGTGGTGGTAGCCGCTCTCGCGGGAGCGGCTGGGGGACGGCCGGAACTCGGGAGGTTAGCCAGGGGCTGCCCCGGAGTAACTTGCGTGAAATCAAGCGTAGTATCTCTCGCGCCAAGCCTTTGCCTCGCAGCGCTTACAAGAGCGTTTGCTCCAGAGTCGCCGGTGCTGACTATGACGATTTTTTTGGGACGCTCCGGCAGCGAACCGATATAATTTTCCGTATAACTGAGAGCCGCTCCTATATTGCTCCCGCTTTCCACAGGGTATTGAATCAGTATACGACCGATTATTGTTTCAAGATCGCCCCTGCTTTGCACACGGCGGACAACATCCAACCTGGGGCTTTCGGAAAAAGCAATCAGGTGAAAAGTATCGCCTATACGCAGGAATTCGGAAAGGAACGCGCCTGTTATATAGTTGTTCACTCTTTCGTTGGACGAACTCATACCCGATGAAGTATCCAACAGCAGTATAATATCCATAGGACCTGAATTTTGCCCATGTACACCGAAAACCGCGCTTAATAACAGTATTACCGCCAAAATACTTCTTTTCATAATCACCCCTTCCCGTAAAAATTAGGCTGGTGTTATACTTTCTACCAGATAAGAAATCCGTTCTTCGTTTATTTCAAAATCAAACCTTTCACCCGCGCTTTTATTAAGTATAGCGCTTCCAAAGGGAGAAAGATAGGAAATAATATTATTATTTGGGTCAGATTCCCACGGGCCTAAAATTGTGTATTCTTCGTTGCGGCCTTCTGTTTCGTTTTGTAAAAGTACCTTGGTGCCAAAAGAAACCTTGGATGTGTTCACGGAATAAGGATCAAACAACTGCGCCCTTTCGATATCTTCCTTGAGCTTGGCAATCTGGGAATTGAGTTGTTCCTGCTTTTCTTTCGCCGCCTTGTATTCAGCATTTTCACGCAGGTCGCCGAGGGAAAGCGCGTATTCAATTTCTTTGGAGTTCGCGGGAATTTCCTCGTCCATGATGTAGGCAAGCTGTTTCTTTTTCTCTTCGAACATTGCCTGGGTAACCATAAGCCCCCTGGAAACTTTCTTTTCAGCTTCGCCGAAAAATTTAAAATTAGGATACTTGTCCAGAATTTTCGAACGAAGGTTGAGTTTATCCTGCGGGTCAAGATCCTTAATGCCGTTGATAAATGCGAAAAGCCTGATAGTAGTATCCTCGTCCGCATCCTCTAAAAACGATGTCAGTCCGCCGTCTTTGAAAAGGATGTTATATACCAGCTTATTGATTTTGCGGTTTTCTAAAGTGTCTTTGTGATTTTCCATATCACGGTATGTAATATCCAGAACATGAATAAGGGTGATAAGCTGTTTTTCTACGCTGATATTGGCGGACTTAAACCAAGGCGTGTCCCTGGAATTTTTGTATAACCAGATCACAGCTTCCCGATTGTCGCGGAAATGATCGAAACAGTCATGGCACATAATGGAAAGCCTGTCTTCGTATCCTTCCTTTGCAAGATGGGTAATAATGAACGGAACCAGAGCAGATGGAAAAAGTTTTATAAAAACCGAGGGCCAGTCGCTGACAAAGAGTTTAATGTTGATTAAAAATTCTTCCTTTAACTTCGCGTCTTTAAGATTTTTAAACAGGGCGGAAACATCGCCTGAGCCGTCAAAAACATCCGAAAAGTTTACGGTTATAGAAGATCCAATGTGCGGATATTTCGCGGATAACTCCTTTAACAGAAGGTAAGAAGCGATTTTTTCCGTACTCTGACCAGAGGATTGCAGGTACGCGGTAAAGTACGAGACCATTTCGGAAAAATACTCGGAATCCAAATCGGCGCTTTTGTTATTCGAGAAATCGCGTATCACGGAAACGCGGTCCAGAAAAATCTTTTGCGCGTTAAACTCGTTGTAGTATTTTTCCGTTACGCTTACCGGCCTGTCCCGTACAATGTATATGTCGATGTTATCCAGACTTACTCCAAACTCGGGGTTCGATTTTAGAATATCCCGCGCCTTGCCGCTCCATGTTGACCATTCGCCCGATGTAAGAAGGGCGGGAGAAAGTTCCGCCTTGATCCTTTTCATGTCACAGGAGTTATCAAAACTTTTAATTAATATTTTAAGAGTCCAGATAAAATCTGTTTTTACCTTTTCCCTTAGCTCTTCCTTTTTTCTTGTTGCTTTTAACACCCAAATGTGGTCTTTAGAAAGAGTTTGCAGCGCGTCTACTGCCATTTTAACGGACATTGAATGTCCCCGTTTCTTGGCGAAGTCTATGTAAATAGTGTCACCCTTGATACCGGAAATCCGCCCCACACCCCATGTACGGTGATGCACATAATTTCCCTTGTCAAAGGCAATGTGTTTCTCAAAATCGGATATCGCCTCGTGTACATGGCGGTAGTTCTGCGAAAGGTTGGAAATACGGATGTATTCTTCAAGCTGGCTGTGATCGGCGTATTTTTTTCTGTAACATTCGATTATTTCCCTGCGGCCTGGTACATCTTTTTCATCGTACTCAAGAATGATTTTAAGAATAATTATGGCGATATCAATATCAATGTTCTTGTACTTGGCGTACAATTCATTAAGCAAAATTACTGCCTTGTCTTCGCTGATTGTTTTTGCTATTTTTTTCTGAATGTGCAGGAAGAAATCAATATCCTCGGTATTGGCGCTGATTAGTTTTTCCCAGATATCGCGGACATTAGAAAAGTTCGCTTTGTTAATAAAGCGGTGCAGGGCTTTTTTGTAATAATCTATTGTTTCATCTCTTTTTCCCTGTTTCTCATAATATTCCGCAAGGGATTTGGCAATTTCCGCTTCCTCAAAATCTACTTTTACAAGCCTTTCCCAAACACCGTACATTAAACTTTCTTCGTTGTCATTTTTATGACATTCGGCAAGTGTACGCAGGGCGAACTTTGATTCCCCGTAGTCAAGTATCCTTTCGCAAAGATATTTAACAATGCTCCATTTGTTGTTGTCCAAAAAAATGGAAACAAGGTTGATCATGGCAGAATCGTCGATTATCTGGCGGGAAAGAGCGACCATGCCCGAAAGGTACAACGCGATAATACTGTTCCTTGTGTGGCTAAGATGGGTGTCGCAGTTTTTTTTCAGATCATCAAGAACCTTTTCGTTTCGGGCGCTTTTAAGAATCTCATCAAGTTCCTTAAATTGATTAGTTGAATAATTGCCAAGGGTAGCTCTGGTCCATTTTTCCTCATTCAACGTCTCTTGCAGATTTTTCAACAGAATCTGGGCGCTCTCGGGGATTGCCGGGACCGCGGCTGCTTCAGTATTACTCATAATTTTTTACTCCTCTAACCTGTATACATCCGGTAAATATCCGGATCGGTAACTTTTATTTTCAGCAGGGTTTCTTCGATTAGCGAAGAATCCTCACGGCTGTTCTCGTAATGATCAATCAACCAAAAATAACGGTTTAAAAGCCGTGGTTTTAAGATCGCCCGCCTGCCGGGGTTGGCGCCGCACTCGGCTTCCAGTGTAAAGATGGACTGTTTTAATTTGCCCACTTCCATTTGTTTTAACTCGCGCTTTACGGTAAGAACTCCCCACAGATAACCAAAAACAGGTATCCATTCGCAAAGCGCTTCATCGCTGTAACCCATGGCGAATACTTTATCCCGCAACTGCTGGATAAGAGCCGACTCTAAAGACCATACGTCGATCTTTAAAGGGTCAATAAAAAATGCCTCCCTGAAAAGGGCCTTGGCCGCTTTAGTTTCGGCTAACAGAGCGTTAATGTCCGCCACTTCGGCCAGGGTTTCGGCATCTTCCCTTTTAAAGCGGACTGCTTGTTCAATGTATTTAAGGGCTTCATCGTAATTGCCAATCCCCTTGTAACAACGCCCAACCAAGAGAAGCAAGCCCGGATCATGCTGGTTCGCGGGGCTGCCGAGCAGTCCTTCAAAAAAAAAGAGAGCTGTGGAAAACACAAAATAGCGCACGGCGTACTGGCAATGATCAAAAATCTTATCGAACTGTTCCAGAAAAATACGGTACGGCTTTAAAAGGGAGACCATAACGCTGCCCTTTTCGTAAGGATCATTGATACCTTCGATTTTTCTGGTTTGATCAAGCCACCAATGAACGCATTTCAGGGCATATTTGATTTCCTCGTTTCCAAAATCAAGATCAAGAGCCTGCTCCAAAAGCTCACAGGCTGAGACAGCATCGGAGACTTTTAATTTGTCATAAGCGTGTTTTACCAACTCAGCTGCCTGCTCACTTTTCATAATCTATTTGTTATCCTTCTTCAGTATACCATTTTATACAGGTTTGACAATAGTGTATTCAGAAGGTATGATTGAAAAAATGAACAAGACCATTGTTTCACCTTCAATATTGGCAGCGGATTTTTCCGATTTTGGCAAAGCGGCCTCGGAGGTTGACGCTTCGGGCGCTTTGTGGCTTCACATGGATGTTATGGACGGTTCTTTTGTGCCAAATCTGACTTTCGGCCCCGCCCTTGTCCGTTCTCTGCGGGCGAAAACTAAGGCTTTTCTTGATGTACACCTGATGGTTGTGCAGCCGGGACGTTTTATAGAGGAATTTGCGCAGGCGGGAGCGGACAGTATCACTTTTCACTACGAGGCGGAAGTCCATTCCCAAAAGTATCTTATGGAGATACGGGATCTTGGGTTAAAGGCCGGTATTGCCATTGTCCCCTCAACGCCGGCTTCCATTCTGGAAGAAACGCTGCCATTTATCGACTTGGCGTTGGTTATGACAGTGAATCCCGGGTTTGGGGGGCAAAAACTGATACCTGAATGCCTGGAAAAGGTAAGCAAACTCGCAAAATTAAGGGAAAATGCCGGTTTGGGCTTTAGGATTGCTGTTGATGGCGGCATAAACGAAGCTACGGCAGGAAGGGCCAGGGATGCCGGTGCGGATGTACTGGTTATAGGCTCGGCTTTTTTCGGGAATTCTGATAAAAGCGGTCTTGTGGAACGTTTGCAGGGTTGAAGTTGTTCCAAAACAAAAAAGATATTCTTGATTTTATAATTTTGAGAATAAACCGAAAATATAGTATAATAAGTATATGAGTATCGTGCGAATTACAGGTAAAAATCCGCTTAACAGATGTTTCACGCCGTTATTGTTGGGTTTATTTTTGTTTACAACCGTCTTTGCCGTTGCTGATGAAAGTGCCGATTCTCAGTTTACGCTCAGATTTCAGGCAGGAAGCCGGTTTTACATGGAAGCTGAATGGCATGAAGCGGCGGCGGAGTTTCGTTTTGCTCAGGAAATCGCCGAGAATACGGCTGATTGGGCGCAGGCTCTTTACTGGGTTATATTGGCGGAACTAGCGCTTGCAGACTTCGGTTCCGCTCTCCGGGACATGGACGAGCTTCAAAGACATGCCCCAAATTCCACTTTTGCCAGAGACATGGTATACCACCGCGCAAGAATATATTTTAATCAGGGTTTTTTCGAAGACTCTCTATTGCTTTTCAGGCGTTACAACGACAGTGTTTCCTATGACGATATCGAAACTGCCGACCGTAAAGCCGCGGCCTTTTTCTGGATGGGTGAATGTCTGTTTGCTATGGGACAGTTTGATGAAGCGGAAAAATTCTATGCCTGGGTTATCTCTAGATATCCCGACAGCCCAAGGGTTGAGATTTCCGGCTACAGGATAGACCTGATAAAACAAAAGAAAATAGAGGCGCAGCTTTTGGCGCTTTTAAGATGGAGCCATGAAGAATCGCTTAGAACCAGCGAAGATTACCAGCGCAGGATAAGAACATACGAAAATACCCTTAATGCCTATCAACGGCGCATAACGGAATTAACAGATGGAATGGCTATGCAAGTTGAGCCTGAAATACCGGTTCCGTCATTACAGGATGACGTAGACTTGATAGAGCGCGCAAGGCAGTTGGACAATGATATACAGGCGATACTCAGAGAGTACGAGCAAAGCGCCGGTACTCCCGCATCAGGGGCTGCGAGGCGAAGGCTTTTCTCCGGAGGCCAGCAGTGATACGCAGAGTTCTGGTACTAATTTTCTTTTTTTTAACTTTTATAAATCTTACGGCAAATGAAACCAGGGACAGGCATATACGTATGCTTATAAATGAAAGAACAGGCAGATTTGCGCTTTACTTCCTTGTTGATCCTATTGATATGACTTACAGGCCTTTATTTAACCGCCGTTCAGCAACAAGTTTTATTGATGTTAACGTAAACGGCGTTGCCCACCGTCTTGGCAGTTCCCGTATTTTTAACACAATAATCGACAGAAACAATGAAGACCCGATAATAACTTACGAATCGCCGTTATTAAATGTAAATAAAACTTTTACTCCCATAAGAACGACAAGCTCCCATACGGCCAACGGAGTGCAGCTAACCATTACTGTTCAGAATAAAAGCGAGGAGGAAATTTCTGTAGGTTTACGGATGCTTATTGATACATATCTGGGCGAGAGACGCAGAAATATTCCCTTTGTGACAGACAATTTAAACATAACAAGAGAAACAATTATCGAAGGCTCGGCGGAAGAATTGTACTGGATATCGCGCGGAGAAGTGCGCGGAGAAATGATTTCGCTTATGGGGAGTATCTCGGAGCCAATGGGAATACTTCGCTCCGGAGACGGCTCATACAGAGTGCCGGACTTTTTGCATTTTGCCAACTGGAAAAAATTAAGCGATGTCCCGTGGAAAGCGCCGTATCACGAAGGGAGATCGTTTAACCTTTTTCCGTATTCCATTGGAGATTCTTCCGTTTGTTATTATTGGGAACCGGAAATTCTTGACAGGGGCCGTTCGCTGACATATACAGTTTACCTTACAACCATGGATATTCCATGGTACACGCAGCCGTATATTGAGATCGTAAGGCCTGTAAGAGCCCCCGAACCTGTAGAAATTCTGGAAGCTGCCATAGAGACAATGGAAGCCGTAATAGAAGCATCAACTGTTACCGAAGAAACCGATTTACAGGCTCTTAGAAGGCTGCGGGGTATTCTTGCTCAATTTATCGCGGGTGAAATAGAGTTAGACGAGCATGATTTAATTGAAATTGAAACGAGTATTGACAGGCATGGAAGATGAAACTCGATCCTTTATTAAGCAAAGCCGTCCGTCTCGCGAAATCCGGCGATTATGAAGGCGCGTTAAAAGCGCTAAGGGCCGAAGAAGACCGCTATTACGGTTCTTTTAAATATTATTACCTTTATGCTTTAATTTCTCTTTATACGGGCGCTTTTGTAGACGCTCTCAGGAATTTTCATTTGGCAAGAAAGATAAAAATGAAAGATCCTGATACAATGCTGGGGCTGGCGGTACTTTACCTAAAACGTATGGATACGGTTCAGGCAGTTGATTATTACCTTGATGTGCAGGAAATTGACCCCAAAAACAAAATTGTAAAAAGAGCCCTTTCTGTTATCCGCAAAAACTCAGACCCCGAGGCATTGTCCGAATGGCTGACGCCGGAAAGGCTAAAAAAATTATTCCCGCCGATTCCTTTTGCCGGAATACCTTTAAAAATGATTTTAACTACTGTTGTAATAGCTTTAGTATCACTTATTATTGTATCAACAATCCTTATAAACCTGCGTGTACTGCCAAATCCTTTCAGGAAAGCCGGTGACCGTCCTTCGGCGCAATTTGTCCTTACCGGTCAGGAAAGGAGAGCGCCTGTTGAAGTCGGCGGTTCTTACAGCTATATCCTTACAGGGGATCAGGCTATTGCCCTTTACGACAGGGCGCTGTCTCTTTTTACGGCGCATCGTGACGAAGCTGCCAAGATAAACCTGAACCGTATTCTGGAATCAAATGCCTCAGAAGGGCTTAAAAACAGGGCGCGTATCCTGCTTGAAAATATGGAAATTCCAGGTTTTGACACTTTCAGACGCGGCGATAACGCGGATTTCGCGGAAGTAATTAGTGAACCGGTTGTTTACAGGAATGTATTTGTTATCTGGAGAGGTATGGCAACTAATATAGAAGTAACGGACGAATCAACCCGTTTTGATTTCCTTGTAGGTTATGATACACGCAGAGTACTGGAAGGAATTATTCCCGTTGTTTTTGACAGGCCTGTTGCCATAAACTCAGAGCGTCCCCTGGAAGTGCTTGCAAGAATCGAACTTACAGGACCAAATCTGGATATAAGGCTTCAAGGCTTGGCAATTCACCAGTCAGGCAGATTGGAAAATTGATGAAAGCGGTAGTGCAGCGTGTAATAGACGCTTCTGTAAGTGTTGACGGAACAGTGAAGGGCAGCATTAAAAAAGGTCTTCTTGTTTATCTTGGTGTTGCACATGATGACAGCGAATCCGATGCGGACTGGCTCGCAGAAAAAATCGCCCATTTAAGAATCTTTGATGACGATGATGGAAAAATGAATCTTTCCTTGAAAGATATTGCCGCCCAAAATTTATCCGCCGGAATTCTTGCGATATCGCAATTTACTCTGCTTGCTGATGCTCGCAAGGGGCGCAGACCCTCCTGGAATGCGGCGGCTCCGCCGGAAAAGGCGAATAATCTTTATGAATACTTTAAAACAAAAATCCGCGGGCAGGATTTGTTATGCGAAAGCGGCGTATTTCAGGCGAATATGAAGGTAACCTATACCAACGACGGCCCTGTTACGATTCTGCTGGACAGTAAAGAAAAATAAATTTTATTTTTCTGACAAATACAAAGCCGCGTTAAAAGGCAATAGAAGCTTGCTCATTGATTCGTCAGAGACAATGGTTTTGATTATTTTGGCGGCAAGTTCCGCAGAATGAACAACCTCAAGGTTGGGGATACGCTGATGAGTTAAACAGGTACAGCAAACTGTGTCTGTTACGATAAGGCGGCGCAAAAGACCTTCCTGCGAAAGAGCTTCCAGGCGTTCTGCTGCGGGCGGAGAAAAAAGGGCATGAACCGCGATAACATTGATTTCCTTTGGCTTTAACGGAGAGAGGGCGCGGATAAGCCTTTCCACAGAACCGGCAGTATCTATCATATCATCTACTACCCAAAGGGTTTTTCCTTCCAGCGGCTCGGAAGAAAGTATATTAATTGATTCAATGGTATTTGGCCGGGAATAGTCCCGTTGTTTGTGGGCTACCACCAGCGGCGCGCCGAAAGAATTGGCGAAAACCCGCGCCAGTTTTTCCCCGCCGGCGTCTACCGAACAAAAAGCCCAGTTCGCCCGGACTTCCTGTTCCAGCTTTTCGGCGGTTTGGATATATGTATCGCAAAGGTGGCGTTTAAGCAGGTTCAGGGCAGGGATGTCGTCTATGGCGCAATATGCGGGATCTACCATTGTCTTGGATTTATCGGAATGAAGCTGAAAGGTAACAATATGCCGCGCGCCAAGGCTGAAAAGTGTTTTAAGGTGTACCCACAATCCCACAGAACTCCGGCGGGTGGTACGATCCGACCTTGAACTGGAGATAAAAGGCTCAAAAACAATAATTTTATTGGCTTGGGAACGTTTTAAGGCATCTATTGTATGGTATAACTCAATTTTCGCTTCTTCCACACTAATCCCGGCCTCATTACGTGTGCAGGAAGTAAAAAGGATAACATCCTTGCCCCGAATGGATGAATTTATGGTAACTTCCAATTCCCCATCGGCAAAACAGTCGGTACCGAGTAAATCTACCCCATTAATTTGATCCGCGATCCTGGCAAAACTTAAATATTTTGACAAACAAGAAATTACCGCAGAGGCGTAAGTATGCATGGAACGGGTAGAACAGACAATAAAATTTGACATGGTTGCTTTAGTATCTATTGTTCTTGGAAAAAGATCAACTGTAAAACGGGGAATTATTACGGTCTTGCAAAATTTCGATTTTAATAGGCTAAGATGCTAAAATTAAACTCTAAATAGACTTATTCCGGGTTATTTTGTATGATAACAGCTATGATAGAAATCAACGGCAAGTACAACACGGCAAAGATTTATACTGATATTCTGGATGAAAAATCCCGTGAGCAGATTGAGCTTCTGTGCAATCAGCCTTTTGTAAGCGGAAGTACATTGCGCCTAATGCCCGATGTCCATGCCGGAGCTGGCTGTACAATTGGTACAACCATGACTATTATTGATAAAATTGTTCCAAATCTTGTTGGCGTTGATATTGGTTGCGGCATGGAAACATTAATTATTCCCAAAGATGATCCTGTTTCTGTTGGATTTGATCCTGTTAAACTGGATAAATGGATTCATAGAAATATTCCCAGCGGCAGGAATGTTCGCAGGGAGTCCCATGAATTTGCGGAACTTATTCCATTGGAGAATATTCGCTGTCCTGCGATTAATCTAAACAGGGCTAGGTTGAGTATTGGCACGCTTGGCGGGGGTAATCACTTTGTAGAAGCGGCAAGGGATGAAAACGAAATTTTATACATTGTCATACATTCCGGCAGCCGCCACATGGGTTTGGAAATTGCAGAATGGTATCAGGAGGAAGCATGGAATCAGCTTAATGGGAAGCGAAAATGCGACATTGACGCTGCAATTGCGCACTTAAAAGCTGAGGGCCGGGAATCGGAAATACAAAGTGAAATACAAAAAATTAGGGAACAAACTCAAGTTGATATTCCAAAAGATCTGGCCTATGTGTGCGGCGATTTGTTTGACGATTATATCAACGACATGAAAATTACCCAAGTTTTTGCTGAGATGAACCGCAAGGCGATGATGCAGGTAATTCTTGAAAGTCTTGGAATTGCGGGCCATAGTAGTTACGAAAGTTTTACCACAGTCCATAATTACATTGATACCGATTCAATGATTCTGCGAAAGGGTGCTGTGTCCGCAAAGGCTGGTGAAAAACTGCTTATTCCCATTAACATGCGAGATGGCAGTCTTGTATGTGAAGGGCTTGGAAATCCTGACTGGAATTTTTCCGCGCCTCACGGAGCGGGTAGGTTAATGAGCCGGAGCAAAGCGTTTCAAACGCTTTCCCTTGACGATTTCAAGGAGCAAATGTCGGGTATTTATTCAACATCTATTCACAAGGGGACGCTTGATGAAAGCCCAATGGCTTACAAAAACATGGACGACATTGTACGCAATATTGCGCCGACTGCCGGAATCATCAATAGGATAAAACCTGTTTATAATTTTAAGGCGGCAGATTGAAAAACTGTACACCGAAGATTAATCGAAAAGTAAGCCTAATACAAACCGTCCGAATATCCATCCAGCAAGACTGCGCCACAGTATAGCCCGCTTAGGGAGCAGGTATCCCCGCCCAATTCCCCTCATAATCCTCAAGATAGATTTGGACGGGCTATAATAAATTAAAATTTCTTGCTATTCTTTCACCATGACCGGCAAACCAGAAGACAATGCCCTACAACCCTTTGAAGGCAAAAAAATTCGCACCGCCTGGAACGAAGACCAGGAAGAGTGGTATTTCTCGATTGTAGATGTGGTAGGGGCATTGACCAATAGCCCTAATCCTCAAACCTACTGGCGTGTTCTAAAAAAACGCCTAAAAGACGAGGGAAATCAAACCGTTACAAATTGTAACGGTTTGAAAATGACAGCCGAGGACGGCAAAATGCGCTTAACCGATGTAGCCAATACCGAGCAAGTTTTACGCTTAATCCAGTCTATACCCAGTAAAAAAGCAGAACCTTTCAAAATGTGGCTTGCGAAAGTCGGAAAAGAACGTATTGACGAAACAGTTGATCCGGAACAATCAATAGAGCGTGCAATACAAAACTACCGCCGTTTAGGATATAGTGAAAACTGGATAAATCAACGCATTAAGTCAATAGAAGTTCGCAAAGCCCTAACCGATGAATGGGATAAAAGCGGCGTTAAACAAGGTGAAGAATACGCGGTCCTTACCGATTTGATGAGTAAAACATGGAGCGGCATGACTACCCGTGAATATAAAAAACATAAAGAGCTGAAAAAAGAAAACCTGCGCGACAACATGACTAACACCGAACTAGTATTAAATATGTTAGCTGAAGTTGCCGCAACTGATATTTCTATAGTACGACAACCTGCAGGATTTAATGAAAGCGCGTGCGTCGCCAAAGAAGGTGCAATGGCGGCAAAAGCAGCTCGCATACAAATCGAAAAAAGCACCGGCAAATCCGCCATAAGCAAACTAAATGTAAAAAATTCAAGGCATAAATTTTTGAAGTAAAAACATAAAGCGCTTGAGGTTTATGAGGGGAACTGGGTATGGAGGCTTACTCCTTACACACTACCCCATAACCACCGCAACCTGATGCACCTTCCCGTCGCCAAACACCGGCAAAACATTACCGTCCAGCGGCTTGCCGTCCAGAGTGATCGACTTAACGCCCTTTTCCACACCGGCGCTGTTGTCAACCGTTATGTGATAATCCGCGCCGCGAAAATGGCGTGTAACATTAAAACCCTTCATGCCGGCTGGAATACAAGGGTCGATTAACAGGCCGTCATACACAGGGCGCACACCAAGGATAAAGTGCGAAATGCTTACAAAAGTCCAAGCCGCAGTTCCCGTCAGCCACGAGTTTTTTGCCTCTCCTGCATTTACAGCGTCTCTGCCGGCGACCATTTGCGCGTAGACATAAGGCTCCATGCGGCGAAGGTCCGAGTCGTCTTCACGGTAGGCGGGGCATATTTTTGTGTAGGTTTCAAACGCGCGGCTTCCCCGACCCAGTTTTGTTTCGGCAATAGTAATCCAGGGGTTGTTATGGCAGAAAATCCCTGCATTTTCTTTGTACCCGGGCGGGTAGGACGAAACTTCACCTAACTCAAGATGGTATTCCTTGTAGGCAGGCTGTAAAATCACTATACCATAAGGCGTGTCTAAATGTTCTTTTACAGAATCCATAGCTTTTGCAGCGCGGCCGTCTTCCAGACCAATTTCCGCCATGACTGCAAAGCCGTTAGACTCAATATAAATTTTGCCATCTTCACATTCTTTGCTGCCGATTTTTTTGCCGTGTGCATCGTAAGCGCGCAGGAACCATTCTCCGTCCCAGCCGTGTTTGTTAATAGCTTCGGTCATTTCGGCAACGGCTTTTTCTGCACGCTGCGCTTCGTCATTCCGGTTTGTGCGGCGGCATGACTCTGCATAATCGGGGCCGACAAATACAAACATCGCGGCAATCATTACAGATTCGGCTATGCCGCTTTCAAAATTGGCTGTTGTCTGAAAAGACTCGCCGGGTGTTTTGGAAAAACAGTTAAGGTTCAGACAGTCGTTCCAGTCGGCGCGTCCGATTAAAGGCAGACCATGCGGGCCTTTGTTGTTTAAGGTGTAATTAAAAGAACGCTGCAAGTGAACAAAAAGCGAATCCGCAAGCGCCTCATCGTTATCGAAAGGAACTTTTTCGTCCAGAATTCCGTAATCGCCCGTTTCCTTTATGTAAGACGCAACGCCGAAAATAAGCCACAAGGGATCATCGTTAAAGCCAGAGCCGATTTCGTTGTTGCCTCGTTTTGTAAGCGGCTGATACTGATGATACGCGCTGCCGTCCGGTAACTGTGTCGCGGCGATGTCCAAAATGCGTGCACGGGCACGTTCCGGCACAAGGTGAACAAAACCGAGCAAGTCCTGGTTTGAATCGCGGAAACCCATGCCGCGCCCAATGCCGCTTTCAAAATAAGATGCGCTGCGCGACATGTTAAATGTAACCATACACTGATACTGATTCCACACACCAGCCATACGGGCCATTTTTTTGTCTTCGGCCTCTACTGTAAAGCGGCTAAGAAGATTTTTCCAGTAATCGTATAATGCAGCTAACGCTTTGTCGGCGGCTTCGGAGGTGTTGTATTTTTCCAACATGATATTAGCAGGTTTTTTGTTAATTATTCCGGGCTTCTCCCATTTTTGGTCTTCGGGATTTTCGCAGTAACCAAGCACAAACACAAATGATTTTGCTTCCCCTGCGGCAAGTTTTACTTTGATATGATGAGACCCTATCGGCGACCAGCCCGAAGCAACAGAATTACCCGCCGCGCCCTTTAACACCGCCTGAGGTTCATCAAAGCCATTGTAAAGACCAAGGAAGGTCTGCCTGTCTGTGTCGAAACCAGCGACCGGAACATTGACTGCCCACACTGCGTAATGGTCGCGCCTTTCGCGGTATTCGGTTTTGTGGTAAATGCGCGAACCTTCAACTTCGACCTCGCCTATGCTAAAGTTACGCTGAAAGTTGGACATATCATCCTGAGCATTCCAAAGACAAAATTCAACGAAAGAAAACATATCAATATTTTTTTCTGCCTTGGATTCGTTTGTAAGGGTAATTTTGTGAATTTCGCACTTGTCGCCAAGGGGTATAAACGAAGTTTGAGAATAGGCAAGGCCGTTTCTTGCCGAAGAAATCTTGGAATAGCCCATCCCGTGGCGGCATTCATAACGGTCGAGCTTGGATTTCATCGGTTTCCAAGTGGGAGTCCAGACATCTCCGTCATCTTTCAAGTAGAAATAACGTCCGCCCGCATCTGTTGGGACATTGTTGTAGCGGTAGCGGATAAGCCGCAGCATTTTTGCATCGCGGTAAAAGCAGTAGCCGCCGGATGTATTGGAAAAAAGGCCGTAAAAATCATCACAGCCAAGATAGTTAATCCAAGGATAAGGGGTATCGGGGCGGGTAATGACATATTCCCGCGCATCATCATCAAAATAACCGTATTGCATGGTAATCCTCCAGTTATTATGAGAATATCCTAGAAAACGGCATTTAGCAATAGAAATAATAGAATAGAGTGTTATCGCGTATGTTTTCTGGATTTCCGTTTGAATTTCTCAGCAGCTTTGTAATTGTAAATTGGCTTTATTATATTGAGTATTTTTGCTGTAGGTTCAATATTGGCAATAATTTCACTCATATCTTTGTAGGCCATAGGGCTTTCGTCCAGAGTTTCTCTGTTTACCGATGTTGAGTAAATCC
>Ga0099364_10005996_pt1 | contig 17820 bp, 22 predicted proteins | sample TergutTh196P3_FD_73070 | JGI IMG/M metagenome (GOLD analysis project Ga0099364, IMG submission 73070) | Microcerotermes parvus P3 segment gut microbial communities from Pointe-Noire, Republic of the Congo - Th196 P3 | ecosystem: Host-associated > Arthropoda: Insects > Digestive system > Gut ...
AGGAAACTTCGTTTCCTTTCGATTAAGAACGCCGCTAAAAGCGGCTAATATAGGAGTTTTAGGAAACTTCGTTTCCTTTCGATTAAGAACGCCGCTAAAAGCGGCTAATATAGGAGTTTTAGGAAACTTCGTTTCCTTTCGATTAAGAACGCCGCTAAAAGCGGCTAATATAGGAGTTATGTGTAATGGATACAAGTTTATTGGCTGAAATTGGTTTGGTTGCTTGCTTTGGTTTATCTTCATTCGGAGCTGTAATTGGCGTAACGGTAAATGCACCCGCAGTAATAGGAGCATGGAAAAAAAGCTCTCTAAACAATAGACCTGCACCTTTTATTATGGTTATTTTTGCAGCTACTTGTATGACAAACATTATTTACGGTTATATTGCAATGGATGCACTTGCTTCCAGTGTCATAATGAGTGATAACTATATTTTCATGCTGGGATGTTTAACAGGAATTTGCATTGGTTTAAATTCTTATATTCAGGCCATGGTTTGTGCACATGCGGCTGACGCTTTTGCGGAAACAGGCAGGAATTTCGGAAATTATATAATGGTAGTAGGTGTTGCAGAAACTTTCGCACTATTTATTATGGTTTTTGTTATTCTTATTGCAGGATAGAATTTGAAGTTAACTGATTTAAAATAGATTTTTAAAGGAGCTGAATTGATATGGTTGTACCAATGAAAAAAATATTCCTTGTGGTACAGGAAAAAAATCAGGAAGAATCCCTTAAACTGCTCCGTAAAATTGGCGTTGTTCACCTAGAAAGAAAAGCTGTTTCTTCGGATGCCTTAAGTTCTCTTTTTGGGAAAAAGGCAAGGGCGGATGCCGCTTATAAGGTTCTTCTTTCTTACTGTAAGGATGAAAAAGGCAGCAAGGAAGAAAAGAGAGAGCCTTCACCCGAAAACCCTGAAATAATTAATCAGGTTCATAAATTAATGGAAGAGAGAAAAGTCCTTTTGGAAGCTGTTACACACTATAAAAAAGAGCAAAGCCGCTTAGAGGAGTGGGGTTCTTTTGAACCGGACGATCTTTCTTACCTCGCAGAGAGCGGAAACTTAAAAGCTTATTTGTATAAACTACCAAGGAAAGTTTTTGAAAAGCTAAGCTCTGATGTAGAATATATTGTGTTAAACGAAGATAAAAACTTTGTACAGCTCTTTGTGTTGTACCAGGAGATACCCGGAAGAAACCCTTTTATTCCCGGAGAGTTTTCCATAACGGAAATAGAATCTTCTGTTTCCAATGTCCTTGAAAAAATTGCCCATGTGGACGGGCAGCTTTCTACTCTTGCAGAAGATATAGAGCTCATAGAAAAAGAAATTGAGCAGATCTTAACAGAGATAGAATTTGAAACTGCAAGGGCAAAACTTAACCTTGTAGAAGATGTCCCGGTAGAATCCAATATTTCCTGGCTTACAGGTTTTGTGCCAAAAGATGACCTTGGGCTAATAAAGCGTGCTGCATCTGAAAACAGCTGGGCTCTTTTTTCCGAAGATCCTGCTCCCGAAGATGCCACACCTACTAAGTTAAAGAACAGCAAGTTTGTAAATTTATTAAGCCCAATAACCGGATTTTTAAATATCTCCCCCGGCTACGATGAACCTGATATTTCCGGCTGGTTTCTTTTCTTCCTTACAATATTCTTTGGTATAATTTTTGGAGACGGACTTTATGGTGTACTCTTTGTTCTTATCTCCATATTCGGTTTATTAAAAACTGCCAAAAAGGGGAGCCCTATAGGATTAAAACTTCTTTTACTCCTGGGTATGTCTAACTTAATCTGGGGCACCCTTACCTGTTCCTGGTTAGGGCTTGAGCCTCATGAAATTCCCCTCTTTTTACAGAGAATGTCGCTTCCTTTAATTTCCAATGTAACTGCAGCAATATCTGAGTATCATGCGGGAATAGTTCAACAGAATTTAATGATAGTTTGTTTTAGTCTTGCACTTGTACATCTTTCCATAGGACATATAATTTCCATTACCCGCAGCAGAGGCTTAAGAATTCTTGCAGATATTGGAAGTATTATGATGCTTGTTGGAATGTACGGGCTTGTACTTCATCTTATTGCCAGTAATGAACATAGACAGATTCCCCTTGTTTTTGAATGTGTGTATCTTTTGGGTATAGGCTTTGTACTTGTTTTTGTGTTTACCTATTATGAGGGCAGTGTAGGAAAGTCCGCCATAGGAGGTGCCAAAAATATTATTTCCATGATTTTAGGTGTTGCCAATGTATTTTCCGATACTATGTCCTACATAAGGCTTTGGGCAGTTGGGCTTGCGGGGGCATCCATAGCAAGTACCGTTGCCTCTATGGCAGGTCCCATGCTGGGTAACGCTGTTGTTGCCATTTTTGGTATACTAATACTGGTTTTGGGACACGGATTAAATTTGGTCTTAAACTTACTTGCAGTGCTTGTTCATGGTGTACGTTTGAATACTTTGGAGTTTTCAGGTCATGTGGGTTTGACCTGGAGTGGTACGGGCTATAGTCCTTTTAAGGAAAAAGATAAGAAATAAAAACCCGCTAATAATAGCGGATAAAAGAGGAGAGAGAGAATTATGAATTTAGGTTTAATTGCATCCGGTCTTGTTTTGGGTATTTCTGCTATTGGTTCTGCCATTGGTATAGTTATTGCCAGTCAGGCAGTAATTGGCGCCTGGAAAAAGTGCTATATTGCTGACAGACCTGCTCCAATGACCATTCTTGCATTCGGCGGCGCACCCCTTACGCAGACCTTCTATGGTTACATTCTGGGCTTGCTCTTTATGAAACCCGCTGCAGAAGCCAACCCCGAGATGGGCGGATACTATCTATTCCTTGGTTTATTTGCCGCTTTGGCAATAGCCGCTTCTGCCATTACCCAGGGTATAGTAGGAGCCAGAGGTGCAGATGCAACAGGCGAAACAGGTCAGGGCTTTGTTAACTATATGATGCTTGCAGGTGTTTGCGAAACCGTAGCAATTTTTGCCATGGTTTTATCCATGATAAGCCTTTAAGCGATTACAAGAAAAATAAATATAGGCGGCTTCCCAAATCCTAAAGGTTTTGTGGAAGCTGTAAGCCTTGGCAGCGGCCTTCCCATACTTATTCAAACTATGTGGAAGGATGCTCTGTCATATTCCGATCTAGAAAATCCCGCAGCAATTGTTTCCCGCATTGAGGGTTTAAAAGAGATAGGCTGTTCTCTCCTGCGCTTTGCCGTTCCCAGTATGGAAGCAGCCGAAACACTGGGAAACTTAGCTTCCATGGTATCAATGCCCCTTGTGGCAGACATACACTTTAATCATAAAATAGCCCTTCGCTGCATGGATTTTCCCATAGCCAAGATACGTATAAATCCCGGTAATATAGGCGGAAAAGACAAGGTAAAAGCTGTTCTTTCCAGGGCAGAAGAGCGCAATATACCCATTAGAATAGGAATAAATGCCGGCAGCTTGCCCAAAGACCTCCAAAAGGAGGTGGATAATGGTGAACTAAAACTTCCTATGGCCATGGTAAAAGCCGCCGAAAGAGAGCTGGATATTTTTAATGAGCATAATTTCCCCAATGTTTTAGTATCAATGAAAGCCTCTTCTGTTGCCGATACTATAAGTGCTAATGAAATTTTTTCACAAAGGAGCGATGTGCCCCTGCATATAGGGGTAACCGAAGCCGGTCCTATGATTGCCGGTGTTGTACGCAGCACCGCCGCCCTGCTTGAACTATTGTCTAAAGGGATAGGAGACACCATAAGGATCTCCCTTTCGGATACCATGGAAAGAGAAATTATAGCAGGGCGGGAAATTCTAAGCCTGCTTTATGAGCTTAAGGGAGATTCAGGAAGAAAGGCAGCCAGCCAGGGGGTTAATATTATTTCTTGTCCACGCTGCGGGCGTGCTTCTTTTGATACTCATGGTTTTACAGAGCGCTATTTAAATAGGCTTTATGCCTTAAAGAAAAATATTAGTGTAGCAATTATGGGCTGCGAGGTTAATGGTCCCGGGGAAGCTAGACATGCGGACATAGGAATTACCGGCGCCGGGAACAAGGTCTTGATTTTCCGTAAGGGAAAGATAACAAGGACTATAAATGCCTATGAAGCAGATGAAGTATTTTGGCAGGAGCTAAACGAAGATTAAGTTTGGGAGTATTAATGTATAAAAAGCTAATATTGGGATTAATTCTGCTATCTCTTTGTACAGGTCTGATTTTTTCCCAGCAGCCGCCTACACAGCCATGGTGGTTTACCCTGGAAAGGGGGATTAGGCATTTTAGGGATGCTTCTTATGGACATGCATTAAATGCTTTTGAAGATGCCCGCCGGGAAAGATATTTACATTTTTCACTGATGGAAGAAGATTTCATACGCTTTCTTTCCATTCCGGAAGTAAGATGGCTAGGAGATACATTAGACTTTGTTGAATGGTATATAGATGAATTTAACGAAACAAGGGCAGCTGCTATTCTAGATGAACTGTATCATTACTTCCCCCAGGCAAGCTTTAATAACTCTGTTAACGAGGTATTAATGCAACTTGATAATCTTAAAAGGTACCCGGAAGCCGAATTTTGGCTGGGGGAGACTTTTAAGGTAGAGGGTGAACTTTTACTTGCTCAGCGTCAGTATGAAAGAGCATTAAGTGACAGAGATCTCTTTATAAGACCCGATTTAGATCTGCATATTCTGTATCAAATTGTGGATATACACAGGATACGCGGCGAGTACAGGGAAATGGAAGATAGGTACTACCAGATTATCAATACAGATTCCCTATGGACAGCGGGAAATCCAAATGAGCCCCAGACCATGATGAGAGCGGCAATGCTAAGAATGCTTGAAACAAGTACTAGTATAAATGTAAGGGAAATAGGCGGGGGAATTAATCAATTTCTGTCTTTTTATAGGCATAATAGTATGAATACCGAAAGAGCCCACAGGGAACTGGGTATATATCTGTATTCCAGGGGACGTTATACCACTGCTGTAAGTCATTTAATGTTTGCATTTTTAATTCAAAATACTGTATTAATAGAAGATGCAATACGCCGTGAATTTGACTTTATTTTTACTTCACTGGATGATTTAATGCAGATCATAGGTAACAGACGGGAACTTCTTGATTTTCTGGAAGAGATAGAATATTTTAGGTTAATTTATTATTTTTCTTCTGCCCTTTATGCAACAAATAGACAGATTCCTGCCCTGCAATTATGGGAATTTTTGGCACGAAGTGACAGAGCCGGAGCCTGGGGTGAGCGCGCCAGAATGTCTTCTGTCCCCATAGTCGAAAATGTAATTGTTATTCCCTGATTGACATTGCCAGTTTTTTTGTTGTATCCTTTCTATACATAGGAGATATAAGAAAACTTCGTTTTCTTTTCGATTTAAATGCGCTGCCATTCGGCAGCGCTACAAAGGAGATATAAGAAAACTTTGTTTTCTTTTCGATTTAAATGCGCTGCCATTCGGCAGCGCTACAAAGGAGATATAAGAAAACTTTGTTTTCTTTTCGATTTACTAGTAAGGAGTAATATATGGGACAGGCCAGTAAAAACTCACGCACTGCCAGTGCTACACAAAAATTCTTCTGTCAATGCGGCGGAGAAGTTAAAATGAAGACCATGTTTGAAAACGGAAAAGTTAAAAACCTGGCGGAATGTGAAAAATGCAAGCGGATGGAAAGACGTCCGTCTGATTTTAAATAGTGGAGGATCCTTTTGGCTAAGAAACAGTCATCTGCCGAGAAAAGGCACAGACAAAGTGAGGAAAGAAGGCTCAGAAATAAATCTGTAAAGTCTTCTGTAAGAACCAGTACAAAGAAGTTTTTAGTTTTAGCTCATAAATCTGGACGTGATCCTTCGGAATCTGCCAATGCAGAAATGGCTCTTAAGGATATGATCAAGAAAATTGATACAGCTGCTCAAAAGGGAATTATTAACAAGAATGCTGCTGCAAGGAAAAAATCCAGAATGCAGCGCTTTTTTAATACTGTAAAAGCAGCACAGTAAATTTATTATGACCAAGGTCACAAAAACGGATATTGTTGATACCCTGTATGAGAAAACAGGGTTAGAACGCAAAGATATCCGCAGTTTTGTCGATCTTTTTCTTGATGAAATAAAAAATGCCTTAATTTCCTACAGTACCATAGAACTTCGCAATTTTGGCACCTTTGAGATACGTGTACGTAAAGGCCGCAAAAAGGCCAGGAATCCCAGAACTGGGGAGGAACTTTCCGTTAGTCCACATGGAATTGTTGCTTTTAGGTCCGGTAAGGATCTAAGGCAGCAAGTCTGGAAGATAAAAACAAGTAATGTAAAAAACAATGAACAGGGTAATTAGATCTGCACTTGAAAATTTCGGTGCTTTAATACTGGCGGCACTTCTTTTTGCTGCCTCACATCCAAACATTCCTTTTCCAAACGGACTGCCTTTATTGGCATGGATTTCCTTTATTCCGCTATTTTGGGTTATAAGGAGAGCAGCATTATTTGCCTCTCTTTTTTACGGTGCTTTTTACGGCTATATATCTTACTGGATTTTTAACTATTGGCTTAGTGTTTTTCATCCCCTTGCAGGTCTTATTGTTTATTCAATTTACCTTGGCTACTGTGCCCTGCTTTTTTTCATGCTTAACTTGGCTCACAAATTTTTCCCCCGACTATCTTACATAGTTATGTGGATTATATGGCTTGCCTATGAATATCTAACAGCTCAGGGATTTTTGGCATACTCTTATGGCATAACAGGTTATACACAGTGGAGGATGATACCCATCATACAAATTGCAGATATTGCAGGTGTGTGGATAGTTTCTGCATTGGTGGTTTTTCCTTCTGCCTATCTTGCCGCGGCTCTTTGGGAGAGCGGCTTTTTGTCCAAAAAACTTTCTAAAAGTGAATTTTTTGCTTCGGTAAAATCATTTATTTTAAGAGAACGCCTTCCCGCCATTATCTGGCTGATATTTTTGGCTTTTACCCTTGTTTACGGCTTTGCTTCGCAGATAAATTATTCTGATGCAAAGACAGTCAGAATTGCACTCATACAGCACAATACTGATCCCTGGGCACCTTCACGTTCACCTACCTATGAACAGGCTATGGCGGAGTACCGTAACGATTTTAATGTACTAAGGCGTCTTTCTGACGAAGCTCTGGCTGCTCATCCGGATACAGACCTTGTAGTCTGGTCAGAAACTGCCTTTGTTCCAAGGATCTATTGGCATACAACTTTCAGGAATACCCGGTGGTCTGATTATCTATCCTGGGATCTTGTAAGGGACCTTTTAAACTATCTGGCAAATCAGGAAGTGCCCTTTGTAATAGGCAATGATGACGCGCGTAGTGCTCCGGAGATTAACCCTAACGAATGGGAAAATTATAGAATAGATTATAATGCTGTAATGCTTTACGACAGGGGTGAGCTTACCAGTCTTTACAGAAAACTTCATCTTGTTCCCTTTACCGAGCATTTTCCTTACGAGAGGCAGCTGCCCTGGATGTATCAGGCTTTGCGTGATGCCGATACCCATTTTTGGGAAAAAGGTAACGAAGTTACTGTAATGGAATCCCGTGGTCTTAGATTTTCTACTCCTATATGCTTTGAAGACATATTTGGTTATCTTACAAGAGATTTTGTTTTAAACGGTGCGGAAATTATTGTGAATCTTTCCAATGATGCCTGGTCTAATAGTTTACCGGCACAAATGCAGCACCTTTCCATGGCTATATTCCGCACTGTAGAAAACAGAAGATCCATGGTTAGGTCTACATCATCGGGGCAGACTGCTGCCATTGACCCCAATGGCAGGGTATTTGCAATGGCAGAACCTTTTACTGCCAGCTTTTTAAGCGTAGACCTGCCTGTTGTTAATACACCTTTTACCATTTATACAAGGTATGGAGATTATTTGGGTGTTACTTTTCTCTGTTTGGCAATTTTTCTGTTGCTAATTGGCTTTATATTATATATACTTAAGAAATTCCGTTACATGGAATTAAAGAAGGTTTAAATGATAAAACAAAAAAAGATACTCATTGCAGATGACGAACCTGTAAACCTGGATTTTTTTGACCTAATGTTTACAAAACTTGGTTTTGACGTAGAGAAAGCCAAAGATGGTCAGGAAGCTCTGGAGAAGATCAGAAAATTTCATCCTGATCTTATTCTTTTGGATAACGTTATGCCAAAGATGACAGGTTTTGAACTGACAAAAATATTAAAAAGCGAAGCCAAGTATAAAGATATTCCCATTGTAATGCTTTCTGCGCTTGACGATGTTAGGGATAAAGTAGAAGGTTTTGAACTGGGCGTAGATGATTACATTACAAAGCCATTTAATTTTTATGAAGTTTTGGCCCGCATAAAAGCTGTGCTGCGCAACAGGGAAATTTACACTCAGCTTGTTATGGCAGAAGAACTAAACAACAGCTTAAAGCTGCTCTTAAAAAGAGTGACCAAAACAATTGATGATCTTGAAGGCAAACATGGCAAAAGTGATAATACAAATGAGCTTCGAAGCTGTTTAACAGAAATGGAGCAAAAAATTGACAAAACCATAGTTCACTGGGAAGATTTAAAGAAGAACGAAATAGGTCTTGACTCCATAGATACTGAAATCCGCAATAAAATGAAAGAGGAGTAGTTAATGTCCAGGACCGATGGAAGGAAAAAAAATCCCCGTTTAGTTGTTTTTGGCAATGGTACAAGCTTTGACGGTCATTTGCGTTTTAGGGAGTCTCTTTGCATACAGGGAAAGTTCAGGGGAACTATAGAATCTACAGGTGATCTAGTCGTAGATAAAGGTGCTGTTGTAGAGGCAGATTCAATTACTGTGGGTTCTTTAATTGTATACGGAAAAGTAAGTGCAGCAGTTAACGCCGAAGATAAAATTGATATGCTTCCCGGTGCGGAAGTTCATGGTAATTTATCAGCATCCAGGCTTCGTATTGCCGACGGTGTTCTTTTTGAAGGAATGTGCAGTATGACCGGAGTCAGCAAGGATGTTGAAATTTTTTCAAGACCAACAGAAGAAATAAGGGCAGAGCTTCAGAGAATAAATGAATAGTAAAAATGCAGAGCCTTTGGCAAAGGAACTTGTAGAATTACTTACAGAAAGAGGGGAAAGTATTGCGCTTGCAGAATCCTGTACAGGAGGTCTTGCCGCTTCCTATTTATGCAGTATACCGGGTGCATCAAAAGTTTTTTGGGGTTCTTTTGTTTCTTATTCCATAGAGGCGAAAAGTATAATGCTTGGAATTCCTGTGCGAAGTATAGAAAAGCATGATCCTGTCAGCCGGGAAATTGCCCTTGCTATGGCAGAGGAAGCAGTAAAAAAAAGCGGTGTAAATTGGGCTTTTTCCATCACAGGCTTGGCAGGTCCTGCATTGAAAGATGAAGCTGTAGGAACAGTATGGATAGGGACAGCCTGCAAAATTAAGGATACATTAGTATCCAATGCAGAGGTTTTTATGTTTGCCGATAAAGACAAAGTTCTGGAAAGGAACGAGATTAGAAAAGCTGCCTGTGCTGCGGCTTTTAGAAAAATAATAAATCAAATTAACGGACATTTAAGTGCTTATTGACATTTTTTTTAATAATATTTATCATATTAGGACCGCACTAATTATGCTAAAGACAAGAATCACTTATATAAATAAAACCAATCCATCGGAGTGAATAAATGGCAGTAGTAAGAAAAGGTAAAAGAACCAAAACAGAAGAGGGATTAAACCCGGATTCAGAGACATTACTTATAACATCGGAGGAAGAACCAATAATAAAGTCTGTTTCCGGAAGCAGAAAAAAAGAAGTACAGGAAATGGAATCATATAGCAGTGATAATGCAGAAGATGATGCCCAGCTTAACGGAAGTAAAACTGTTGTTGTCCGTTCAAAGCATAGACGCCACCCATATAGGGAAAATAGGGATAACCATGCAGTGCAGAATAATTTTCAAGAGAACAACCAGGAAGTTGAAAATATTAGTACACAGCCCTTGCCCAGACTGCCGTCCATGCCGGATATTTACGGAAGGCCGGAACCTCGCTCTGAGCATGATAATGGAAAACCCAGATTAACTATAAATGAGTTAACCCGGCTTAACATGATAGACCTCCGCGAACTGGCAGTTGTTTACAATATACCTCATGACGATTTAGTTTCATATAAAAAGCAGGAAATTATTTTTACCCTCCTTAAAACCCATACCGAAAGGGGAGGTATTATTTACGCTTATGGATCTCTGGAAATTTTACAGGATGGTTATGGCTTTCTCCGCAGTCCGCAGAATTCATACCTTCCAGGCTCTGACGACATCTATATCAGTCCCAGCCAGATTAGGCTTTTTGCATTAAAAACAGGAGATACTGTTTACGGTCAAATACGCAGCCCCAAAGAAGGGGAGCGTTTTTTTGCCATGCTTAGGGTAGAAACTGTAAATTATGATGATCCTTCTGTTGCGCAAAACAGAATTCCCTTTGACCATCTAACTGCGCTGTATCCGGATGAAAAACTGGATCTGGAGCATGACACAGAGGGAGTCAGTGAGCGCATAATAAATCTTTTTTGCCCTATAGGTAAAGGTCAGAGGGCACTTATTGTAGCACCTCCCAGAACCGGCAAAACCATTATGATGCAAAAAATTGCCAATGCAATTACAAGGAATCATCCGGAAGTATACTTAATTGTTCTGCTCATTGATGAAAGACCGGAAGAAGTAACAGATATGGAAAGAACAGTAAGGGCAGAGGTTATTTCTTCTACCTTTGACGAACAGGCTACCCGTCATGTGCAAGTTACAGAAATGGCATTGGAAAAAGCCAAACGTCTTGTAGAGCATAAAAAGGATGTTGTAATCCTATTGGATTCCATTACACGCCTGGCCAGGGCATATAATCAGACTGTACCTACATCCGGTAAAATCCTTTCCGGCGGTGTCGACAGTAACGCCCTTCATAAACCCAAACGCTTTTTTGGGGCTGCCCGCAATATAGAAGAAGGCGGCAGTTTAACAATAATTTCCACCGCATTAATAGAAACTGGCAGCCGCATGGATGAGGTTATCTTTGAAGAGTTCAAGGGTACTGGTAACATGGAAATTAACCTTGACAGGCGCATTTCTGACAGGCGTCTCTTCCCGGCAATAAATATTAAGAGATCCGGAACCCGCAAAGAGGAGCTTCTTTTAAAAGAAGATGAACTCCAAAAAATGTGGATACTAAGAAAAGTTATAAACCCCATGGACGAAATTGAAATTATTGAGCTACTGGTTGACAGAATGAAGAAATCCAGGAATAATGAAGCATTCCTGCGTTCCATGAACACCGGAACTGCTGCGGAATAGTCCTTAAACCGCATATTAAGCGGAGTTGGACACTTATGGAGGATACATGAAAGAAAAAATACATCCCAAATACGAGGCTGCAAAAATTAACTGTGCTTGCGGGAATGTCATAGAAACTCGTTCTACTGTAAAAGATATTAAGACTGAGATCTGCTCCGCCTGCCATCCTTTCTTTACCGGAAAGCAAATTCTTGTAGATACTGCCGGACGTATAGAACGCTTCCGCAGAAGGTACAATATAAAAGAAGCCTAAGTCTCCTGATGTTTCCAAATTCCTCATGCCAAGCCGCTAAGTAGAACTATAATTTTAGGGTCTCCATACTTTTGTGCCTCAATGTGAGAAAAAACATTCAAAAAAATTTTTTGGTTTTTTTTACTAAAAAGGCTTGACATTTTAGCTTCAGTGTGCTAGTGTTATAGTACACCAAGGAGGTACTTATGTCCTTATGGGAAAAGTGGATAAAGACCTTTGATGACAGGATGCCCATTTACCGTCAGATCATCCTGCAGTTTTACCAGGCCTTTGTCCGTGGTGATATAGCTCCCGGGGATCGTATTCCGTCTATTAGGGATCTTTCTTTGCTGCTAAAGGTTAACACCAATACAGTACAGAGGGTTTATCAGGAAATGGAGAGGGAGGGACTAATTTCCAGCAAAAGAGGAACCGGATATTTTTTTACAGATGAGGTAGATGCGGTAGAAAAGACTAAGAAAAAATTGAGCACAGATGCTTTAGAACATTTTGTTTTGGAAATGCAGGCTTTAGGCTGTAGAGAAAATGAAATCCTGGAGGAACTAAAAAATTATTTTGGAGGAAAAATTAATGCAAGCGCTTCTTGAATTAATGCAGCTTGAGAAAAGCTTTGGCAGCTGCGAAGCACTGCGCGGTGTAGATATGTGCATTACTCCCGGGCAAATAATAGGATTATTGGGACCAAATGCATCAGGAAAAACTACCTTACTAAAGATTGTTTCCGGCTTACTTAGCCCAACAAAGGGTAGTCTTAGTTACTATAACAATATTCCCTATGGCCCTGAGGCCAGGAAAACATTTAGTTTATGTCCTGATATAATGAACTTTCCTTCGTGGATGAAGGTAAAAGATGCCTTTAAGTTTTACGAAGATATGTATGATGATTATTCTCATGACAAAGCGGAAAAAATAATTGACTCTCTGGATCTTGGTCAATATAAAAATTCCGCAGTAAATAGACTATCTAAGGGTATGAAGGAACGTTTAATTTTTGGTTTGACTTTCTCCAGGGAAACATTGTTGTATCTTTTGGATGAACCCTTGGATGGGATAGATCCTGTCGGTAAGATGCGTATAATAGATACTCTTATTGCAATGAAGCCCGAAGGTGCTTCTGTTTTAATTTCTACCCATCTTGTCAAAGATATAGAACGTATTTTGGACTCTGTTTATTTTCTTTCAAAGGGAAGAATTATTTTTTCAGGAAAATGTGATTCCATACGGGAAGAAAAAAATCAGACTGTAGAGCAGGCATATCTGGAGGTATTTTTACATGAAAGCACAATTTAAATATGCATTTATTAACAGTTTTAAAGACCGCTATATTGTGTTTATTCTTTTATGCTTGGTTAATACTGTCTTTATTATTTTGGGTACACTAGGTCTTCTTCCCCTTGCTGCTCTTATAACTTCTGTATCTCTGGGCGGAGTTTTTATTGCCGTAATGCTGGTTGTTAACATAGTTGGAGATATAAGTATTATGCGCCGTATGTTTTCCGCTCCCGGTGCATATCTTTATGCCCTAACACCTGCTCCCAGATGGAAAAGCCTCTTTGCAGAGATTTCTGTAATGACAATATTTGATTTTATTACCATGGCAGTTGCCATTGCACAGGTAGTATGGCTTTCCCTTAATCTGACGGGCATAACAGGGATATTCTCCATGCTAAATATCTGGGATAGTTTTGGAAATTATTTTATTTGGAGATTTCTATTACTGTTTGTCGGATACCTGCTTTATGTGCTGATTATAATATTCAGTATTACAGCCTATAAAACAATTTTGTATAAAAAACCTGCCTCTCTTTTTCTTGCCCTTGTTACTGGTTTTGTAATTAATTATCTTGCAAGCCTAATGCGCTTTTTACTTGCACCTTTTGCCGAAATAAGTAATTTTGGTTTATTTTTTATTCTAAATCTGAATAATGATACAGGTGTTTCTGCTTATTTTCTTCTAACATTTTTACAGGTAATTTTGCTTTTTATTGTTACATCTAAACTAATGGAAAAAAGGATAAATATATGAAAAAATTTAATTCAATAGCTTTTATTGTGTTTGTATCTCTAATACTTTTACTCTCCTCTTGTGTTTTTGTAAACTTTCCCGGTTTTAATACTGTGGAGGGCAGGGGAGAACCGCTTAATTATGAGATAAGTGTAGGACATTTTTCCGGCATCAATGTCGAGGGAAATGCTGAAATTCATTATTATTATGCTCCGGTTTTTAATAACACTGTTGATCTTTTGGTATATCCAAATCTTCTTGAGTATTATGAGCTAGAAGTAATAAATGATATCTTGCATATAAGAAATACAAGAAGAATTAGCAGTTCCCGTGTACAGGCAAAAGTTTTTATTCATAGCCCTGTATTAAACAGTATAAATTTATCAGGAGTAGGTAATTTTATTACTCATGATGTAATAAGAGGTGAGCAGTTTTCATTGGTGTTGTCCGGAGCAGGGACTGTATATTCAGAGTTTGATCTTGAGCATCTAGAGCTTAGAATGTCAGGAGCAGGCAATATTGAATTAAAGGGAAGTGTAGAGAATGCAAGTTTTGTTATTTCCGGTGCAGGAGATTTTAATGCACTTTCTTTGGAAACAAAGAATACCACAATACGTCTTTCTGGAGCAGCTTCTGCTAGTGTTACCTCTACAGAAAGCTTAAAGATAGATGCTAGCGGAGTAGGTTCCATTATCTATGGAGGCTCTCCGACCCTGGATTTTAACTCAAGCGGGATGGTGACTTTAAGGAGGGCTAATTAATTTTTAAAAATGTCATATATTATATATATGGCTGCCAAAGTATTGAATAATTTAATGGATCTAAACAAGAGGCTTACAGAAGTAATAGAGCTTTTTAAGCCTCTTACTGTTTTAAACAATCAGAGAGAATTATGGGATCCTGTAAAGATAGATATTGCTGCAATGACATTTATGGAAAAGTACAGAGATATTACATCCAAATTTCCGGAAATGTTCCCTTTATTTAATGCAAGAATATTTTCCCATGAGTTTAATATAGTTAAAGAGCTTTATAGCTTAAAAAATAATGCAGAGAAACTTTCAACTGATATAAATAAAGTTCTACTGGAAAAAGGCAATGATGCTCTTAATAAAACCATGATGTATCATAAAACCTTAACCAATGCTTCCAGACGGGATCTGCCCGGTGCAAGGATTTTGTTAGAAGATGCCAACAAAAAAAATCCATATAGAAAAAACAGAAAGCCAAGGCAGGAATGAAAGAAAACGAAACAATCAAGGCAGTTATTTTTGATATGGATGGTCTTATGCTGGATACAGAAAGACCTCTTTTTCCCATCTGGAAAAATGTAGCGGAAACTTATGGTTATAAACTGGATGATAAAATTTTAATTAAAACACTAGGTACCAACGAAGAGGGCACGCGTAAAGCAATTACAGAAAATTTTTCTAGTGACTTTCCCTACGATAAAATACGAAGTGATGTAAGCCGTCTTTACAGAGAGGAGCTTGATAAGGGAATTGCACACAAAGAAGGACTTCTTGCATTATTAACACATATAAAATTATGCGAAATACCCATGGGAGTTGCTACTTCTACCCGCCGGGAGTCCGCCCTTAATAAGCTAAGCAAGACAGGTATAATAGATTACTTTAAAATCATTGTAGCCGGCAACGAAGTAAAAAACGGTAAACCTGCACCGGATATCTTTCTTAAAGCAGCAGAACTATTAGGGCAGCTCCCGTCTTTATGCATGGGTTTTGAAGATTCTTCTCCCGGTTTACAGGGGCTGTATTCAGCAGGCATAAGATCAATTTTTATTAAAGACATTGCAGAGCCTCCGCCGGAAGTTTTGACGAAGGTCTGGAAAAGATATAGCAATCTTGCAGAAGCCATAGAATTATTTAAGTAAGTTTTTCCTCATTTTTTTATCTTTTACTTTCTATATTGACTAGTAAAAGTTGCCTATATTGCACTGTTAAGGTGAGGCACACTAAACCCTGCCGCCTTAATTGTTTCCCTGTAGTCACTGTCAAGGTGTATGCAATAGATGCGGCTGCGGCAGTCGTCTGTAAAGGTTTTTTTTAGCCACTCAAAGCTGCAATGGTTAGCGTTGTCTTTTCCATTAAAGGATGTATCCTGATAAATTTCGTTCACTTCTCCTTTTAGGAAGGCATTGATAACTTCGGTAGGAACAAATTTAGCGTCGCCGCTGTAGTATATGGTTTTTTCAGAGTCGGAAATTAAATAGCCAAAGCTCTGCATATTATCTACATGCTCAGTTTCTATGGGCTTAAAAGATACGCCTTCGCTGCTGGCAGCTTCCAAATTGGGCAGCCATGTATACTTGGAACGTTTTATTCCCAAGAGATCCAGATAGCTTATAACGGTTTCCAAAGGATGTATGATACGAACTGCTTTGTTTAAAAATGCGGCACAGTAGGAGATTAGAGAACCCAGGCTTCCAACATGATCACAGTGTAGGTGGCTTAATACTACAGTCAGCCTGGAACAATCTTTTAGGGCCTTTGAATTCCATATTTTGCCAAAGACGCTCTCGCCGCAGTCAAGTAAATATAATTCATCTTTAAGAACAAAAAAGGCGGAGGTGTTATCCATTGCCGGATTAAAGGCAGAGCCAAGACCTAAGAATGTTAGATTCATAAAACTTTATCCAGATACTCCCTAAGCAGCATAGGCCAATCAGTTTGAATAATATCAAAACCTTTTTCTACAAACCAGCCCCAGGTATGATCAGGACCCTCGGTAATTGCGTGGTAATCGTCTTTTCCTGCACAAATATTAAACCAATCATGTATGGAAAGGGTATTTCCCCAGATTAGTATACCTTCATCTTTTAGTTTCTTGATAAATTCATCCGAAACAATGGGGGCGTTTTCATCTTCAAATAACAATTCTGCCATGCAGTAATTAATTTTGTAATTCTTAATACATTCTGCCTCGTCGGGATCACGCAGCATGGGCATGTATGCAAGGTTAGGTGACATGTCTTCCAATATTTTAAGCAGTTCAGGATTTGGGCCACACTTTATGACTACATAAGATTCCATGTCCATTTTTTTAATGAATGTTAGAATTTCCTTCCAGTAAAAAAAAGATCTATCGATATTTATTAGGCATCTGCCCCTAAGGTGTTCAAAGACATCTTCGAGCCTGTTGATTCTTTCGGTAGTTAATGCCTTATAAGGGTTAATCATGTGCAACCTGTCAATAAAAGAAGAGTCCAGCTTTCGTATGTTTGTAGTGAAGCCCAGTGATTCCGCTTCGGCGCCGTCATGGAATGCGTAAAAGACACCATCAGTTGACATGGCGGCATCGATTTCCATAATATCTGCTTTATGACGTATTGCATTATCAAAAGCCGGAATGGTATTGGTAAGGATATTGCCCCCGCTGGTTCCGCGGTGGGCTGCTATAAGAATACCTTTATCCTGCTTTAGCTCCATTACACGTTCACGAAAATCCATGTAATAACTCTCCTTGCTCTTTGTAATATGACTTATATTTTTTTAATATAATCTTGATATTGCGGAAGCCATGCGGCCTGGGCTTTAAGCATTTCATCGGTAAGTTTCCACACTTCCGGGGGATTACACACAGCGCCGGTTAAGGGATCAAGGAGCATGGCCTGTTTAAGTTTTAAAGGGTCTCCTTCTATAGCCGCTTCTACAGAAAGGCGCTGTACAGCAATACTGGCATTGCAGATTGCCGCACAGGCTGCGGGCAGTTCCCCCACTATGGGGATGGAGATGCCGTTCCCGTCTACATATCCTGGAACTTCCACTGCACAGTCAGGCGGCAGGTTTGTAATACAGCCACGGTTAATTACATTAAAATGTCCGCGATAAATACGGCCGGTTTCCAGACATTCAATAATGTGCGAACCGTGTTCATGGGAACGGTTTTCTGTTTTATATTCCCTGGTCTCCATGGTCTGGTATTCTTTGGCTTCTTCTTCAAAACGGGCCCGGCCCTCCCTGCAAACCCGCAGATAACCACCTGTTTCGCCATGTATCCATTGGCTGTCATCTATCCACTGTTTTATTTCATCAGGCCTTTTGCGGTACCAGGGCAGGTACTCCGACAGGTGGCCGTTACTCTCTGTACTGTAATAACCTGTACGCTCAAGTACATCAATGCGTACTTTCTCTTCCTTACTGTATTGGGGATGATTCTTAAAAGCCTCAAGAAGCCTGGAACACATATCCACGCCCTTGTGTT
>Ga0099364_10005997_pt1 | contig 17818 bp, 8 predicted proteins | sample TergutTh196P3_FD_73070 | JGI IMG/M metagenome (GOLD analysis project Ga0099364, IMG submission 73070) | Microcerotermes parvus P3 segment gut microbial communities from Pointe-Noire, Republic of the Congo - Th196 P3 | ecosystem: Host-associated > Arthropoda: Insects > Digestive system > Gut ...
GCTGGGGATTGTGTTCGCGGTTTGCGGAAAAGCCCCGCGGGAAAGCACGGGATACGCGCTTTTGACAAGGGAAATACCGCCGCTTACACGCGCCCGGCGCGACAGCTTTCTTATATCCGCGGACGCGAAATTTGCCGAAAATTCGGATTTGTTGAGTGAACCCGGGCTTGGGCGGCTGAACATAGGCGGGCTGAAAAAACTGACAGAGCGGCTTGCGCTGGAGGAAATCGCGGCGGGTAAAACATTAAGCATTGATGAAGCCAAAAAGATCATCCGGCGGCAAAACACGCGGCAGATATACGGCACATCAATGATGGCGGCGGCAGGTGGGACCGAAAACCTGACGCTCCCGCCGGAGCAAATGGATCAGCTTAAAAAGCTTTGCGGGTTTGTAAAGCGGCGCGAACAAGTTTACGTAAATTGGGGCTTCGGCGAAAAAATCCCATGGGGGCGCGGGATATCGGTGCTGTTTTACGGCGCGCCGGGTACAGGCAAGACAATGGCGGCGGCGGCTCTGTCCGCGCAAACGGGACTTCCGCTGATGCGTGTGGACATCTCACAGCTTTCCAGCAAGTATATAGGCGAAACGCAAAAAAACATCGCGCGGATATTCGACGAAGCCGCGCAAAACGACTGCATCCTGTTTTTTGACGAAGCGGACGCGATTTTCGCAAAACGCGGCGAAGCCGCCGACGCGCAGGACAAACACGCGAACGCCGAAACCGCGTATCTTCTCCAGCGGATGGAACAGTACGGCGGCGTGTGCCTTTTGGCGACGAACCTGCTGCAAAATTTCGACGAGGCATTCCGACGGCGGATCGGCTACATGATCCATTTCCCCATGCCGGACGCGGCAATGCGCGAGCGCATATGGCGCGGGCTTTTCCCGGAAAAAGCGCCGGTAGGGGATCTTGACTTCGCCGCGCTGGGGCAGTATTTGGAGCTTTCCGGCGCGTCTATCAAAAATTCGGTGGTACACGCCGCTTACCTGGCGGCGGTTCATGATACAAAAATAACCATGGGGCACATCCTTGCCGGGGCGAAAAACGAGTACGCAAAGCTCGGGAAAAGCTTAAGCCCCCAGGCAGTACAGCTATTTCAAGCATAAGAATTTATAGAAAGTGGGCATTAACATGAAGGGGATATTACGCAGAACTTTAGCGATATTTTTGGTGCTGGCGCTGGCTGTCGGCTTTGCGCCGTGGGATGCCATGCCGCCGGTAATGCGCGTGAACGCGTATACGGGTACCGGCACAGAAGCCAGCCCATTTACGATTGGCCCGGGTGGCAACTACGTAACATGGGGTAATTTTGTAAGCGCGATTTCGGCAAACAACAGCAATAACACCCTAAATCTGCCGACTGTGCATTTCAGGCTAATTGGCGATGTGAGAAATGAAGGCAGTTTTATGTGGGAAGAATTCAAGGCCAATCTGGACGGTAACGGGTTTACAGTAGAAGTTACCAAAACAACATACCGCGCAGATAATATACACCCCGATTCTGAGGGCAACTCTTGGGGCGGGCTGTTTTTCAAATCAAGCGGAAATATTAGAAATATAAATGTGCATCTTAATAATTTAACTATAATCAACAACAAAAAAGGCAACGGTTTCCAGTTCTATGTAGGCGGCATTGTGGGGCATCAGAACGGTGGCAGTATAACAAACAGCGCAGTAAGCGGGAGCCTTATAGCCGTAATCGACAACAATGGATTTACTTTCAGCAATGGCGGCGATGCCGATGCGGAAAGCTTTGTCGGCGGCGTGGTTGGCTGGCTGGGCGGCGGTGGGAGAATTACAAGCTGCCGCGTAAACGGCCTTACTTTGCATAATAATACAGGCACCTCTACTTCAAATACTGCTTCGGGCAGAACTACTTATTATTATTACCGGCTGTACTCCGGCGGTATAGCCGGTAAGATTATGGGCGGCGGCCATATAAATGCCTGCCTGATTGAAGGGAACAGTAATATAGAAGTTGGGCATTCCCGCATGATACGCGTAAGAAGGTCATACGCCGGCGGAATTTTCGGGCAGGAATGGGAAAACAATGCTAACCATACCGTGCGCGACAACGTGATAAGGAACACCGGCATACGGGTTATGGCTGCTCATGTAAGCAATGAGATAAATGGCGGGGCGGGCTACGCCGGGTACATTGGCGGGTTTTCTTCTTCGCAATTCAATAATAATGTTGAATGTAACCAAATTGGTGCAAACGTGACCACAACATCCAGAAACGGCATTTCTAATGTTACACATTTTTGGGCGCAGGGTGACAGATTTAATTTAGATAACCCCACATCCCATGCGGCGAATAATTTAGGCGCGGGGACAAACACGAATGGTCAGCGTATAGCGTGGCGTAATGACACGACTAGACCGTGGGGGCTTACGAACAGTAATAAAGACAAATTTTTGGATACTTTTATAAACGCAAACGGCGGGACAATAAGCGTCGGCAGCACCAGCCTTGTCCCCATATGGATGGTAACAGAGGCGCCGACGTTGGCGGCGAATCCCACTATAAGCGGTCGAACCGTCAGCCTTACACTGAACGCGCCGTATATGCCGCAGACCGATAAGAGGACAACTAACCCGAGGCTCCATGCAGGAAGCGGCATCCAATATGAGATAAAAGTAACAGGTCTCGAGCGCCTTGCCGCGCCTGAAAACCCGAGGATAATAGATGGCAAGCTGGTTTTGGATGCCCCTTCCGATGTGACGGTTAGATACAGTACAGACGATGGCGGCACGTATGCTGAATATCCTACCGGCGGCATCCTAATTACTGCTGATAATGAAAATGCGGCTTTTCTTGTAAAGGCGAGCCGCACGAACGCAACGGACAGCAACCCGCGGACAGTAACAATAACGCGTGGGGACGGTATAGCTTTAACAATTGATACGGCTACTAAAGATGATGGCGCCCCTGCAGAAGCGCGTGTACTTGCAACGCCTGCCGCGAAGTGGGATAACGATACCGCGCCTGCCGCGATTGTATTGGAACACGCGGAAGATACCAATGTAACAATCCAATGGAAAAAAGAAAATGACGGCACTTATGCTGATTATACTGGCGCAATACCTATACCCTTAACTGCGGCGGGTACGCACGTTTATTCTGCGAAAGCTGTTCATGATAATGACGAAGCGACCGAAAGCAGTGAGATAACCGTTACGGTTGAAGTGATATGCGGCTTGGATCACTGTGACGATGATGATTGCGGTGATGGCGTTGATCCCTGTGGCAATCATCATTGTGATGAGCCAGCGGATGATTGCGAGCTTAAGGTTGTTGTACCTGATGATTTTCCTGTAACAGGCGAAAATAATGGAACACCTGCTGTTCCGGCAAAGCTCGCCACCCCGGTAGTAGAATTCACACAGGCGGCTGCGGGTGCCGGTCACGATGGAATTGTTGAATTGAGCTATCCGACAACGAGTACGTTGCCTGACGGCGTGAATGTAACATTTCTTGGCGGGACGACATCACCGCCGACTGCCGCCGGTTCAAGTGTGAATATAGAAAACTTACAGGTCGGAGAAAATGTTTTTTTTGCACAGTCTACGACTACACATTCTGACTACAACGACAGTGGAATATTAAAATTCGCCCTGACGAAAACAACAGGCACCGGCGCGTATATAGCAGTAAACGGCGGCGGCACAGATTTAGAAAGATACGTCCCCAATACGGTTGTGATGAACAATAGCAATCGGTTTTCTACACATAACCCGACCGGCAGCGAGTTGAGGCTTTCGCATACATTTGATTTTGATGTTGCCGGTATTGAAATACGCACTTGGTACAACACGGCCCACGCATTATCCGCCACATACCACCATTCCGCCGCAAATATAACGCCCGCGCCTACGATAACATCGCCGTCAGTGGGTGACCTGTCGCAAGGCGGCATTACAATCACCGCGGCTAATGCCACTGATACAATATACTGGAGAATGGGTTTCAGCGGCGACCCGCAGCCGCCCGTTACGACCGGCGGCGGTGTGTTCGGCAGTCACACTATTTCGTGGAATGATATTGGGAATGAATTTAAAGAAGCGTCGATGTGGGTTACCGCGGTAGCGCATAGGGCGGGGACAGGTATGCAAAACAGCGCTGTTACCACGCAAATATACGGCGCGGAAAATAAGCCTGTTGATACGGGACCGAGATTCACGATAAATAACCCCGCAGATAATTCTGAGATTTCTTCAAACATATTTTATAACGTTAACCGGGGGGCAAAGGATGATGACGACGAAGACATATTGGGCGATGAGGTAATTTTTACACTGCCCGGTACTTTGTCTGCTACCGGCGCAGGCACAATATATTACACAATCGGCGAGAATGCGATGCCTACCAGGACCGGTTCGGGAATGTCGGGTACGCCGATTAACGCCGGCGGGACCCTCGAGCTGTTAGAATCCCACATGACGCCGGGCAAAAACGAAATAAGGATAAACGCGGTTTATGTGCGCGACCATTACCCCGACACCGCTATCAGCACACAAATAATAAACGTCAAGGATAAGCACCAAGCCCCGCGTTTCTCCATCGCAAACAATTCCGGCGTGCCCCGCGGCAAAGGGCTTGTTATCCACATGGACCCGCGCGACATCCCGCAGGAGATCCGCCCGCAGTTCTATATGCTGCCGGGGGATAACAGGACCTACACCTGGCGGGAAGTGACCCAAACGCCGGGGGATTATTACGGTGTGCTGGAAGTATGGGATAACCCCGGCTTCAATTATGACAGCTATGCATTGGCGCTCCCGACCGTGATGTATAAAATCACCGGCAACGAAGACGAAGCGACATATATCCCGGGAGTCCCGGAAATACGCCTTCATTCAACCGAAGACAATGATGATGGGGAAAGGGTTGTAACAACAGTAACCGAACCCCACCGCAGAAGTGAAATCACGCTTAGCGGGACGGCGGGGGCTCGGATTACTGTCAGCGCGCAGCTTTTGGCGAAAAACACCGACGCATTCATTCACAGCGATAACGCCGGTCCCGTCACTTATATTGTTTACGAAGCCGCCGCGGCGCCCACCGCCATGCCGGATACAAACGCGCAAAGCCAATCCGTGGTAGAGCTTGGCTCCATTGTACAGCTTTTCAGCGAAACCCCGGGCGCGCAGATTTATTGGTCTACAGACGGATTCCCGCAGTTCGAAAGGGATTCTACTGGGTTTTTCAGGCCGGTCAATGATGGCGGTCCCGATTCTATCCGCACTAATGTTTATTCTGCGATCGATGCCATCCGCGTATCGGGGACAGCCGGAGGGTTCTTCACGGTTTATGCGGTTGCGGTAAGAAACGACATGAGCGAAAGCGGGTTCGTAAGCTTCACCTACCGCATCGCCGAGCTGCCCGTGGCGGCTGCCCCCACCGCAACCCCGAGGACTGAGGACGGCAGCCCGCGGACAATGCAAAGCGGCGATGTCATAACGCTTCATTCCAATACAAGCGGGGCAAAGATTTATTATTCGCTTACAGGGACGCCGTCTGTAGCAGGCGGTGTCCCGGGGGCGGGGACGCTGTTGTTCGACCAAAGCATTACCGTAAGCGGCAACGCGGGCGAATTCTTTAGGATACGCGCTGTGGCGGCAGGCGAAGGCCTGACGAACAGTGAGGTTGTAACCTTCATCTACCAGCTTCCCGCGCCGGTCCAGGCGGTGTTTGCGACACCGGGGGCAGGCACGGTCATAAGCGGCACGGATGTGTCACTGGGTACGACTACGGCGGGCGCGGACATCTTCTTTGAAATCGCCGAGTGGGAAAGGGACCTCAAAGAACCTACCCCCAACGAAAGCCAGATGTACTCCAAACCTTTCACGATCGAGGAAGATACCTGGATACGCGCTGTTGCGGTCAAAGACGGGGTCAGCAGTATTGTCACAACCTATGAATACAAAGTAGCCGAGCAAGTGGCAACGCCTGTGCCGTCAATCCCCAGCGGGTCGGTTGTCGCCAGGGGGACAATGCTCACGCTGAAATCCGAAACCGAGGGCGCGAATATTACCTATACACTGGACGGCAGCGACCCCGCAAAACCCTCTGCCGCCGATAAAGAAGATAAGCGGATGTATGGATCCGAAATCGCGATAAGCGCGGATGAAGGCACGAGTGTGAGCATATCCGCCTTTGCGCAAAAAGCGGGCATGACCCCGAGCGAGGTTATCTCCGTCAGCTATACAGTCAGCAGGACAGATGAAGTGATAACCGCGAACCCGCCGTCTGATACGGTCGTGCGCCCGGGGGATCAGATCACGCTGTCTACAGCGATAACAGGCGCGGATATATACACCACCACCGACGGGAGCGAGCCTTCAAGGCAGTCAAGAAAAGGCAGTACGGTTCTTGTGGACGGCGCATACGGCGAGGTTTTCCTAATCCGCGCGGTAGCCGCTACAGAAACTACCGTGACAGCGCCGCAGGTGTTTACCTACAGGGTTATCGAACGCACGCCCGCACCAAGCGCCGGTATCCCAAGCGGGGCGATATTCCTGGACGGCGCGCGGGTTGTGCTGTCCGCGCCGGAGGGCATGATCTACTACACCACCGACGGCAGTGACCCCACCTCAAACAGCAGGATGTACAGCGAGCCTATCCCGCTGACAAGCTCCATGGTGCTGAAAGCTATCGCGGTCGCCGAGGGCAAGGCCGCCAGCACGATATCACAGTATATCTATACAATGGCGGGACAGGTGGAAGCGCCGTCCGCGAGCCTGCAAAGCGGGATGATAGATGTCGGCAGCAGGATTGCCTTGTCCACTTCGACAGAGGGCGCCACGATCTACTACACGACCAACGGCTCCGACCCGAATATAGATAACCTCAGGGACAGCTTTGTGTACGAAGGGCCCATCACAATCTCCAGGCCGGTGAGCATCAGGATGTTTGCTGTGAAGACGGGGATGAACCCCAGCGTTATAAATACCGTGACCTATACAGTCGCATTCCCGCCCGAACCGGAGGAAGAGGAAGAAGAATCGGCTTTCGCGGTATGGAATACCGATCGGCTGTTCCTGTTCGACCAATTCGCCGACAGCGGGGAAGGTCCATTGTTTGATTGGACCGTACTGCGGGACGGGCAGACGCTGGTTGTGATTTCCGCCGCCGAGGGTGCATTGCCCGAGGGCGCACAGCTCAATGCCATCCGCGAAAGGAGCCCTTCTGTTGAGGACGAGGAAGCGGTGGCGCGCTCCTCGGAGATGAACTCACAGATGCGCTTGGCGTCGCTTTACCACATAACTATTACGGACAGCAGCGGTAACTTAATACAGCCCCTGAGGCCAAGTTCCGTGGAAATAGGCGTGCCAATCCCGGAGGGCTACGATGACACGGTCCTGCTGATCTGCCGCATCAATCCGAACGGCACGGTCACGGCTTTCCCGACAAGGCGCTCCGCCGGCATGGCATACGCGGTGGTAGACCATTTCAGCAAATATGCTGTAGCGGTGCCGTATATGCCGCAGGACAGCGCTTTCGGGGTACAGACATGGCATATGATTTTGCTGGGGGCGGTGGCCGCGGTGCTTGCGGGTACGGCGCTGGTTGTAATCATAAAAAAGAAACGCGGCAGACACGCAAAAGCTTTGAATAACAGGTAAAGGTGGGCCAAAAATGCAAAACCGCAAGTATTTCCCATTCGAGAGGAACAACTACTATTTCGGCAAGCTGCTCACATCCAAGGACTTCGAGGCGGAGCAAAGATACCTAAATGACAAACGCCGCTTCGTCAATGCCCTAACGGGCGCGAACGGCATAGCCGCGGGGCTTGGTGTTGTAATGGCGGACGACACGTCTGTAATTATACAGGCGGGCTGTGCAATGGACGCGTCGGGCAGGGAAATCGTTGTGCCGGAGACAAAGGTGGTGAAGCTTTCTACCATCGAAGGCTATGATGAGCTGACAACAGCCTGCGCGTACTTGGGCATCAGCTACGAGGAGCAGCAGGCGGATGAGGTTTACGCCGCGATGAATAACAGCGGCGGGCTGTGCTACAACAAAATGCGCGAAACCTTTAAGCTTACTTTGCTTGACGAAAGCCTTGCGGCGAAAATAGAAAGACCGCTTGATGAGTTTGTGACGGCGCTGACTGTCTATTCGGACAATGAAGTGACAGTGACCCAGTACACACCTAAATTTGCCGCAAAGGGCAACGAAACCCGAATCCTGGTTGAAATACAAAAAACAGGGCAGGGGACAGGGGAATACTCATTCGGCTATACGTTAGAGGCGCCGGGCTTTGTGGCTGCGGATGGCGAGAGCAGCGTTGCTGTTTCGCTGAGCGGCTTGAAGCTCGCCCACGGGGAAAGCGCATCGGCGGGTTATACGCTTACGCCCAAAACACATATTTGGGGCGGCGGGGAAACAGCGGTTACCGTTTCGGGCTTTGTAATCCAGAAGAACGGCGAGGGCTTTTCGCTTTCCGAAAAACTGGAGTGCAGGCTGAAGCCGGTTGGGCAGGACATAGTGTCCCATTATCTAAGCTCGTACTATCAAAAATCGATGGACAAAGAGCTTACCGACAGCTATGATAACAAGCTTTGGATCGCCAAAATCAGCCTGTTTAGACAAAAAAATTCTGTGATTATCGACAGGGTATACCCCGCGCCCTTTGGCCAATACGTGTACAACGCCGGTCAGCTCATGTGTATGCGGGAGTTGGAGCGCTTCTATCCAACCGCGGGGATCGTGCGCGGTGCGGCATCGGCGGCGGCGGAGAGCGATTTCACGCTTGTAAACAGCAGGGGTATTCAGCCCGACTTTGCTAAAAGCACAGCCTGCGGGGTGTTTGACATCGGGCTGGGGCTTGGCTACAGCACGAGGGAGCCTGTTTTTTCCGAGGAGATCATGCACGGCCTGGGCAAAGGCCCCGTCTATGTGGAAGTGGGCGTTGAGTATATCACAACCGACGCAGCACGCGGGATAGACAACAGCGAGATCATCCTGGGCGATGTAAACCTGTTCGCATCGGAAGGCAGAACTTATGAAGACGAGCGCATTTATAATGTTTCCACAGCGGTAAAGATACTGCCGGAGCGGGGGACATTTGTTGTAGGGCTTCTGCCGAGGGAGGCGTCGGGGCTGATTAGCCTTCGGATCCGCTGGTTTGCCGTGCGCATGACAGAAGTAAGCAAGCAGATCAGCGCGGCGCACGACGGGGAAAAATACATACTGATAAACCCCGACACCATAGTGGTGCCGCCAAAGGGCACCGCGCATATCTCCCCTGTATTCATCAATATGCCTACAGAGGCGTGCAGCTTCAAGCTGGTAGACGCCGAGGGCGGCAGCATCGACAACAACGGCGTGTACACCGCCCCCGCGAAGGAAGGCGTGTATGAGATACGCGTAGAAGCCGTCAGCGACCCGTCCATCTATACCCACGCCTTTGCTATAGTGACACAAAAAAAGAAAGACACAAACAAGAGTTAATGGGCAAATGGGTGAGGTAAAAAAGTGATAAGCGCTTTGAATATGGAGCTGGAGGCTGTGCGCACCGTACTCAGCAACGATGTGAACGAAGTGGGCGTATACATCGATGCAAAACGGGATACGGGCAGCTATTACACAGTTGTCGCGCTGTCTTCAAGTAAAATTGCCAAGGAGATCGCCGGGCGTATGGCTATAACCGGCCTGTTCTCCCAAAACAGCGACTTCATCGGCTCTTTTACGCAAAGGGATGTTTTGCATCTGGTTTTTAACTATCATGAAGAAAGCCGCCTGGTGAACAGGGAATCCCTGTACGCGCCCAATTTCACCAAGAGGAAGGAAGCGGCGCTGAGTTTGCTGGCGGCGCTGGGCGAGACGGAAATGAGCGCGGATATAGGGATGCTCCTGCTGACTGACGAAAATGTGAACATTACCCCCGACGGAAAGATTTATCTGAACTATTTTTTGGACTTTGGGAAGTTTTCGCCTTCAGTGCAGCAGGACAGCTACTACCGTGAGGCGGCAGGGTTCACCTTCGGGATATTAACGAGGGAGTATGCGGAAAAATACGATGCACAGGTAGAGATGTACCCGCATGAGCTGCGGCTGATGTACAAAAAAATGCAAAATAAGGCGTTCCGTTCACTTAGCCAGATAATGGCGTTTGTGAGGACATTGCCGGAAAGCCCCTCCGAGCAGCGTTTTGGGCTGATGCGGCTGGTGGGCGCGGCGGATACGCTGAAAGGCTATTTGCTTAAAAATCCCGCGAACCTCTTTATCGCCGCCATGGTCATCGTTACGCTGGGATATCTGGGGTACCAGATTGCGGTGAGGGTGGCGGCGGGCAGGAATATGAGGGAAAACACGGTTTATGTGGGTATGCAGCAAATCGGGGAGGTTTACCTGGGAGAAGAAAATGTGTAAAAAATTTGGGTGGGGTGAGCCGTTAAGGCTATGAAAAAAGGCAATTTGTGGGTAGTGGCCCTCTCGCTTGCCATAGCGCTGACAGCCTCGGTTTTACAGGGGGTACTGGGCGGTGCGGACCGCTTGGACGGCTTGGCGGCGGTTGCCGCGGCTGACTCGGGGAAAACATGGGTGGCAAGGTACGAGGGCAGCAGGATCGCGTTTTATTTGCTGGGCGCAAACGGTGCCGGGCAGGACCGGTTTACCGTGCCACGGAACAGCGGGGCGGACACCGCGCAGATAGCGCACATGACTGTAGACGCGCAAGGTACGCTTTACTTCATCAAGGATTATACCGGTATGTATGACGGTAAATATTCCGGCCGGCAGGAGCTTGTGCTGTACACCCCGAAATTCCTGCCGTTTGGCAGGCTTAGGACAATACGCCCGGATACCGCCGGTGATCTCGGAAGCATACGGTATTTGCATATCCATGTTTCCACCTCTGTGGTGCTGACAGGTGTGAGCGACGACAGCGCGTCGATCATAAGAAAGACCTACGATACGGATTCCCTAAAAGGTTCGGGCGTACCCGCTGTAAAAAACATACGCACTTATCCGGCAAACCCCGAGGAAGGCGTGTACAGGGCGGCACCGTCCGGCGGCGATGTAAGCTATATTTCTAATACAGGCATGGTGTTTTTCAGCCGCGAAAACGAGGCGGCGCCAACCCGCATTTATCCCGACGCGCAAGCCGAATACGCATCGTATGCATCTTTTATACATGAGGCTACGCCCGGGTATGTGATAATCGGGGAGCAAAACAGCGGCAATATCCTGCGGCTTTCCGATATGGGCGCGGTAGAGTATATCGCGGAGGGTGCAAGGGCGTTCGGGGGACTGCAGTATACGGGCAGGAATGTGCTGGAAATGTCCTTCCCGCCGGAGGACGATTCATCTTGGGCGGCGGTTGTACAAAACAGCGGTACCGGGGCTTTTGAAATCGTTGTAAACGACCGCGGCGATATTGGACTGATTACAAGGATAAACCGCGGCTTTTTTACAGCGGTAGTGCAAACCATCGGCAGGGCCTTAATCTATTTCACGTTAATTCTCGCGCTGATTGGGCTACCGTTTGGTGTAAAGCAGTTATTCACCGGCAGCAGGACGATTTTTATTAAACTAATCAGTGTAAGCATCCCGCTGCTTATCCTGGCGCTTGTATTGTTCGGGGCATATTCCTATACGGCTTACAACAGTTCCCTGCGCGGGATCTACGAAACCAAGGCCGCGGATCAGGGCAATCTTCTACGGGCGCTCTTTTCCGGCGCGACCTTTGACAAGATAACCTCCCCGGCAATGTACACTTCCATGGAATACAATTACCTGCGCACACAGATGGGTACACGGGATGTCTATACATCAAGCGCGTATTACGTGGATGGGCGGTTATATACGGGGATTGACAACAGCCTCCCGCTGCTTTATCACTTCGGTATCCGATACAGCGCGAATGCCGTGGAGCTGTACCGGGCGGCGGCGCTGACCGGGGCGCAGCAGACGGGGATAATCAGCGACAGGTTCGGGGAAAGGATTGTCTGCATCACACCGGTGGGGAGTTCATCGGGCAACGTGGTTTTCCTGCTGGAAACAGGCATCTTCCAAGCCGAAATTGACCTCCAGGCCAGTGGGTTCATACGCAACTATCTTATAATATCCGCGGTTTGCCTTGTCGGGGCGTGTGTGCTGCTTCTGGCGGCGTTCACAAGGATACTCGGGCCGCTCGCGGGGATCATCGAAGGGCTTGACCAATTTTCAAAGGGCAACCGTGAGGTAAGGCTTGAAAGCAAGACAAACGACGAGCTTGCCGATATCACCAGGGTCTTCAACAAAATGGCAAGGGATATCGACGTTCAGATATACAACCTCAGGACAATGGGCGAAACCTATTACCGCTTTGTACCGCAGCAGATTTTTAGGCTGCTCGGAAAAGAGAACCTGGCGGATGTAGAGCTTGGCAGCGCCGTAGAAGGCAAATACCCGGTTCTGGCGGCGAACCTTTACCTGCGGCAGGGGAGGATGCCGTTTGAAAGCATACAGGGGCTTACCAACCGTTTTTTCGGGATTGTACATAAAGCGGCGGGCGAAAACGCGGCGATGCTGCTGCCGAACAGCGTTGGATTGCGGGACCTGCGGATCATCTGCGGGGACGGGGCAGGCGCGGTGAAAACAGCGATGGAAGCCATTGCCGGGATCGACGAATACAACGCAGGCGCACCAATCGAAAACAGGCTTGAGGTATCTTTCTTCTTGCACTACACGCAGATGGGCTTTGGCATCTGCGGCGACGGGGAGCGTTACATACCCGCGATAATCTCCGGCGAGCTTGACAGTATGCTTGAACGGTGCGAGGACATACGGCGCCTGGGCAGCCGCCTGATAGTTACAGAAGCGGCATATGGGGCAGTCGGCGCGGAGGATTACAACCACCGTTTTATCGGATACGCAGGGGAAGACGAGGAAAGCGCAGACAGGCAAGGGCTGTACGACTTCTACGATTCAAGCTCCCCGAGTACGATCCGACTGTTGGACGATACACTGGGCGCATTTAACAAAGCGATGGAACTGTACGGGCAAAAACGGTACTACGACGCAAAAAATATGTTCACGGTAGTATTGAGGGAAAACCAATACGACAATGTTGCCCGGCATTATATATTCCGGTGCGAGAGAAGCTTGCAAAATAACTCTTCTGAAAGGGCGGCCATGGTATGACCGGAATAGCGGCACTTCTCGCTTCGATGATCAAACGCCTTATAACGGCGATAACACGGCCGTTCCAGATGGCGCTCGTTGGCTTGAGGCGGATGCTGAATGTCAACGTAATATCGGCAAAAATCATAAAGCCCCTTACAACTAATGTCAAAAAGCTGATGAAGCTGAGCCCCTCGGGGAAATCAGACTACGTAAGGGTCGGCAGATATCTTGTATTCAAGCAGCTGTTGTTGCTGGGCGTGCTGGTGCTGTGTGCGGGCGTGTTCATATATTTCCAAGTGTTCGCGAGCCGGCCGCAGGAAGCGCCCGTAAGCCTGATGGGCATCAAAACGAATGTCACCTTCCGATTTGACGACATCGCCGCAAGGGAATTTACCGGGGTCGCGAACATTACGTCTTTTGACGGCGGGATTGTCTACACCGGGGATATCGACATGGGCGTTTGCAAAGGGCTGGGCCTGCTTTACGCAAGGGACGGCAGCCTTATCTACGAAGGCGGGTTCGACAACAACAAATACAACGGCTACGGAATAAAATATTCCCCGGAGGGCGGCATTGAGTACGAGGGGGAATTTTCCGACAACCTTTACCACGGGACGGGAAAGCTATACAACGCAAGGGGGGTTTTGCTGTACAGCGGCGGCTTCGCGGCAGGGCAGTATGAGGGCGATGGCAAGCTTTATGACGAAAACGGCGGGTTGTCGTATGAAGGGACCTTTTTGTCCGGGCAGCGGCACGGCATAGGCTCGCAGTATTACAGCAACGGTACATTAAATTATTATGGAGATTTTTTAAAGGATGCGTTTCAAGGCAGCGGCGACCTTTACGAATATACAGGAAGGAAGCTGTTCACAGGCCCCATGCATGAAGGCAGGATAAACTACCGCGCATTGCTGGGCGCCACGCTGGCCGACATAGAAGCGGCGTTTCAAGAAACCCCGGTTATCTTTTACCAAGAGGACGGCAACAGCTGTTTCTTTTACGAAAAAGCGGGCGTGATAATCACCACGGATGTCCGCATGGTTGTGCTGGAATGGGAGCGCGAACGGGAAGACCCGGCGGAGGGGTTTTACATCATGCCGGAAAACGCGCAGGAAAACAACCTGTTCGACGAACAGCGGCAAAACAGTGGGTTGGACGATTTCGGCTTGGACAGCAGCACATGGGATTTATTAGAAGAGGAAGTGCCGCATATCGACGAAGGGGGCGGCGCGGCGGATTTAACAGACGGCGAAGAAGGGCCTCCCATAGAAATACAGCCTGTGTATTATATCCCATCCGCTGATAATATTGTGATACGGCCGGTCGCAAGCTGGGTGGTCAACGACCCCAATAACCCGTCAGTCCCACACGATACTCCCCCAATTGAAGAAAACACATCGCCAAGGGATAACCCGCAGCAGGATATTCAAAGCGCACAGGACGGCGGCAGTCAACAGCACCAACCCGATATTTCGGCAAACGAAGGTATTATAGGGCAGGATTTCCCATTGCCGCCCGTACAGCACAACAATACAACGCCCCCGCAGAGCATAAGGGAAGTCGAACGCGATTTTATAGACCGGGAAAAACTGCTTATTTTTGAAATTGATGACGGCATATGGGAAACCGGGGCATTGGCGGATAAATCTAAAATATTTATAGGGCGGGTCACGGTTATAGGCGGCGCGGGTATGCCCGAAGACCCCGTCATATCGCTTGAGGACAACGGGCTGCCAACCGTGGAGGACTGTGTAGCGATAGATTTTATCCGCAGGCAGTCGCCGACAGCGTTCGCTGATGTAAACTTTGAGATTGATAAGCGCAACAAACTCTTCCAGCGGGTGTGGAGCATAAACCACGCCGACAGGGTAGACAGGGAGGCGTTCATCGCGGGCGATGTGATCTACCGCTTTGCGTACATGGCGGACAGCCCCGGGCAATATGCCTATTATTCCATAGAAACGCAGTAGGAAAGAGAGGTTTTACGGCATGGCAGAATTCTCAATAATTTCGGACGCAGGTACCGCGCTCCTCGGGCTGCTTAGGGAAAGCCTATGCCCCGACCCGGTCATCTCGCCGGAGTCAATTATCCTGGTGTCCCCGTCCGACAAAAACAGCGACTACCAGCTCGGGCTGTGTATGTACGACCTGCGCGAGCTTACCGAATACCGCAGTACAACACCGCTCCATACCGAAAACAACCTGCGCGAAAGGCCGCCGAAGCCGCTTTCCCTGTATTATTTCCTCTTTATGAACAACAAGGCGCAGATCGCCGCCGGGGCGGAAATGGAACAGTGCATTTTCGGCAGGGCAATGCAGGCGCTGATGGATGCCGGTACTTTGACACTTTCGGAAACCAATCCATATCTAAGCGCCGATGAGGAGACCGCGTCTATCTCGCTCCTCAACCACAGCTTCGAGGATAAGACTAAAATTTGGTCCGCGCTGCAAAGCCCGTATCAAGTAGGCATTTATTTCATGGTATCCCCGCTGCTGCTGTCGTCCCGCGTGAAGGACCCGATCACACGCGTGACCGGCGCACAGGTGAAGACAACGCTTGTGTCCTCTCCCGGCGTTCTTACGCAGTATTGAAAATACATCCATACAAAAACTGTCCTGTAGGGGGTGATATATTGATTGACTTTAAGGTTAGCTTTGCGCTTCTCTTGTACGACGAGTTTGACGGGGCACCGATTACCGATCCGAGTGTTATATTCCGATGGGATGGAAGGTTGGTAACGCCACTGAGAAAAAGGGAAGGGTTTTATGTCTTCCGGGGTTTGGAGCCTAATCGGGCGGAGCTGGAAATTGAGCGCCCGCACTTCCACAAAACTCGCGAATATGTTGACCCGGGCGGCCTTGACCCCGGGTACCCGGTTGTACGCGTTAGGCTGGCAAGAAAATTCCCGGGGACTTTTTCCGACTGCGAGTGGCTGGAAGGGGAGTACCCCGAGGGTTGCGATGTCATGGCTTTCGCGGAAGAGGCGCGCGCGAGGTTCAGCGCACCGGAGGAAGACAGGGTGACTGTCCTGAACTGCCCGGCGGCCCTGCTTATAGGCAGGCGGTTCTCGCTCCGACCGGAAAAGGCGGACACCTTCCTGCTTACGCAAAGCCCCGCGCCGGGGGTTTACCTGGCGGACAAAAAGCTTCCCGGCAGTGTAAAGCAGGTGTACTACAGGGCTTATTTATCCAAATGCGGCCCGGACGGCCGTTACCATATCCCGGTGGAGTTTGGCCAAATCGGGAAAATCACAGGGACGGCATTTTACGATAAGGGGGTGGGGAAATGGGTTTATGCGTCTGCAACGGGGCGCAGCTGATGTGTTCTTTTGGGACCGCGCCGTCGCCGATGATGGTCATGCCCGCAAAAAGGGTGATGGCAACAATGCCCGCGGCGACAATCATGGACAATATCCCGATGGCGAATATTATGCCCTTTGCCATGTGCAACAGCGTTGCCAACCCCGCCACAAAAAGGCCCCCGCCCGTATTGTTCACGCCGGCTCCCTGTGTCCCCGCAACGGCCTCGCCGTGGGTCCCGGGGTCTGTATCCTGTATGATTGGAGGTGTTCCCGCGCTGGAATCCAATTCCAAGCTCATGTGTAATTGGGGCGGAGTGATTCAGGTTGTAAACCCCGGCCAGACAAAAACCATAATAGGTAAATAATTTCATCTAACTTTTCACAGAAGGAGGAGCGGCCGCGGCTAGGCCCGCGGTCCAAGAGAACAATGGCAGAATATTTATCCCCCGGCGTTTATGTAGAAGAATTTGAATCAGGTATGCAGGCAATGGAAGGCGTAAGCACAAGCACCGCCGGATTTGTCGGCATGGCGGAAAAGGGGGCTGTTTCGGGAACGCCCGTATTCCTCACAAGTTTTGCGGATTACCGCCGCAATTTCGGCGGCTACCTGCCCGAGGCAACTCATGGCGCAAACCGTTTCCTGCCCTACGCGGTGGAGCAGTTCTTCGCCAACGGCGGCGCGCGCTGTTATGTAATGCGCGTAGCCCCCGAAAATGCAAAGGCAGCTTCGGCGGTGATGAGCGCGGTTACAGTCAGCGCGAAGAACCCCGGCAAATGGGGCAACGGCGTAAAAGTGACCGTAACCCAGTCGTCCAAGGCGAAAACCCAAATTATTGACGCGGCAGACGATATCGCCGCCGCTAAGAAAATTTATACGTTCAAGAGCGTAGCGGGCTTTGAGGTCGGGGACATGGTCGCCTTTACGGAAAAAGGCAGCCCTTCCTACAACCGTATCGTGAAGATCCAGGACAACACTGTCAGCTTTGAGAACGATTTCGAGCAGGATGTCATAGATAAAAACCTGGTCCCCAAAAAGGTTGTTACCAGCTGCGAGCTGAGCTTCGAGATCAGCTGCGGCGACCAGGTCGAAGCGTTTGAAAACGTATCCTTCAATACGACCAGCGCGCTGTTCATTGAGAACGTCCTCTCAAAGTCCGAGCTGATCGAAGTCCGCTACAACCCGCTGGACGGCGTATTCCCGCCCATGCTGGCGATTTCCGGTGAAGCGGCCGGTGAAAAAGCTGTATTCGCGCTTTCCGGCGGCAGTGACGGCGACTGCAAAAAAGAGGACGACGGCATCTATATCGGCGGCGGCGATGCCCCCGGCAAACGTTCCGGCTTGGAAGCTTTCCTTGAGATTTCCAATGTCAGCATTATGGCGGTCCCGGGTATTACAT
>Ga0099364_10005998_pt1 | contig 17817 bp, 15 predicted proteins | sample TergutTh196P3_FD_73070 | JGI IMG/M metagenome (GOLD analysis project Ga0099364, IMG submission 73070) | Microcerotermes parvus P3 segment gut microbial communities from Pointe-Noire, Republic of the Congo - Th196 P3 | ecosystem: Host-associated > Arthropoda: Insects > Digestive system > Gut ...
AAAACGTCACGAGCAGTAGACAAACGAACGGCGGCCAATCGCCGATTCGATGGTACAGCGTGTTGGGATGTGCGAGCTTCACTTCGCCGACAACAGCTTCGGCGGCTCCACGGGCTCCGATCTTTTGGATGCGCCCCCGTTCGTCGATGATCGCCGAGAACCCGCCGTTCGTTGCCGTGACGTAGGGAAGACCGTTCTCGATCGCCCGAAAAACGTGTGTTGCCAAGTGCTGGTCGATCTGCTGCGAAAACCAAAACCAGCCATCATTCGAGATGTTAATCAACAGTCCCGGCGGCGTATCTTGGCGTTTCAGCGTGAGAACCTGCTCCCGAATCCAGTGTGGAATCGTGCTTTCGAAACAGATATTGATTGCCGCCCAACCGCCGCCGACCGGAATCGCCACCGGTTTTTCGCCTGGCGTCGCCTCGACACAAAGTGACTTGAGAAAAAAGTCGTCCGGCAACAGCCAGGAAAACGGAATGTATTCGCCGAACATCACAAGCCGAACTTTATCGTAACGCGGCCCGACATTTTTCATATCGACATACAGGGCCGAGTTCAAGCGTTTCGGTTGCGGTTTGCCATCGAAAACATACGTCGAAAGGCCGAGGAGCAGCGGTACATTCACCGCTTGCGTCATGCGAACAAACCCGGCTTGGTTTTCCACAACACTTTCGTCGGTCAGGTTGATGTCTTCCGGCTTGGCTCCATTTCGGAATTCGAGGTTATCGACCATACAGACCGTTTCCGGCCAAACGATGAGAGCCGGTTTCCCAGTGACCGCTTGATACGTCAGATCGCGGAACTGTTCGGAGGTCTTGTCGGCATGATCCGGCGACGGATTGAGCGTTACCGGAATGTTGCCTTGGAGCACCGCAATGCGGATTGGGGGAAAATCGTCAGACTCGGTAAACCGGGAACTTCCGTAAAATGCTGTTGCCAGAAGGATGGCCATCCCAAGAGCCGGGGGCGTAAGCCCCCGGATGTTCACGTGTCCGGGGGCTAACGCCCCCGGCTCTTGAGATGGCCCCGGCTCTTTTATCGGCCAGAGGGTTCCGATGGCGGTTCCGACGGCGACGATCATTGCGGCGACGAGGTATCCGCCGCCGATGTCTGCAATTTGCAAGAATCGCGGCTGCAAGTATAAAGCGTGTTCGAGGGCGCAAAACGAAAAGCCGCCGCAGAAGTGATTCCGCAGGAATTCGCACCCCACCCAACAGAGAGGGGCGGCGACCATAACCGGAATCCGAAAACGGTGAACCGCAATCTTCGCCGTTGCGAGGAACAGCATCCAGTACAGTGGAAGCACCGCCGCCATAGCGACCATTCCCAAAGCCGTCAGCGGATGGGGACAAGCGACCCACCAGATTGATGCTACCCAAAAAACGAAGACCACCGCATAGACGTATCGGTATTTCAGCGACAGGGGATGTCGAATTAAAATCGCCCACAACACCGGCACGATGAACGCCAATGGCCAAACACCGAGCGGCGGCAACGACGCCCAGTAAAAGAACATCGCCAGGGAAAGAAACGCTCCGAGCATCCTCGCGTCCGAATTTCCCGTTTTTGTCAATTTTTCTCTCACTCTCCCACACTCTCTCTTGATTGACCGTGTAATCTATGACAGCTTGCGCAGTCATTTCCCGCCGGTTCGGGGAGTTTTGAATGACGCTCCCTCACGGTTTCGGGTTGGTGACAGGCGAAACACGCTTCGGAAGGGTGCAGTGGCCCAATGGTAAGACCGCGTCTTTGGTGAATGGGGACACTTGTGCTTTCAACAATGACGTGACACTCGCCACAACGTTTTGGATCGTCGGTACCCTCGTGAATAATCAGTGGTTTCCTCGGTTTTTCACCCTGACGAATATTTTCCACACCGGAATCATCAACGTGAACGATCAGGTCCTGCGAGAGAACTCTCAGATGGTGTTTACCTGTTCGACTAACCTTAATACGAGCGAACCAGACGTCATTACCAAACGTCATTGTCCAGGGAATGAGCAAGTTATCGCAGAACAGGTGGGGTATTACCGGAGGCTCCCTTTCATTCGATCCTTTCGGCGGCACCCAGCGGCAAAGGACCGTAATCCATCGGCCCTCAATTCGGGCAAGGTTCGGTGGCGTGACAATGCGGAACTGCGACTGGATCTCTTCGGCGGTAGGAAAAGGTTTGCGGAGAGAAAGATTGTTTTCATCGTTGGGATCGTCCTCGGTTTCCATCGACGGTAGTCTCGCCTGAATAGGCGTACCACCACCGGGATCGGTCAAAAACTCGGCGATGAGAAAAACAATTATCGCGACAAGCGAAAGACTCACGATCACCGTAACGACCGCCCCGATGACCTTAACCGGATCCGGCGGCTCCAATATCGGAGCGTTTGGTGGAATGAGCGAAGTATACTTGGACACGGAATTTCGTGGTTCGTGATTCGCTAGCCGAGGTTCGCGGGTACAATTTCACGAGCAAGCAGCACGAATCGCGTAAAAAACCGTCTTACCAGGCAAAATGCGCGAAAGCTTTGTTCGCCTCGGCCATCCGGTGAACGTTTTCCCGCTTCGTAATTGCCGTTCCTTCTTTGTTGTAGGCGGCAATTAGTTCGGCGGCGAGTTTTTCGTGTGTCGGTTGACCTTTCTTGTCTCGAACGGCAGCGAGAATCCATCGAATCGCCAAGGACTGCTGCCGGTTTTTCTGGACCTGCATCGGAACTTGGTAGGACGCTCCACCGACTCGCTTTGAGCGAACTTCGATGTTCGGCTTCACGTTGTCCAGTGCCTGATGGAACACGTCAATCGGCGATTTCTCGGCAATCTTTCCTTTGATGATGTCCAAAGCTCCGTAGAAAACCGACTGCGCGGCGGTCTTGCGACCATCCCACATCAGGCAGTTGACGAACTTGCTTGCCAACATCGACTGAAAAACCGGATCCGGTTTCAGCTGTTTACGACTTGCGGTGATACGACCCATTGTCAATTATTTCTTTTTAGTGGCTTGTTTTTGGTTTTTCTTGGCGCCGTAGCGGCTTCGGGCTTGTTTTCTTCCGTCGACGCCGGTGGAATCGCGTGTTCCGCGAATCACTTGGTAACGGACGCCCGGCAAATCCCGAACACGACCGCCGCGAACAAGGACAATGGAGTGTTCCTGGAGCGAATGCCCTTCACCCGGAATGTAGACGGTCACTTCTTTACCGTTGGAAAGACGTACCCTCGTAATTTTTCGCAGTGCGGAGTTCGGTTTCTTCGGCGGCATCGTACGGACCAAGAGGCACACGCCCCGCTTCTGGGCGCATTTGTCGAGGACGGGCGACTTGCTCTTATAAACCTGCTGCTTGCGGCTCCTTCGAACCAATTGATTGATGGTCGGCATTAGGGACTTTCTAAACCTCGAAGTTCGGAACGGCTGATCAGTCAAACAAGAACAGAGGATAATCAATCCACAAAAACTGTCAAGCGGGGGAGTGGGTGTATAAAAGTTTTAAAGTTTTCCTACTATGAGAAGGAAGGGACATACTTTCATAAATCGCCGTCGATGGTAGAATGGAGGTTTCGCTCGATCAATTGCTCCTCCTTTGTAGGATTTTAGCTGATTGTCCGCTATGTCGCAGATCATCACACGAGAAAATTTGTCTGTATTGGCCAACACACTCATCACTGAAGGCGCATCAGTCATCGCTCCCATTGCGGTTTCCGGTGGGCGTTTTTTCTTTCAACCCATTTTGTCGGCGGAGAAACTCGTTCTCGATCCCGGCATTATGCCGACCAATTCGGTCAAGGAATTCGTCTTTCCCCGGCACGAAACACTTTGTCGCTATCGGCACGAAGGCAAGGAACTCATCCTGCTCGATGCCGAACCGTTTACGGTTCGGCAGGTCGTTTTCGGCGCCCGCCCCTGTGATGCCGCCGCGTTGCCGATTCTCGACAAGATTTTTGCGTGGGACTTTCAGGATCGGTTCTATCAACAGCGCCGTGAGAAAACGACCATCGTGAGTCTCGCTTGCAAGGAAGCGGACAAAAACTGCTTCTGCACGTCGGTCAATCTCTCGTCGGACTCGCGAAGCGGTGCCGACGCCATGCTTTTCGACCTCGGCGATGATTCCTTTGAGGTAAGAATATTCACCGAAAAAGGCAAGGTACTATTTGACGGCAAAACGACCTATTCCGACAAAACAGGCCGAACCGCCGCACCACCAATGGTTCGATTCGATGTCGTAAAAGTTATGAAATACCTCACCGAGAATTTCGATGATTCGGTATTCGATGAAACGGGTCTACGTTGTGTCGGTTGTGGAGCGTGTACCTATGTCTGTCCAACTTGTCACTGTTTCGACATCGTGGACGAAGGCGGTGCTGCTAAAGGCAAGCGCGTCAAAAATTGGGATTCCTGCCAGATGACGCAGTTTACTCACCATGCGTCCGGCCACAATCCGCGAGGCACGCAAGCAATGCGGCAACGCAATCGAATACAGCACAAATTCCGTATTTATCCCGAAAAGTTCGGATTGATTCTCTGCACCGGTTGCGGTAACTGCTCACGGGAATGCAGCGCGTCGCTCGGCATCCGCGCGATTCTTGAGCTCATCGACAAGAAGGCCGACAGTTGATGCATACCGGCATAACGGAAAATTACAAGTCTCCGAAAAGAGCGATGCAAGAAGGGTGTGCCAAAGTTTAGTTGCGAGTTTGGGTTGACGAGGCAAAGCTGACAACCTGCCACTTGACAACAATATTTGAACACACCCCCCGTCGCGCAAAAAACGTGTGATTGTCAGCAAGCCGTCAGAATGGTAGAATGATTCGATAGTATTTCAATTTTTAGCCCTTTCCATCCATGACAGATTGGCCCATTGGAGTTTTTGCGAGTATCGACGCCGGACTTGGCGTTAAACTCGAAGTCGTCCGCGAACTCGGTCTCACATCGGTCCAGTTGCACACACCGCACAAGGAGAGTCGAACGCTGGAAAACGCCCGGGCGTTCCGCGACAAACTCAACGATTATGGAATCTCGATTTCCACGGTTTTCTGTGGTTTTCCCGGCGAGAGTTACGAATCCATTGCGATCACGGCGGCGACCGTTGGTTTCGCTCCCGAATCAACGCGAGCCGAACGGTTGGTCGAAGCGAGAGAGATTTCCGATTTTGCAAAACTTCTTGACGTAAAGGAAATCGGCTCGCATATCGGTTTCGTGCCGCATGATCGCAACTGTGCCCAATACCGGGACATCGTTGCCTGTATTCGTGAACTCTGCGAACATTTGGCCCGGAATGGACAGGCTTTGCACCTTGAAACCGGTCAGGAAGAGATTGACGCCCTGCTCAACTTCATCCAAGACGTTAAGACGGGGAATCTTTTCATCAACTTTGATCCGGCGAACCTGATTCTGTACGGAATCGGCGACCCGATTGGAGCGTTAAAGAAGGTCGGACATCTTGTTCGCGGTGTTCACTGTAAGGACGGCGTTGCAACGACGGGGACGCCCGGCGTCGATTGGGGCCGCGAGGTCCCCTTTGGTACCGGAGAAGTCAACGCCAAACTGTTCCTCCAGATGCTCAAGGAAGTCGGATACAAAGGTCCGCTGACCATCGAACGCGAAATTCCCGAAGACCCCGCCCGACAAAAAGAAGAAATCGGACAAGCCGTACAACTCATTCAACACCTCATAAACAACGGATAACTGATAGTGGATAACGGATAGAGGGGAGAACATTCGGGTTTCCCCATCCGTTGTCAGTTATCCGTTGTCAGTTATCCGTTATCCGCTACCATGCCCCTTTTATCCGTATCCATGCCGCATACTCTCGGCAAAGATGAAGCGACGCGACGTCTCAAGGTCAAGCACGCCGAGATCAAAGAAAAACACACGTACACCGTCACGAATCTGACTGAAACGTGGACCGATGTCCATTCGATGGACTTTGCGTTCAGGGTCTACGGTTTCTCCCTGACGGGTTCCGTTCACGCCACAGATGACTCGGTCAGAATCAACGTTGATCTCCCGACCATTGCCATCATGATGCGAGGAACCATCGAAAGCGAGATCAAAAAGGAGCTCGCCCAAGTTCTTTCGTAATAACGATGCGATGGTGTCTATGCTAGACTTGTTTCACAACCCCGTCACCCCCGCGAAAGCGGGGACCTAGTGTTTTGTCAGGCTTAAAATTTGGGATATTTCTTTGTCCCGCTAGGGACAGGATGTTGGTAGAAGAAGCCGGTCTTCCCCTCCCTCCACGTTCCGTAGCGCAAGATGATCGGCGTTCTCCGACATTTTATTGCGTCGCTACGGGACAGACGATGAGGGAATACAATCCCCCAAACTAAATTTGACAAGGCACTAAAGCCTAATCCCTAATCCGCCGTGCCACGATTTTCGATACGCACTTTGCTGATTATCAGCGTTTTGTTACCGCTCTCGATCGTCTACACGATCTCCGTGATGATCGAGACCCGCCTGAACCGTGAAGAAGCGATTCACGGCGTGGAACTCCGTCTTGAAGAACTGATCAGCAAGCGTGCCGCTCGGGTCGACGGGCACTTCGCTGCCGCCGCGCAGATTCCCAAGACGTTGGCGGATATGCTCTCCACGACTCGATTACAAGAAGAAAAAGATTTCGTGAACATTCTCATGGGAGTGATGAGGGCATCGCCGCGGCTCCTCTGTGTGATCATCGCTTTCGAACCGAACGAGTTTCAGGAAGAAGTCGAGTGCTTCGCTCCCCATGTTTATCGTAAGGTTGCAGGAAGCGACGAACTTGTCTATGAGGACCTCGCCAAACCGACCAAGGAATGTTACGATTATATGCAGCGGGACTGGTATCGTATTCCCAAAGAAACCGGCCGGGCGAATTGGTCGGAACCCTATCTGGGTGTGGTCGCATGGGACGATCATGACATTCTGATGTGTGCCTATTCCGCTCCCATTATCCGGGACGGACGTTTTGCCGGTGTCGTTATGATCGACATCAGTCTGGACGAACTCCAGAACATTATGTCCCACCTCGCACCGGACGATGTAACGTATTATTTGCTCAGTGATTCATGTACGTTTATTACTGCACCGGAATCGGAAATGGAATTCTTACAAAATGAAACCATTTTCAGTTTCGCTGAAAAACACGGCAGCGCCCAATTGACGAAAGTCGGGAACAACTTGCGTCAAGGCAAAAGCGGTACGATTCAGTACGACAAAGTCCTCGACGATCAACAGCGGGTCTGGCTGGCTTACGCACCGTTGCCGATTTCGCACTGGAATATGATAACGGTCATTCCCGAATCACGGGTTCTCGCACCGGTCCAATCGAGACTTTATCGTTCGATTTACCGCTTTTTCATTGTTCTGGCGGTTCTTTCGCTATTGATCGTCGTTGTTTCCTGGCGTCTGACGGTGCCGATCAAACGGCTGGCGAAATTTGCACAAAAACTTGCTGGCGGCGATCTCGATGCCCACTTCGGCGACGTTCGGCTTGCCGGGGAAATCGATCAGTTGGCACATGCCTTCGATAAAATGGTCGATGATCTGAAATCGAACATTGAGCAGCGGATCAAAGATGAAACCGCTCGTCGGGCTGTGGAAGGCGAACTCAAAGCCGCTCGGAGGATTCAGACCTCGTTGCTTCCCCGTGTTTTTCCGCCGTTTCCCGACCACACGGAATTCGATCTGCACGCAACGAACTCGCCGGTGGCGTTCATTGCGGGAGACTTTTTCGACTTCTTTTTCGTCAAGCCGAACACCCTTGCCATTGTCCTTGCCGATGTTTCCGGTCACGGTATTCCGGCGGCCCTTTTCATGGCCGTTTCCCGAACGGTCATTCGCAAACTCACGGTTCCCGATCAGCCGCCGTATGAAATCATCGACAATGTCAATCAAATCCTGAGTCAGGACAACGACAATATGATGTTCGTTACGTTATTCTACGGACATTACGACACGAAAACCGGCGAACTGACCTACGTGAACGCCGGACACGATCCGCCTTATGTCGTCCGCAAAGACGGAAACTTGGAAACGCTACCGGCGACCGGCCCGTTGGTTGCCGCGTTCGAGGAAGCTTCTTATCATGAACAAACGGTCCGTTTGGACCCCGGCGACGTTCTCGTAACATTTACGGACGGAGTTACGGAAGCCCATTCGATTCGGGACCATATCCTGTACGGCGTGGAGCGGTTGGAACGAGTTCTCCGTGAAATTCACGGCGAATCCGTTACGGAAATCTGCGACCGGATTTGTCGGGACGTCGACGACTACTCCCAACACGAACAACAAGACGATGTTACGCTTCTCGTTCTGAAGCGGAACAAATAGCCCGGTTTATCGCGTCGGAGGCCGACGCGGCTAACTGCAATGCGTAAAATTCGTTCAGCAATCGGTTTTCTGTTGCGCGGCCAGTTTGTCGCTTTTTTCAACGCACTGACGAGGTTTCTGCGTCTTTATCCGTCGCTGATGATCGGCGACACATATCTTTTTACCGCCGAGCCTTTCAATTCCCGTTCCGATAAGACAGCGAACGAACCGGACGAAGACATCCGTTGCGAAACGGACCCGGCGGTCATCGATAAACTGCTCGCCTGTATGGAGGGAACGACCGATTTTCCGTGGATCAAACCGGAAGACCGACGCAAAAAATTCGAGGAATTTTTCCGTAATGGATACCGCGTTTGGATCATTGACTTCGATGCAGAAGTCGTCGGATTCATTTGGGAAGCACGGCACAGTTATCCGTACACTTACGGTGACCGGACGCTGGTGTTCGACGATTTGCCGGAAAACGAGGCATTTCACGTGTTCCTGTTTATCAACGAGGCTTGGCGGGGGTATGGCCTCCATTCCAAGTTGTTCGAGGCCGTCCATTGTGCTTCCCCCGAAGCTCGGTTTACCGGTGTGGTGACGGAGGATAACGAACCGTCTATTCAATCGCATCTCGCCTACGGTTTCCGGCGGAACGGTCGCATTCTGCATTTTCGACTGTTCGGTCTGGTGTTCGCCACTTTTCGTTTCGGAAAAAACCGTCGATTCCTTTTCCGCATCAAAAAAGACATTCCGTATCGAATTTCATGCAACCGCTAGCCGCGTCGGTCTCTGACGCCATAAGGGAACATTGCAATGCAAACAAAAATCACATGGCCGATCATCTTTCTCGTTACGTTTTCCGGAGTGCTCCTTTCACAGGAGAACACACACATTCTGAGAACTGTAAGGATTGTTTTCGTCGACGAACAGGGCAACTCACTGCATGACTTGCATGTGGAGCATTTCTTCATATTTCTTTCCAACAACGCTTTTTCTCAACAAAGAGGGCATGTCAATGTTGGCAGAACAAATCGATTTTCCCCGGACACTTACAAGGAAGCCGCCCGGAATGAGGACGGAACGTTCCATCAGACATTGTGGTTGCGTATGGGAGGCAATTCCTACTTTCATGTGCTGTCGGCACAAACCGCAGATAAACGTTTGGGCGGAGTTTTCCGTTTGCCGCTTGATCCGGGAGAGGAACCGATTTCCGTAACACTCACCCCCATTCCCAAGGCAACGATGAAAGTCGTCTCTTCGGTCGACGGCGAACCGCTGCGTAACAAAAAACTCGAAGGTTTTCGGCTCTGTTTCGAATGTTCATGGAGAGACGATGCCTTCACACCGTTTTTCACGGACAAACCGTGGGGACCTCTTGATCTTGAAACCGATGAGAACGGCATCGTGACCTTCGATGGTATTCTACCGGGGGGAATCTACGAATTGCAAACTTATAGTGATCCAAGATTTTTTCCCAAAGACATTGTTTGGCGGATTGAAGCGAACACGGAAGACACTGAACTTGATCTGGGAACCATCGAGTATTATCCCGGTTCGGGGCAGTCACAAGGCTTCGAAGCACTGGTACTCGATGAACGAGGAGAACCGGTATCCGATGCAATGGTTTCGATTGGTTTCACGGTACCACCATGGACCGGTAAGACCGATGAAAACGGCCGTGTCAAGGGTTTCCTGCAGATGTTTCACGATTCGCAACAGAATTATTTCCGTCCGGTGATGCTTCTGACGCGGAGTCCCGATGGAACAGGGGTGCAATCGCAACCACTTCACCGTAGCGAACCGGAGGTTACGATCCGATTGCGACCTCCCGTAACAATAACGGGACAAGTCATCGACAAGGAATCCCGCAAGCCGATTCCGAATGTTCCCGTTTTGTTTCGCGGTACATGCTGGATGCCAGACTATTGGAACGGGCATTTCGTAACGACAGGCGAACTGGGATGTTTTCAATATAAAATGTTTCCGGGTGCGAAATTCACCTTCCAGTTACACAAGGTTATCTCCGAGGTGGATCCTGAATATCGTGTGTCGATGGATGCCATTTATACCAAGGAAGCCGGTGTCGGCGAATCCTTGGACCTTGGCGTTTTCGAACGCAATGCCCACCTGTGGAAAATCACAGCGGACGACCGTTTTTACGAAGCGGTTGTAATGGAAAAGATAATTCCGCGTCTGGACAAGCGTCTTGAGGAAATGTGCGAAAGATCCACAAAGAGCGGACGTAATGTTCTTTTACACTTCTATTCCTTCGGCGCACAAAATCCCTATCTCAACACTTTGTCCCAATTTGCCGGAAATGGGCAAAACATTTTCGGTTTATTTGAATCCTTTGAATTCGTCACGCTCCACACTCCAGAAGGTTTTTCGCCGGAAAGCCGAACGTTCCAAGGACTACAATGGATCACCGGCCAGGAACTCCAGCCGGATGTTTTTGCGATCATCTTTTCCGCCGACGGCGACTTTCTCGGCATGTGCAACTTCGCCGACGTGAACGATTCTTTTCACGACGGGGACGGCAACGTCGTCGGCTGGTCGCGCAATGCCGAAAAATTGGGGCGGTTCCTCGAACAATTCGTACCGAAAAGGTAGGAACGCAGTTGATTACGGTTGCGGCTCTGTTATTTTCTTTTTCAGAATTTCGACGGCCTTTTCGAGTTGCGGATCGTAGTACGGTGCCGTGCCTTGGAGTTGGAACGGCTCTGCGGTTTTCTCTTGTTTTTCGGAACGGAAAGATTTGACTTCTTCGGAAATCCGTTTCAACAAGTCGGCAATGATTTCATCGGCGTCTGAGGCAATGATGTTTGCACGGTGGTCCCGGATCATCGCTTGAGCGATGCGTTGTTCCCTGGCGACCGGCAGAAGTCCTTCAGGATCGGGACTCACGCCCCATTCGTCGGAATCCCCGGCGTCCTTGGCTCGGTTGATGTTGCGACCACTGGGACGCCAATAACTTGCGTCGGTCAACTGGAATTTGCCCGACTGGAGCGGCAGATCGAAGATTTCCTGGACGGTTCCCTTGCCGAAAGAACGGGAACCGACGATCGTCGCCCGACGGTAATCCTGGAGACACGCCGACAATATTTCCGCTGCGCTGGCCGATTCGCCGTCGATCAGAACGACCATCGGCGGATCGAAGAACTTTCCCTCCTTGAAGGTCCGATAGCGTCCTTTGATCAAACCGTCCCGAAATCGAGTCGAAACGACGAGATCGTATTGATCGTTGGGGGCGACGAAAAAATTGGCGGTGGCGACGCACGATGCAATGTATCCGCCGGGATTGCCCCGCAGATCGAGGATCAGTCCCTTCTTTTTGTCGTCGAGAATTCGACGCAAAGCTTCAGCGACTTCCGCCGCCGTTTGGTCGCTGAACGACGTGATGCGAAGATAGGCAATCTCCGATTCCGTGGGAAGAGCAAAGTTTCGCTTTCCGTCGTCGTTGAGGGAAAGCCCCTCGATACTGGGCCGCTGGATCGGCGACCGCTTGATGGAAATGTCGACGGATTCCGTCGCGTTTCGATGGAGAACGGAAAGGACGACTTCGGTGCCAAGTTTCCCTTTGATGAGTCGAGAAATTTCTTTGAAAGGAATTTCGTCGGTCTTTTTCTCATCAATTGCCGTGATTTGGTCTCCTGCCCGTATTCCGGCGTGCCAAGCGGGCGAATCGACCATCGGGTAGATGATTTCAACCGCCTTCGAGACGGGATTTTCCCGGTACACGATTCCGATTCCCTCAAGTCGATTGTCGAGATTGTCTTCGTATTCCTTTTGTCCTGCGAACGGCACATAAGCGGAATAGTCGTCTCCGAGGCGTTCAAGGACTTCGAAGGTTCCGAGCATCGCCCCTTCGAAAAGTTGTTTTTCCGTCGGTTGGACGAGAGCCAGTCGTTCGATGCGGTGCAGGGACTCAATTAACACCCGGTCGCGGATGGTCACCCCGGAACAGAGAAAACAGCAGAGAACGGCAAAAAGGAGAATCCGAAAGTTAAGCTGGGGCATATTTTTTGATATTCCACGAATTCGTTCAAATGAGTATAATCCGCCGTCGCCATTGAGACAAGCCGCCAAACGGCTGCCCTTATCTCTCGGCGGAAAGCGAAAAGGTAGGCGACTTTTTCCAAAAGTCGCGTGCGGTACTCCGCACAAGGAACCCTTGGTAGCGATTCTCGGAGAAAATCGCCTACCTAGAGCGTACTAAAAACTGCTCTGGATTTTTTATCGTCACCCCCGCGTAGGCGGGGGCCTAGCCCCTAGACGTCATTGAGTTTGTTTCATTGCCATAAAGTTTTGCAATTAAAGAAGATGTGAACATCTGTCCTCTAGACCCCCGCCTGCGCGGGGGTGACGGGAATTTTGTCCAAACCCATTTTTAATACGCTCTAACAACGTCAACTATATGGCGATTGACAGCACATCTATGGAAGCCTCCCCCCCCAAGAAAAACATCATCCGCCGTCTGTACGACTGGGTACTGTCTTGGGCGAACACGCCTTACGGCACACCGGCCTTGTTCGGCATTTCGTTTGCGGAGAGTTCAGTCTTTCCGATTCCGCCGGACGTGTTACAGATTGCGCTTTCGGCGGAAAAACCACGCCGGGCGTTTTGGTACGCAACCGTCAGTTTGGTCGCCTCCGTGCTCGGAGCCTTGCTCGGTTTTTACATTGGCTACGTTTTCTGGGACAATACGAAAGAGTTCTTTTATGCTTATATTTTCAGTCAGGAGACTTTCGCCACGGTTGCCGGTGACACGGCTGCCGAAATCGAACGATTGAATCCGGAAGAAGCAAAGATCGGCCTCTATCATCAAGTTGGTTTTTGGGCGGTATTCGTTGCGGCCTTTACGCCGATACCATACAAGATATTCACGATTGCCGCTGGTGTGTGCAACCTGTCGCTGCTGACGCTGATCGGAGCGTCGATCGTCGGACGCGGTGCCCGGTTTTACCTCGTTGCGGCGATCATGTATTTTTTCGGACCAACGGTCAAAGAGTGGATCGAAAAGTATTTCGACTGGGTCGCCATCGCTTTCACCGTACTTGTGATCGTGGGAATCGTGATGCTGAAATTCGTGCTGAAATAAAGAGAACCGTTCGCAATTCAGCGCGTCGCAGGGCGACGCGGCTAACGATGCCTTTTACCTTTCGTCTTGATCCGTTGATTTCGATCCGTGACAACGTCCTGAAGGAAAAACAGGCGTTGCTCGCACAGGCTGTCGAAGCGAAGCGACTTGCAGAGGAAGCGAGGTTGAGACTCGAACAAAACATCGAAGGCAATCTGCTATCCGCTCGTGAGATGATGCAATCGGGAAAGATCGATGTCAATTTCCTTCTTGGCGTCCGGCAACACGAAGAGTTTCTCATTGAAGATCTTGGAGTGGTTCGACAACACATCGCCATGATCGAAGAGCAAATCGAACTCCGCCGCGAAAAGGTCATTGAGGCGAACAAGGAACTCAAGATCATCGAAAAACTCAAGGAGAAAAAACGCGAACAATACCTCGCCGAGGAAAATCGCAAAGAAATACGTGAAATGGACGAAATAGCAGGAAGGAGGCGAAATGCTTGACAAGTTACTAAAAGTTTCCGGTACCGTTGCTCTCTATGGTTGCACAAGTTTGTTTTTGGCGTCGTTGATGCTGGGGGCGTATTTGACATACGCCTGGCGGATCGACGGTGTCCGATGGACGCAGCTCGTTGCCCTTGCGCAGGGACACGATATCTTCGGACTCAACGAAAAGGTCGAACAACGTATCGCTGAGATGAGTTTCGAACAAGTCCTTGAGATTCGTGCCAAGCGTCTGCGTGAAATAGAGTCCGACCAGTTGATCGGCAACCAGCCGCCCGCAACGCAGGACGGTGACGAGAAACATCTCAACGCACTACTCAAGGAAATTCGGGACTCCCGCGCGGCGTTCGATAAATACGTCAAGGACTATCTCGACAGCACCAAGGAAACCGGAATTGCCGAACAGACGCGACTCATCGAAGAAGCGAAACCGGAGCAGGCGAAAGACATCATTCTGGGTCTTATCAAGGATCACGGAGCCGTCGAACGGGTTCTGACGATGCTGCTTCGGATGGAAGACCAACGCCGCGGTGAAATCCTGTACCGAATGCGGAACGAAGAGGAACTCAAGGAACTCTGCAATCTGCTCCAACGAATCGGCAACGGCGAACCGCTGGCAAAAGTAATCGAAGACGCAAGAGACAAATCGCAATAAGAGTTACGAATGGATACGCTCAAATTTAGTTGCGAATTTAGAACGATACGGTAAGGTAGGCGACTTTTTCCAAAAGTCGCGTGCGGTACTCCGCACAAAGAACCACCAAAGGACGCCGTTTGGCGAAGATCTCATGTCCGGAGTACCGGACGCGATTTTCGGAGAAAATTGCCTACCTGACATTTTGCCCACAAAATTTGAGCACACCCGTTAGGAGAGAGAACTCCTAACTCCTAACTCCTAACTCCTGACTCCTGACTCCATGTCAGCATTCGGAACGAGCAATCACACGCCTCCTCTGTTACCTTCCGTTGGCCGCCGTCAATCATCGGCCGCCGCAGACGTTCTGCGAACGTCCTTTGTTGCCGTTTTGGAAGAATCCAAACAGAAGAGAGACGAACCGCCGGAGCGAATTTTCGAACAAAAACGGAGCCTCGAAGGGATCACGCAACGGAAAAGTCTCGACAATCGCGAAATCGAAGCATCGCTTGACCGTAACCGACAGCTCGACGGCGAATACCAACACCGTCTCGACCGTCGGGATTGTTTTCACGATAAACCGGTCGCCGAACCCGTGCCGCAAACACCCGATGTAACGGTAATACCAAGCGGTGTCCTTCCAATGTCCCTTCCGGTGTCCCCGCCGAACATCGTTTGGACACAGCAAAGCATGACAAGCGAGCTGCCCGTCGTTGGCGAACCATCGACAATTCAACCGCCCGCTCCGGCAAGCGTCGACTCCTCTCCGCCGCTTCCGTTTTCGCAGTCGGCAACGCTCGAAACGCCGATTTTGGCGATGGTTTCGACGCCGACAGCCTTGGTCGATCCGATGCCAAAGCCGCCGCCCGATCTTTCGACGCTCACGATTTTCAATGTCTCCGGACGCTTCGGTAACGAAAAGAGGGACAAAGACACCGCTGACCGAAAAACGGAGAAGCGGGGCGTTTCCCTGTTCGGTTCGCTCCTTCCGCTGGTCGATGACGGAAACGAATTGCCGTCTAAACCGCCTCCGGCGGCGCGGCACTCCAAACTTTCCGATGAAGTGCCGGAACGTCAACCGGTCGAACCGGCCAACGTCGAGTTGCCGAAAAAAGGGACGAAAGGAATCCCCCTCGAAGAGCTGCTCGGATTAAAGGCGTTCGTTCGTGCCAATGAACCGTCCAACGTGAACCTGAACGCTGAAGCGGAAACTCAAGCAGACCGGAAACGTTTCGTCCAACGTGTTGCCGCCGCATGTCAAGCAGCGGCCAACCGCAGCGGAACGGTCCGAATCAAGTTACATCCCGAAGTGCTGGGACCGCTCACGGTCCGCGTCAGTACGAAGAAGGGCAAACTCTCCGTCCATTTTGAGACGGAAACCGACGAGGCCAAACGTCTGCTGGCCGAAAGCCTCGGCGATCTCAAGGCTCGGCTGCGGACAATGCACTACGAACTGGACGATTGCCGTATCGACTGAAGGCACTTGGAAAGGCGCACTTTTCGGCGTTTTGAGACACGGAACGATCATTGCCCCAATTTTATTTGGCCGGAATATTCCGATTATTCCGATTCTGCGGGATTATTTTGCCGATAAAGGAAGAAGGAGTTTCCGAAATGTGCTGGTTTGCGAAGATTAGGTAAAATACAAGCCGCAGAAAGAATGGGACGAATACCATGAAAATACGAAATTATTTGGACGTTTTTCGATTTTTTTCCCTTGCGTTTCTCGCCATTTCGCTCTCCTCACCGCTTGGAGCGCAGGTTCCATTTGACGACGCCAGCTATGAAGTCAGCGGAGTCGTCAACGCCAACTCACTTATGCTCGGTCAATGGAAAACCTCGAGTTATGCCGCAAAACATTTGGACTTGACTCACTGGGGAATGTCGCAGGATATGGCATTCTGGGTGGAAGCCGTTCACCAAACGACCGATTTCGACGGCGGCCACAACAGTCGGCCTTACGGAATTTCCCGAACAGGTTTTCTTCTCGGCGGCGAAGAGCGGAGTGACGACTGCGTTTTCGGAATGCTTGGCGGATATTCGCAGGCACGCCTGTACAGTCAGGGCGACAAGTTTAAGGCGGATGACACCCAATTCGGATTCTATGCCGGAACAAAGGTTTGTAATCGCGTCGACACGAAACTCCACATCGGCTACGGACATCAGGAATACGGTTCCCGCCGTTTTTTACGTAGTCCGCTGTTGATCGCAACCGGCGAGGCCGAGCAGATCAACGGCCGATTCAGCGGCGACTCGATGTCGATGACGTTGGAACTTGCCGTTCCTTTTGATTGGACGCTTTTTCAGCTCAAGCCGCTGTTTGCGATTGATTCCGATTTGACCTGGCAGTATGGATACGGCGAAACCGGCGAAACTGGTTACGAATTGGGGTTCAGTCGTAATTTCTTTGACCGGACATTCACACGGATCGGCCTGGAGGGTCAGATTGGTTGTGTCAAACGTTACACACCGATGACATTAACTGGGCGGATCAATTATTCCCGTCAGGTCGGCGGTAATCCGTATCCGATAGTTCGCAGTACATTCCTTGCGGATTCCTCGACGTCGATGCGGATTGGCGGTCTCGATCCCGGTAAGGATTTTATCAACCTCGGCGTTGGTCTGCGCTGGAACATCGACACCAGCCGTAGTTTCTACGGCGACTACGATCTCACGTCATCGAAACGCAGTACCGCTCACTTCGCGTCGCTCGGTTATTCGCAAAAATGGTAGCATTTGCAGAATCCGGCACGCGCGGAACCCGGCACATAAGCCAGTATCCGGCCAAACCTGGAATTGTATTTATACTGCGCCCCGCCAAGTGTCCTATAAATTGAACTTTGCAGTTCGACTCGACTGGATGCACAATCCCTTGTCTTGTGTTTTGCACCGTTTCGGTTAGAATACGGTGCATGGAAAACATACACGAATACTGTCTCGGTGTCGCCCAACGGGCCAAGGCGGCGTCTGCCAAAATGATGAGCATCGGCGGCGGCTTGAAAAACCGCTGGCTCAAAGAAACCGCTGACCTCATCACGCAACGGACGGAGTTCCTGCTCGCCGAAAACCAAAAGGACATTGCGGCGGCTCCCGGCTTCGGACTGACCGCCGCCGAAACCGACCGACTACTCTTGAATCCCAAACGGCTCGGCGACATTGTCGTTGCACTGGACGAAATCGCCTCGCTTCCCGATCCCATCGGCAGCGTTATCGAATCGACGATCCGTCCGAACGGCATCGAAGTCCAAAAGGTTCGGGTTCCTCTCGGCGTTGTGTTTTTTATCTACGAATCGAGGCCGAACGTAACACCGGATGCCGC
>Ga0099364_10005999_pt1 | contig 17816 bp, 34 predicted proteins | sample TergutTh196P3_FD_73070 | JGI IMG/M metagenome (GOLD analysis project Ga0099364, IMG submission 73070) | Microcerotermes parvus P3 segment gut microbial communities from Pointe-Noire, Republic of the Congo - Th196 P3 | ecosystem: Host-associated > Arthropoda: Insects > Digestive system > Gut ...
ACTGCCAAGATTGCGGCGCGTCGGTTCATGGACGTGACTTTTTCGGAAAGAAATGCACAGTATGTACGGCGAAGGCAAGAGGGTTGATGTGAGTTTTGGCTTCACAATATAAAGGAATTGAATAATGCGACCACATGAATACGATTTAGATTTTGTTTCTCGTCAGTATCAGATGATGGAACTGGGTGAGATGTTCTTTTCTGTTTATGAAGAGCAGTTTGAAAATATCAGAAAAGCGTACACAGGCTACGATAACGCCAAAAACAATCCGGAGCAATCAGGCAAAGCCGAGGACGACTTCAATTATTGGAGTGTTGAAGCCGCGGATGCTTTTCATGCTTTTTTCAAGGCGCTCTATGAAAAAGTGAAAGCGCAAAAGGCGAGGCACCAGGAAGAATCACAAAAGCACGAGGAAGAGTTGGAACGAATGCTTGAAACCATAAAGAATTCAGAACCGTTGCCGAAAGAGTTCTTGAATCAGATGTTCGGCGAATAAATTTAATTATAAAATATTTTATAATTAAATTTATTTGTTTTGTAAAATTTCTTTTACATTTATGATGTAATTTTAAACTACAATAGATAATATGAATATCATCACCAGAGATGAATTAAATGTTAGATGTGATGGCGTTTGGAAGAAGCGAAAATGTAAAGACTTCGCCATAAGCTCCCCTTGGGATAATCCGGCCGATTGGGAAGATGCTGAATGGAAAGGTTTCTGGCGAGATGCAGGTTTCAACCCAGATGCAGAAGGGTTGAAGTCTTTCCTGATCACAGACCCCTTTATCCTTGTTTGGATTGATGTTTGGAAAGGACGATATGAAGAATGCGAACATGTTGACATTTATGATGGGATGTTTGATGTCAAAAATACCGCTACAGTCGATGAAGTATTTTATTCTTTGCAAGCTGCTGTGTATTTTCCTGAAGGTGCAAGAGTTAACGGTATCGGTATTCGCACTAAGTTTAGCTCTAGGGAATTTTTATGTTATACCGACATCGACGGTACGATTTTGATCCTCAGCGAGCCATACAGACTTAGAGGTAAGATGCCAAAGGCAGTTACAGCCAAGTTGGAAGAACTTTTAGTTTCGCCCTTGCACGTGAAATCTCCTCGTTTTGTTTTTATGAGCACTGATGCAAATTGGTGATTATGATGCGCATGTTTTATAGCGGCTACTTAATGGCAGTAAAATCGCAGAAAAATGGCAATTGTAGAATGTTTTGTAAAATTTTTTTATTCCTTTTGTGTAATTATAAAACATTTTATAATTAAAATCAATCACCGCTAACAAAAAGAAATGCCATGAAAACGAAAAAGTACGAACTAACGGACGAAACCATCAAACTTAAGAATGGCAAAACAGGCCACCGCATCAAGGCTCTTGTCGACATTGGGGACGATGTAAAGGCGGGTGATCTTGGCGGATTCATTGAACAAGAAAGAAATCTGTCGCACAAAGGATCAGCGTGGGTTTTTGATAACGCAATGGTTGAAGATGTCGCACGGGTTTTCGGCAACGCGAAAGTCTGTAACGACGCTGTGGTTTCTTATTGCGCAAAAGTGTACGACAACGCAAAAATATCAGGCGATGCTATAATTGCTGGAGAAGCAAGAGTCTATGGCAATGCAACTGTTTCTGGTAACGCGAGGCTTTATGCAAAATCGCGAGTGTACGGTGAAGCGAATGTTTTTGATAATGCGTCTATCATTGGAGATGGACGTGTTTATGACAACGCGAGTCTTTTTGGGAACGCGTCACTTCTTAATGGTGCACAAGTTTATGAGCGCGCGAAAGTATGCGGAGACAGTACGATTTATGCTGGAGGGCTTGTCTACGGCAATGCGACTGTCATTGATGCGATTGTTTTCGGTGAAGGTCACATCTTTGGGGATGTGACGTTTTCTGCCAATGCTGTAGCAAGTAAAAAGGCGAGGATTTCCAGTGACGCGGATTATTATTGTGTGATGTCCATCGAGAAAACCAATGAAGGTAAGGATAAATATACGACATTTTACCGAACAATAAGCGGTGGTATTGGGGTTCATTTCATTGGATTTCGTGGCTCAATAGATGCGTTTGCGGCAATGATCGATCGAGAATACGGAGATACTGATTTGGGGACTTTCTATCGCCAACAGATCGAATTGGCAAAATCGAAGATAAGAAGATAGAATACAGGAATTTTAAATATAAAACATTTTATAATTAAAATTCCTGTTTTGTAAAATTTCTTTTAATTCCTTTGTGTAACTTTAATTATAAAACATTTTATAATTAAAACTTTCCAAACCACAATTAAAAGGAGATAGAACGATGAAAATCACCATCACGACAAAAGGCGCTGGATGCACAGACAACGACGTACTCAAGCACCTTTGCCAAGAGGTAAACGGTACTGTGAAGGCACTCACGGAAGATCAAGCAGAAATTCAAACCAAGGTGTCCGCTCCAAAGGTATTGCCTGTTCTTGCCCGAACAATAACTACCATCCTCGATGACGGCAACAGCATCATGGTCAGCATCGAAAAAGGCGGAAAACATACTGTCATCGTAAATATCACAGATGAACAAGCAAAGGCGATGAAGGTAGCCAGCGACGCACGGAACGCCGCAGACGATGCATTTTATGAAGTGTCGGACATTAGCCGAGGTTTGGGAACACAGGTGATCATTGGAGGATGTCCGGTTCCCTGCATTACAGAAGCGCTCAATAAAATGGGCGAGGAGCAGGCAGCTATAGAGTTCAATGTTCATGTTGAAGCGATCCACGCTTTGTCGGCAAAATACAAAACACAAATGGATGACCGTTTGTTAGCAGCGCACGCAGAACGGGACAGACTACGCAAAGAATACTGCACATTGCGAGACGGGATTTACAAAGTGCAGGATGTCATAGCGATTGAATTATAATGGAGTAGTAAGAGGGACGGTGGCGAAAAACAGGAGAACCGACATGACAAGAACTAAAAATGACAAAGTGACGGTAGACGAAGATAACAAGATATGGTTAGCCCCGTGTTGACGGGGCTTTCGGCAGTAGGTAACTCAAACAAACGTTAGAAAAATGAAAGAAGACAAAAAGATTGCGGGGCAGAAGGCGTTGTTGCAGTACATCGAGAAGGAGGTCGTGAAGTTGGAGGAGGCAAAGAAAGAACTTCGTGCGTCCGCTTTGAATTTAATGAAAACACTTAAGGAGTATCTGGTGTTGGCGGACGAGGATGAAGCGTGTACGGACATAGTGAAGGGGTTGCAGGAGCGGTTATTTGGGCTCTAGCGTTTATGAAACACGAGTCTGTTCTTGCATACTGTGGCCGAACTGGTCTGTGATTCTACAATATCGTAGAATTACGTAGGTTTTACAGAACGGTTTTTGACTGAAATACGGGATTGACTCCCGTCTGCAACTTGACCTTTTGAACCATAACCTAAATTTGAACCATAACCTAAATAAAAATTATGCAAACATTTTATTATGCGCTTTTTGCAGTATGCTGTACCCTTACTGGCTTGTTTACTGGACTTAGTATAAGCAATCCAGGGATATCTGCCTGGCTTGGCGGGTTATCATTAACACTCTGTGTTTTTAATGTAGTAGTGTTTTTGGTATGGCATCATACGGTGTGTCCTTCTAAATGAACTGAACATGGTGAATGGTGATACATAACGTCTCTTGCGGTAGTAGTAAATGAAACATTTTACAGGAGATAAAACAATGACAAAATTCGATTGGAGAAACAGTGAGAAACGCTTGTGACCCGATTGCGTAGATAAATGCCCATGTTCCTATTGTCTCATCATAAGGAAGCGGCGTGACCATGCAGCGGTGCCGGAATTAGCGAACGATGTTTTTGTCCCGACAACGACGATGCAGGAACTTGAGGCGGTGATAGCCATTGCCGACAAAGCAGAAGTGGCGTTTGCGGAGCAGGAGTGCATCGAGCGTGACCGGACGATAAGGCAGGGGATTTTGAAAAAACAGGCGAAGCGATAAACGAACGGAATCGGGCGAATGGCGAGGCTGTAAATATAGCCAACAGGGTACGGTTCCGTATCTTTGCCGAGTTGGACAGGGACGGGGTAACGGATGCGTTACAGGCGGAAATAGAGCGGTTTAACGCTCTTCTAGCCTCGCGTCGCCCGCATCCAGACGGGCGGGTGTATCAACGCCCTCTGTGGCGGGCTGCTGATTTCAAAGTCCCGTCTATCGAAATGCAATAACTATTTTAATTCTACAATGTTTTACATGCGTTTTTGTCAAAGCCCATACAAGCCCCTAACGGTGTTTTTGGTGCTTCGGATACATAATCCTACCCTATTGAATAAGAAGTCGTAAAAAGAGCGTTTTTGAAGATTTAAAACATTTAATAATTAAACTTTGTTTTGTAAACTTGTTACGGAAACTGTAATAGTTACAAACACGATTTCATAATAACCAATTTGTATGAACATAATTTACGCAGGTAGTTTTGATCCGTTTACAAACGGACATTTAGGCATTTTGAAAAAAGCGGTCAATGCTTTTCGTCCGTATGTCGAAGTGGATATTGTTTTGGCTGTCAATCAACACAAAAAGCGTAGGTTTGATGCTGAGCAAATGGTTCAATGCATCACAAGTGCTATCGCCAAGCACGAACTTATAGCTAAGTGTAACATGCGAGTCGTACAATACGATGGCTTGACACCGCACTACTGCCAAAAACGTATTGACGAAAATCGTAAAAAAGGTTTATGGGATCCATTTTATCTTGTCAGAGGTTTACGTAGCACATCGGATTGGTTGTACGAAGAAACAATCGTACAAGCATACGAGGCAATAAGTCCTAATATACAGATAATTTATTTCAGAGGCTCGCATCAAGGCATATCCTCGTCATTGGTATGGGAATTATATTCTCGAGGACATAGTATTAAAGATTATGTACCGTATGACGTACCGCTCTTGACAACACAAGGAAACAACAATGGCATTAAATTTCTATAATAAAAGAATAAATCCAAAATTTGAAAAGTTTGTAATTTTATGAATTTTAATTATAAAACATTTAATAATTAAATTTTCTGTTTTGTAAATTTGTTATTACGTGTTTGTAAAGGACGGTAAAATCATTATGGCTAAACCTGCTGGGATTATCAAAATGGAAAAGATTCTCAATGTCAAGATGTATAATCTTGACGATGAGTCACGGGCGATTTTAGTCGCGTGGGAGTTAATGCCGGACGAATACTGGCTTGACAATGCTGATGTAAGTTCAATGGAATTATTTATCGCTTTTGCAAAGGAACAGAAGAATACCGTTTAGAAACGGTTTAAAACTCCAGTTTTGTCATTTATGAATTTTAATATATAAAATATTTAATAATTAAACTTTTGATTCATTATTAGGGATTTCACATTTTGTTTTGTTAAATAATTTCTATTAAAAGAATAGACTTAACAATGTTTCAAAACATGCTTTACGAATTTTCTAATCCGTCTGATCCTATCGTGTTCGTGCAGATAGCGACATTATCGCTTGTTTCTGCACGTTATTCCTTAGTAAAGGAAAAGCCTTTTTCAAACGGGAAGACGGCGTAACACCGTCCCCTGATTCGCTATTTTTATTGGGGATGAGCGATGAGGATGTTACGGCAATTTTACTAGAAACATTCGGTGATGTAAAGGAGTTTGTTGAGGCGAATAGAGCGGCTATCGCCGATTGTTATTTGTCATTTTCGTACGGTGATTTTCATAGTCGACGTGAATATGAGGCGGCTTTGAATGCGATCACAGAGCCGGATAAGTTACGAGAATTCAAAGAATTTCACGAAGACATACGGCGTTCGTCGCTGAATGCGTGGGTAAAATACGCATGGGAACTCGGTGAAAGGCAGAAAGAATTGTTGGAGGAATCGCAATAAATTGGAATGATTTGATGGCTAAACAAACAAAAAATGAGACACATGAAAACAACCGGATTAAATATTACCGAAGCTGTGCGAATGGCGATTAAGACAGGATGCAGGATACAGTACAAAAGAAATCTGCCGGTAATAGTTGACAGTGACGGTTTTGTGAGATATGCGGGTGATCCTGCTGCTCCGTTCATCCTTCACTCTGATTTCATTTTGTACAGCAATTGGGAGATTGTTCACGACCCATCGAAGACGATGTCGTTTCAAGATACCTTAAAAGCATTGCGAGATGGTAAAAAGGTGAAACGACTGGCATTTGCGACATGCCCGTATAGATGCAAAATAAAATATGTTTGGCTGCACGGAAAAGATTTTCAACAAACGTATACTGATAACATAATCGGGATTTTTACGTTTGCAAATGACGATTTTGATGCGGACGATTGGTTCGTTGTGGAGGATAAATAAATATGCCCAAAAAAGAATTACACATAACCATTCGAGTTGAACCGAAACATAGACGAAAGGCGATAAAAGTCGCCCGTAAAGCGCTTCGAGCATGCTGGAAGGAAGCCCTTGAAGGTACTTATATCAGTACATCGGTTCGCAATAAGGCCGATAGAACCGTTGGGGTTGTTCGTATTTGGAGTGATGAACTTTCGGGAATAGACATTGGCAGCCCAAAAGATATTAATGACATCGAATCGAATAAATGTTGCCGAACATGTTACTCTATACATGATTGTGGCTGGTGTGAATTGCATGAACATGGCGTGGAGGCTATCGAATTGGACGACACTGTATGTTCTGAATGGGAACCGAAAGAGGATTGTCCAATGGACGAGGTTGGCTTTGTTGATAGTACAGAGAAAACTGAAGATGAACAACAGGTAGTGCGTTGTTGCACATGTAATTTCATACGCGCTAATAATTGGTGTGCTTTAAGGGAGTTTTCTGTTGAAATGCTTCCATGCCCTCAATGGGAGCCGAAAGAAAGTACGTGTGACAAATGACTGATGTAATAAAGATATTATTAGAGACGAGTGCATCGGATTGTACAATGGTTGATTACATAGAGGATGTGCCTAGTCTTGCTTATCAGACAGTTATTGAGACTTTGATAGAATATCAGTATAAACAGTTTAAGGATGGTGGCTTGTCAAGTGGTTCTTTACAAATGACGAATGAAAATTATATGAAGTATGACTTCACACTTTTGTCTGGTGAAGCGATGATAGACTCGAAAAGATACAGATTTCTGATTCAATTGGATTGATAACTAGAAACAGGTCGTAGCCATAATATACTATGGCTAACGTTCGAATTACTATAATAAGAAAACTAAACCATAAATGCGACAATGAAGGCAGTACAAAATATTTGTGAATGTGTATTTACTGTTATCGGTGGCATAGTGCTTGTATGTGCCCTTTTCGGGCTTCTAAACTTTTTGACGGAGGGTTATGTGTTTAAGATGACGTTTGATCCTGAATTCAGGAAACAACATGAAACTTATTTACAAACAAGTTCGCCCAACGTAGTGCAATATCAAACTACTGATGGTGAATTGAAAACAGTCCGTTATAAACGGTTGCGGAATAACTGGAATGGTACAATCACAATTTGGACATGGGATGGGCAACGCATAATTGTGCACAGTAGTAATGTGACTGTTAACGATTAGGAGACTAAAAATGACAAACAGAAGAAATTTCATCGGATGGCTCGCTGGATTATTCACAGTAGGAACAACAGGTTCAGCATCAGCAAACAAACCCGTAACGATTGAAATCAAGTGGGGTTCATACCACAGTGGCGAGTTTTGGGTGCACTATATGGTCGTAGATGGATTGAAGTATGCTAGTCTGTACTGGTTAGAACCTTATCCAAACAAAAACAAAGATCCAAACAAAAACAAAGAAAATCCGTTTGGTGTCCGTTGGGTAGGAGGTAACATTAAAGACGGTAATCAATGGAGCGAGGTGAGGTTTGCTGCATTAGAAAGTGCATTACAGTACGCAGAACACAAAGTGTTGTCGTACCTTACGTATCAATATCAGATACCGTTCGATAAGATTGAGTTGAAGGTCGATAGAACAGCCGTTCTTGAAGGCATAAGAGAAGAAATGAACTCTTTTTACAACTGTGAAAGAATACAGAAAGAATCTGATGAACGGATGGAAAGAGAGTTCGGCTTTAAGATGAAATCAGATGATAAAGCAAACTAAAATACTAAAAAGCAATACCAGTTATGACCTAGAAGATGAAGTCAATAGGTTTATTCTGAATAAGGACATAGTTGATATTAAATACTCTACATACACTGAATCTGTACGATATTGCGTCAATCCAGATGCTGATAGTTGGAATGCAGTTTACGACCATAAGACTGTTGTAACGTATCAAGTGATTATTATTTATCAGATGACTACTGAAGAATATAATCAAATAAGAGAAGCAACCAAAATCGAACTGAAGGATTGTAGAAACTGTTGTCGTCTCGAACAATATGATGGTCGAGATCGACAGGGCTATATGTGTAAAAGTTCTTGGCATCAAGAGTTTGGTCGTAGGACACCCCATATTGATTTTGAAGAAATAAAAAAGAGACATCATTATGAAGATCTAGATGAAGTGTATTTGATAGCAAATCAGTGTTGTGCATTTGATTATCTACGCCCAACGTGGCGAGCAGAACCGATAAAGCAGTACAAATACACAATGCCAGCAATACCACAAGAAGGTGGGAATGATCAGGAACAAACAGGTCAAAAGTGAACAAGAGGAACGAGGAATACCATGAGCAGAGGAAAGGGAACGATACGCATCGAAAGTCAAATCAAGAAGATTTATAAGGCGTTACAAGAGTTAAAAGAAATCGACAAAGATTGTCGTATAGTTAGGATACCGAACACGGATCAGATGGCCGTATATTTCCCAATATCGGGACTTACACACGAAGTATCAGAAGAGATGCGCATATCATATCCCAAACCCGATGCTTTGGATCGCCGTGTTGCCGATAAACCGAAATGGACGAAAGAGCCGCCGACAGAGGAAGGATGGTACTGTTCATCTAATCATTGGGAATCGATTATGAGGTTGGTAATGGTTTTCAAGATGGAAGAAAAGTTGTGGGTAAAGATAAATGGTCAACTGTACACGATGCGTGATTTTTGCAAGGCGTACCCAAATGCAAGTTGGCTCAAAATTGAAAAGCCGGCACTGCCGGAGGAATAAAATGACTGACATAACCGATAAATTGTTGCCATGTCCATTTTGCAACTCTCCTGTGGCATTACGGGAACATAATTGCCCTACAGTAGGTTGGCACGTAACGTGCACCGGCTCGATAGACAAATGCGGTGTTTGTCCTCAAACGTTAAGTGCTCGCGCAAATGGTGATATTTCAACACCGTTTTCCAAAGAGGAAGCGATTGTTGCTTGGAATCACCGAATCAGTAACGAAACTTCGCAGTGGACGAAAGAACCGCCTACAGAAGAAGGAACATACTGGTGCAATGTAGGTTATGACGTACTGCCTTTTCGGGTTTTATGGGGAGATAATAGACGTTTGAAACTTGTCGTAATGTCCTTCGTCCCTAACGCCTGCGATATGCTGACGGATTTTTTGAAACGGTATCCAAATGCAAGTTGGCTCAAAATCGACAAACCAGCACTGCCGGAGGAAGGAATAAAATGACTAACATAATTGAGAAATTATTACCGTGTGCCCATTGTGGTTCATCGAACGTGCTTTATAGAGCTGATGCTGATCATAGTGATGCATGGTATTTCCTAGAATGTCAGAGATGCGGACTTCGTACCGATGTTTATAGTACTAAGGGTAAAGCATGTGCTGCTTGGAATTGCCGAGTTGAGGATACGAAATCGACTACGAAAATACCGACAGGCGAAGTTGTGTGGCTCGGACATAAAAATCATTTTTGTTTGTCAGACAGGTGCGCCTATTCATTGGCGACCTATCTGCCAAATCAAAAGATACTTGTATCAACGGTGGGAGAATTAGTATCTGAACCAGGTAAATGGGAACCGCTGAGCGGTGCGGCAGTGGACGGTGGAACGTTTTATGAAACGATGGTTTTCAGATGCACCGGTGAATTAGCCCCATGCGGGTGTGGTTGCCCCATCAAGGAATCTCATAACGAAATAGTCTGTAAAAGATATTTTACGGTGCAAGAGGCAAATGCAGGGCATTTGGAAATGATACAGAAGTATTTGATTTGAAAAACCAAGCAATAGCGAAAGGATGAAAAGAATGAACACACTATCAGATTGGATTATCGCAATACTCGGTATATTACTGATTACCGCCTGTATTGGTTATTATGCGACAGTTCACTTGCCGGTTGTTGTACGAGGTGTTGAGAAATACGGTGTCATCATGAAACCCGCAGATGTTCTCAAATTAGAAGCATTGGAGAAAGGAACAACACGATGACTGATAAACCCAAGATATTATTAAATTGCCCGCATTGTGGCGAAGTCGCTAAACTCTACGAAGCAGAGGATGGTTCGTATTTTATCACGTGCTTAAATTTGTATTGTTGTTGCAGAACTACCTTTTGGCGCACTGAAGAAGTCGCTATTGATGTATGGAACCACCTAGTTGGTGACGGAACATCGCAATGGTCAAAAGAAAAGCCAACAGAAATTGGTTGGTATTGTTTGTGGAATCCTTGGATGTCTGATGTTTGTTCTGTTTGGATTTTCAAGCGTGATGGTAAATTATGGGCAACAATAAATGGACGTGCGCCTGTACGGTTGAAAAATGTGGCTACTGACCTGTTATGGCTCAAGTTGCATGTTCCGCGAAAATTAAAATAATGAAAACGAATTGCATCAAATGTCGAGAGCGTATCGAAGTGGAAGAATCTGCGCAAGCTACTTGTGTACCTTGCCCGATATGCAATAAAAAGTTTTGGTATGCGACGAGCTTTGACGGCGCAATAGAACTGGTCGAAAAGAACAAATACAATCGAATGCACAAAGACCCGTACGCGGATATCTGGTTTATTTATCAGGACTGGGAATTATGAAAGCCGAGTTAATTATTGATACGTGGCGTGGTCTTTCGATATGTGCTCGCCATTTTTACGGCGAGTTACATTTGGAAGATGGCACAACGTTTGAAATCGAACGATCATTAACCTCGCAAGAAATACGAACATTCAATCAACACGAAAAACAAAACTGCGAGATACTTGGTTTATCTTATGATAAATTTGGGCAATATCGTAAAGGAGATGTTTCAGGACGATTTGATTCATTTGAGGACATTGTTGCGGCGTTACCTGATTTTGTTAAAAAGAATAACATAGATGTCGATGAAATATGGTACTCCAATGAGAACAATGTCCTATGGCGACAAACGGAGAATTAAGAAATGGTAGATTTGCACACCGGCTATTGGCATGATAAACCGAAACATTGTAAAGTTTGTGATCATTGGCATGTAGACATAGAAGAACAGTCAAATTACATTGTTGTGTTTTGTTGGAAGTGCGGCGCGGCAACAGGATTATGGTCGCATCCCGTAGGTAATATACGAGGCGATAATATACGTGCTGCTGTAAACGATTGGAACAACGATAATGTTTATGCTTGGGACGAAGAGAATGACAGATATCACGATAAAACGATAAAAGAACGACAATAAAAACAAAAAGAAGAATGTACTACCACGGCACTTCGAAAGAAAATGCCGATAAGATATTGGAATCAGGGTATTTTGAACAATGGACGTATTTTGCTGACAACCTTGCAGACGCAATAGGTTACGGCGGCAACTATGTTTTTGCCGTGTGGTTTGAACCTGACGAAACAAATTTCACACATAGCGACTGGCAGTTCCGATGTAAAGAAAACAAATCTATTAAGGACATAGGATATTTTACGAGATTCGAACGTGAAGTGATAATGGACAATGTTACACAGAATCTTCCAGATGGCTGATTGTTTTGTAAATTTGTTCATGCATTAAAAGTACACTTTTACTACCCTAGAATCAAGTAAACCCTTTCAAAGGAGATAAAAAATGTTAGAGAAAATTGGCGATGTTACACTGACAGACGAATACTGGGATTGCGATTGCGAGGACAATTACATCAAGTCTGTTTCGCTGGATCATTGTGAGGATTGTGGAGCATATCGAGAACAGAGTCCAGATTCGCATTTGAATGAGGTTTTGGAGAAAGGATTGCATGTTAAAGACATGGAAGTCGAGCAGAAGCGGCAATTCACGAAAGCGACACTTCCGATACTAGAGATTTTTGAATGTCGGCTTTTTGAATTTTATCAGGATGCCGATCTAGCCGATATAATTCCACATGGCTTCCGTTTGGAATGGGCATCGGCGATGGACAGGCTTCAGATGATTTTGATGGCTGCTCGTACATTGTGCAGAGAAGACCGGCAAACATTTGATTTTGCCAAAAGTTTGTCATCGGATAAATGCGCTGAGTTGGAGAAACTTTGCGGCGAAAAAGGATGATTTGATCAAAAGACTTATTTCCGAACGAGACGAAGCTCAAGAAGATGCAGAGCAGTTGGCTGATGCATGCGCACAATTGAGAGAGCCACTTAATTCTGCGATAAATGGGCATGGTGAATATTCTGTTCCTTATGCAGATATGCCTCATGAACAATAAATTTCTATGATTACGTACGTAATCAATAACTTTATTAACATCAATGAACAGAAGAACATTTTTGAATGGAATTGCTGGGATACTACCTGTTGGATTGGTCATAAATTCTACAGAGCCGGCACGATCCTCCACTTTCACACCAGAACAACATGAGCACAATAAATGAGCAAATTGTTGAAATCTTTATGCATTGGAAAGATAATACATTTCCAGGTATGAATGGGAGCCCAGAAAAACACTCTTTTGTGGTTCGAAGGAGTGTGGTGATGTTTGGTTCAGACCTGCTTTCATGAGCCCGCATAATGCGGACGGTGAAGAGATTCAATGCGCGCCAAATCAATCTGCTGGTTTTCATGCGTATTCAGAATGTAGTTTGGATTCAGATATATTTCCACGAAGATTTGCGAATAATATTGTAGCGGCTGTTTCTTATGTGGAAAACAAAGCGCAGGCACAAATTAGCACCGAACTCGAAAAACTAGGCCTTCGTGTCAAATTCATCATTAAAAGACAAGAACTTGACAATATGCCAACGATAGTAGATTGAAATAGAATGTGTCATTCTATGATAAGGCAGAATTAAAATAGAAAGGAAACTGAAAATGAATCGAGAAACAATTACGGCGATTGAACAGATAGTCAGTGACGAAACTATTGATGAGGTGGTTCTGGCAATCCATTCTATTGGTCGTCATGCACCAAAAATCGTAGATGCTTTGGCAGATGTAGTGATGTCATACGATTGTACGAAAATAGCTGAAACGATAGCTAAAATCAGCAAAAAACTGATAGACGCTCATGTAGCAGAGGGGTTCACTCGTGAAGAGGCGGTTGCCTTGACAATTTCTTTAAAAGAGTTGCTCACGGACAAAATTTCTAGGTAGGTTGTGTTGAAACTCTATCACGTACAATATTTGTAAATATGATAAATTTATCACGTCCTGTTGCTGTTAATCCGCGTCCGGTTGTGCCCGATTTTAAAGTTGGTGATTGTTTGACAGAAGAATATTGGAAGATGCTCGATGATGCTATGGTGGAAGTGTCTCGATATCGCTTTCAGGTATTTGGGGTGCTTGAAGCGCATGGTTGTGGAATAGTTGAAGAATATGACGCGTTTCGAAATAATTACGAAGGGCTTCCGTTGCCGACGATACATACGGATTTCTACATTTCTAAAAATGAATTCCTTTTATCCCCTTTGTTTGCTGGCAAACCACAGGCTGAAATGGCCGCACATGTGGTAGCAGCTAAAGTCGAGCGTATGTTGTTAGGCGTTAATGAAGTTGAGATATTTAATGATCGTCCGTTATACGGCTTCTGTAATCATCCGAACCGTCAAATAAAAACCGGTGTATTTGACAACATGTCTCCTGATAGTATTTTGAAGGGATTAACTAACGCAAAGACTTCTATGCGAGAGCGAGGCTACGATAAACTTCTTGCTATCATGTCGTACGATTGGTGTATTTATGAGAAGGGATTAAAAGAACATTTTGATACGATGTTCACAGAAATCATTATATCGGAACATTTGCCGTATGGAACAATAGTTTTGATCGATTTATCGCCAAAAACTATCATAGCATACACTGACTTAGATTTGACGGTTGGTTTATGGTCGTCGACTCCTGACGAAGTCAACATGAGGGTTATTTGTCGGAAAGTACCTATACTTTACGATGGGCGTGGAGTGCTCGTTTTGTCGAACGCGTAATTTCTATGATGTGATGTAAAATACTTTTGCAAATAAAATGAGTGATAGTCTAATTAGTCAAACGCATTCTGCGGAAGATGCTGAGTCATCAATAGTGGGAAAGTTATTGCCTCATGGGACAATAGTGTATATCGTCGCTAGAAATTCTCCGCTCCATGAGAAAATAGGTCGGATAATCGGGTATGTTGGTATGGAGACTGCGTTAAAGCGGCGTTACATTGCCGAATTTCCCAATGTGATTCCTGGTTATGGTTATACGGCGTTTACTATTGACGAGGATGATTTTGATGTTTTTAGACCGCGTTCTTACTCCACGGAAGAGTACATGGAATGGTTTAAAGATATCAGGCGGTTACGTCCTTATTTGATAGGCAAAAAAGCATTCATTACACATGCAGACGAAAAGAATCCGATGAAAGCGGATGATGTTCCGTTGGATTTTGTAGATGGTGTTTATTTGACAAAATTTGTTTGGGCTATGCTTGACAGTGCTGTCGTATCAACGGCGAAGCGTGAGTTACCTGTATTTTGCGCTTTGGTTGCCGCCGGATGTGAAGAGCGGCTGTCTTTTGATAGCCGAATACTAATGCATGACGAATACCCATTGCCTATTTTTGATTCGGATTTTACAATTCCCGTAAAGCAGTTAGAATTTGCTGATGGCATTAAAAGACCGGTGGATACGACAGATGCGTCAAAAGCGGCATTTATTGTTGCTAATAAGGTCGAACGGCTTTTAATAGGTGTTGATCCTGTGCAGACGTTTTACTATATGCCATTGTATGGTTTATGCAATCATCCGAATCGACTGAAGATGTTGTTTGCGCATGATAACAGTAGTGTTAGCGAGATGTTAGATTCAGCCAGAGATGCTTTGCTCGAAAGAGGTTGTGATAATAAATTTCTTGTAATTTTGTCATCGGATTGGGCGATTTCTACAGATGACGTAAAAACACCGTCGTTTGTGGAAGTGGTAGTTTCGAAGCATTTACCGAATAACACGTTTGTGGTTGTTGAACTTTCGCCCAAAACCATTACAGCGTTTGTGGATTTGGATATGTCGTTAGTTCAGTGGGGATGCGATGGATTTGATATAGAAATGAAACTGGCTTGTCGCATGTTACCGTTTATTCGTAGTCGATGCGGGATAGCGGTTGTTCGTGTTTTGTAAAACTCATACTTCATAAATAACATGAATACATTAAAAGTTATAATTCAGTTTTACTGTAATGACTCTTGTATGTTCAATAATACTTGTGCCTATAATATTCGTGGTCGTGCCTGGCACTAAGCACAGGCAACAGTGGATGAACGGTGAAATCGATGGAATCAAACGAATTGAAGTGCGAACTCCTGGATTTAATCCTAGAAAAGAAATTTTGACGATGGAAGAATATGATCGTTTGGTGGAAAAGGGAATTGTTGTAGGTAGAACTTTAAGGCAGTAATTATGATCACAGAAATACTAAATATTATCGAAGATTATAAATTCATAGAGGAGAAAGATTTAGGTACGGTAATTAGGTGGCTTCTTGAAAACAACCCAAGTCAGGCACTGCCGTATCACAATTTCAATCATAGTCTGTACGTGGCATACTACACTTACACTGCCTATCATTATGAACGCAATGCAAGGCCGCCTAAGGAATTGATTATTGCTGCTTTATTTCATGATTTCGGGCACAGCGGTGGATTATGTACGGATGATAAAAACATTGAAATTGCGGTTGAAGGCTTTTATCGCTATTATTATTGGCAACGGGAACGTTATAAACTCATTACTCGTTCGGCGAGTAAAACTGTAGAAGCTTTAATACGAGCGACGGAATACCCGCATAAAGAGACACCCGATTTGAACAGTTACATAAAGTGTTTGCGCGATGCTGATATGATGCAAAATTGCAATGACACGCTGTTGGGTAATTTTGTTGGAATCAAGCATGAGATGTTCCGTGGAATGCCCTATCCTGAATACACTGAAAAGACGTTAGAGTTTTTACGTGGGATAAGATATGAAACGGAATACGGGAAGAATGTTGGAGTACCCTTGTTAGTTCGTGCCATTGAGCAAATGGAACGATTTCAAGAGTCGATGTTTTGAAAACTAACTGTGATTGATATTTGCAAATATACAGAAACAATGAGCGAAGAATTAGAAAAAATGTACCTTGAAATGATTGAATTTTTGCTTAGCTATTTGCAAAGTCGATATAATGAGTTGGACATAAAATCGCAGAAAGAAGTGCTGGAGTACCGGGAACGACGATTCATGCTTCTTTATGAAGAAGCTCGCACGATTTTAAAGTACAAACCGGATACTTCTTGAAAATATGTTGTTTTGGAAAGTCGAGCAGTCTAAAAGTTAAATATAAAACATTTAATAATTAAAATTATGTGAGAACATTCGACCATGCGATTATGGGAGTGATGTGCCTTATAATCACTGGCGTAGCTGCTGGATATAACATCGCCAATCCAGAAACATCTGATTGGATAGGTTGGCTGATGCTTGGATTTCCTGTTATTATTGCTGTATGGCATTTAATATGGCTGTACACATTATCTCAGTTACTTGACAGTGACAAACATCTTATTAAAGCCCAAGATAATCATTGCGCTTTTCTTGTGAAGCGCGCCGATACACAAAATGAGCTAATTGATATGTATGAAGAACTTTTCTACATGGGTTGGCATTTGCCTCCTGGGTATTTTACACACGAAAAATACAAGAAGTGAAGAAAAGGATAGATCAAAAGCTTGAACAGGGTATTTATTGTAGACTGATCAACAGAACACCGTTGTTACCGTTTGAAGAATAACTGTATAGGAAAATAAGGAAAATAAAATGACTGACGAATTCAGACGTAAAACTATGAAAGAGTTAGAGGAGGAGTTTGAAGACGTAATGAACTGCCCTGCTTTTGACAACAGACCACCAGAATACGATATTAACAGGATATCCCGTGTTTATGCTATGGTCGAGTTGGGCGATTTGATATTTCCTATTATTGAGGAGATGTGGGACAAATGCGTTTGGGCAAAAACCCATTGCGAAAACATGTTGAAAAACCCTGACGAAATGCACAAGTTGGGTGCATTGACAAGACCATTAGATATTTACTATAAATTTTTTAGTCGTATTTTTGATGCTTTTCAAGAAGTCGGTCGCAAACGTGAAGAAGAACGGCAAAAGAGTGAAGAAGAGTTTGAAAAGATAAAGAAATTTAGTGAAGAAAATGCCGATGGTTTTCGACAGTTGATAAATGAATTTGGTAAATCCTTTGACAAACAAAGTGAATGTAAACGACCCACACGCTAAACCGTGAGGCTTTTAGCCTTTGTTTACTAGATTAAGTTTTAACGCCCGGCTTGTCCGGGAACATAACTACGTTGATTAGGAAATACATAGGCACTTCGGGATACCTGTCCTAGTCCCGAATGCTGCGGTTTATGATTAAAAGTTCTGATGGGTAGGAGCGGTGTCATAAGCTTAAAACCCCTTTTCAACATTATCGAAGGGCACCTCACGGG
>Ga0099364_10006000_pt1 | contig 17811 bp, 24 predicted proteins | sample TergutTh196P3_FD_73070 | JGI IMG/M metagenome (GOLD analysis project Ga0099364, IMG submission 73070) | Microcerotermes parvus P3 segment gut microbial communities from Pointe-Noire, Republic of the Congo - Th196 P3 | ecosystem: Host-associated > Arthropoda: Insects > Digestive system > Gut ...
AGCGGCTTGGCGCAGCGGCGGCTTCCACTACCGTTCATGCGGGCGACAAACGTTCATTTTCGCACTGCCTTTTCCGCGGGGTTACTGCCGCCGTTGCGCCAAACCGCCAGTTATCTGCTGGCATTTCAATCTGTTATCTTCATTGTTACTCATTATGTTTTCACTTTCTTTTCAGACGTTGAAACTCCCTTAATCAACAGCCATAAAAGCATTACCACTTCGCCCAATGCTTCGGGAATACTCAAATAACTTCTCAATATCGTATGAAATTCGGGGAATATTATAAAACTCAAACTGTCAATTGTGTAACTCACTCCCGAAAGCACGAGTACATAAGCAATAATTTTTGGAATGAAATTCGATTTGTAAACGAGATAAGCCAATGGGAAAAGCCACAATCCCCAAAATACATCAACAACATAGACACCGATAATATTCAAATGCAAAAACATAGTTGTCAATTCGGAAATCTGCTCGGTCGAAAATGCAGTAAAATAACTTGCTCTGTTTAAAAATACCAAAGCGGCTGTTTGAAAGATAATATTTACAAACATTACCGATACTGCAATAATTACCAATGTAAGCATTAGTCGTGCCTGTATTTGGTTTACGTTTTTGAATAGGCAATACAATGCCAAAGCCAAAAATATAAAACCTATTTGTCCAACAATGCTGAAAAGAATTGAAACAACATATTGAGTTTCTGTCGCAAGAATATTCTGAACTGTCGAAACCGCACTTTCCGCTACAAAGGTTTTTGTAATGTACATCCAACTGTACCCTGCACCAATGGCTAAAACTAAATACCACAATCCCGCAATTCTTGCAGTTCTCTTGTTTTCTTTTACTTCCTGTAAATTCATATGCTTAAAAATTTTATGTCCTTGTCGGGACGGTTTATAATTTGTCTAACGTTCAATTCCACTTTTCATTGTCCGCACGCACTGTCGCCCGACTTGCACACAACGCATAAATATATGCAAAAGCTCTAACTTTTGCCTGTCCGTTCCGCTTTGGCAGGGATATTTGTTCCAAATGCACGGTTCACTTCTGTTTTGCATGATTCTATTCTTTGAAAATATTTTCAGCGGCAAAGGTAGCATTTTTTATTGGTTTGCAAGAGATAACGCACAAATTTTGGGAAAAAGCGGGGTTACTGCCGCCGCTTGCACCAAACCGCTTGTTATCGTAGCGTTTTTTATTCATTTTCGTTCTTCTTTTATCGTGAAGCCTGATATGTCAAAACCCATTTCCTTCCATGTTTCCAATTTTTCTTTTTGATACTCAACTGTTCCACTTAAAACTTGAACTCTGTCTAAAATATAACTGTTAGCCCAATCTTCATAGTAATCTCTTAAAAATGAAGGAATATTTTCGTGTCTATTGAATATATTTTTTATCATTCCTGTCTTTACTAATTGAATGAACTGCTTTTTATCATACGTGTAGGGATTGCCTTCGTGAAATATACTGCACCTAATTCATATCTTGTCATATCTTTTTTTACTTTACCACCCTCATTTTTAGTTTACCAACATTTTTCCCGTCTCCATTTGACGCCGAGTTTATCTAAAATTTCCTTTTCAAATTTCTCTTTATATTGCTCATTAAGTTTTTTGTCCAATTCTTTTGAGTTAATATCTTTACTCCATCTCACATCTCTATCTCCAATATGAGTAAACTTTAAATGAGTTGGCGGATTAGGTATTTTGTCTCCGATATGTATATTCAAATGAACACGCAAATCCAAATCTTCCCAATATAACTCAATATATATTCTCCAGGGTATATTTTTATCTATATGGTCCTCGCTAAAAATATATTCGGGATGTTTTTCTCTGAATTCGTTAAACTTATTGATTAATTCCCGGTGTGTTATGTTTTCTATGATGTAATCCTGTCCTCTGCAAGGAATATAATTCAGACAAGACGAAAACATAAGCGGAATCCAGAGTAATATTCCGATATAAATCATTTTCCATTTTTTTCTATTTTTCATATTCTAACATTTAATTTTTCACTTTTCACTTCACTTGTCCGCTACGTTGTCCGCGCATTGCCGCCAACGTCCCGGCGGCTTGGCGAAGTTGGGGATCAACTGCACACCGTTCGGGTTGTCACTGACGGTTAAAGGACGCACTGAAGTTTGGGTTATCACTTTAACCCCAATTTTGCCAAACCGCTTGTTATCGGCAGGCATTTCTTCACTTATTATTCGAACAGTTGATTCCAACGTTTTTTACCTTCATACGCTTCTTTAAATATTGAGATTATTTTTCCCTTGGTTAACTCTCCTTCATGACCGAGCCATCGGTTCATATCAAAGTTTGTAATCGCTGCACGACGTTTCATTTCATTTACAAACCGCTCACTCCAAATGTCATACAGTATATAGTCGGAATCTTCGTCTTTTAACGGGTTAAGAAAAATATATCCGTCGAAATTGTCAGCAAAGTTTCCCGTTCTATTGTCGAAACTCATTTGGTAGTCTGTATCAAAAGGCTCCGCTCCAAAAGGACTACCTGTTAATTGAAACGCTATTGGTTTATTACCTGTTATTTCAAACACTGCATCAAAAAGCCCTTGACGCACAAAACCTAAAGCACCCGAATTTGTCCCCATTGGTACATGCTGCAAAACCATAAACACATCTTTTTCGGAAAGGCGTTGTACTAATTGTGCGCCAGCAGTCAATGCAGGTTCTTGTCCCTGTGCTGCCGACGAACCGCCCGGGACATGAGACTTATATGCATGTCCATATCCGACAATAAACAAACTGTTTCGTTTATCGGTTTTTGTTTTGATTGTCTGTTCAATGACATTTGCCATGTTTGTATTTCGGTCGGAAAGTCTATCCCGACTTGTCTTATAATCTTCGGCTGTCTTTAGCAATTTATAGGGTAATTGTTCGTCTGTTGCTATTACTTTAATTTTCTTATCGGCAGGTAAGGTTTGATTTAATTTCCAAATATTTATCAAAAATTCATATTCGCCTCTATCCCACCAACCGTAAATTTGTTCGGAACGCATAATCTCTAAAAGAATCTCCGTATCTAACTCATTCGAAACATAAAATCTATCAAATTCAGACTGTTGATACGACGGCAATTCAACAAAAACTGTTCCAACTTTTTCGACGAAACGCGGGTCGTACAACATACTTGTTAAGAAATCCCATGAAACTTTTCGACGATGATATTCTCCGAAAATAACAAGTGGATGAGTGGTCAATGCCTCCAATAAAAATTCTTGAGGTTCGACTCCGTGTTGTTTTATATAATCCACAAATGTTAATGTGTCGGTTGAAACTGTCTTTATTTTAATCGACCGATGGAGTCTGCTTAAAGTATTTGGGGCTTTGGCATAAAAAATTTCTCTCGAATTTTCCATACCACGTCCCAAGTCTTCGCCAATATTTAACCATTTGCCGTCCTCTAAACCCAATATACGAATAGAATAATAGACGGAATCATTTTCTGTTATCATACAAGCGACTGAATCCTTGTAAACAATCACCTCCTTGATTGTGCTATTTAACATTCGTGATTTATTGGTTTCATTCACAATCCTGTCAGGGGCATTGCTTTTCGGTAAATATTCCCTAATCATATATGCACTTACATCCCGCCATAGATTCTCTTTTCCGTTAACAAGCATGTACGAGCAAGTAATACCCGCATTCAACGGCGTACTTAAATCAAATGTGTCTGGGAAATCCTTTAATTGTTTGTCGACCGTGATTGATTGAGCCTTTACGGCAGTCGTTAAACAACAGATTGCTAAAATACTAATAAATCCTTTCATTTTATAATTTTTCAATTATTTCTTAAATTTTCAAATAAAATAACTGTCGGCTGCTCTTTCGCCCGCTTGCCGATAACGCATAAACATACGTAACACTCTTGCGTTTTATTGGATTGCACGCAGGAATTTTTGTTGCTCATAATTCCCGAAAACCGTATATTTCCAATTCTTTAATGTCTGTGGCGGTTCGTGCCGAAACAAAAATGGTGTCGGCTACATTTCCTTTCCCGTCTAAGAAATGCCAAATTAATTTTCCGCCATTTTGATAAATCACAAGTCCGTTATGCGCTACAACTTTTTTGTAATCAACCGTTATGTCGGTCAGAAATTGCAAATAGTTATCCCTGCTGTTAAAGTTGCTTTCATAAACGGCGCTTCCATGTTCATAACCGCCCTGCGCACACTGATAATACATAAGAATTATCAGAAAATTGGCAAGCGTTACTTCTTCCGAGTACCATTCAAGATTTTCCGTTTCCATGTCGGTACACTGATAAACCATATAATCCTCAGTGTCATGTATATTTACAGCCCAAAAACATACGCCCTGATTTTCTTCCAAAAAGACAAGCATCTCGCCTTTAATATATGGTTCGACAAACTGTTCAAACGAACAGATGAACATATCCAAATTTCCGACAAGCAGGTGAAAATCCCGCAAAACTGGCGGCAATTTCAGACCTGACGATTTTTCTACCGTTTCAATCCCGGACATCTCTTTTCCGTCTTTCTTCGTCAAACGCCTACCTAATATATCTTCGGCTATTGTTCTGATTTTAATGTTCATATCTTTGAAAACATGTTCAACCCATATATACAAATTCTTTATCAAGGTACTCAAAGTCTATTTCTCGCAGTAAGGTTTCTGCCAACTCATCTCTCGAAATCAGCCCTGTTGCCGAAAATTCTCTGCCATTCGGAATTTTGTATTTGTAATCAAACAATTCCCGATGATATATTTCTTCTATTTTTGTGATTTGCTGCAAACTTAAATAAGGCTTATGCGTTGTCAGCATATTGAATAAGTTTGTTTTCAAATCTCCGTCTGCCGCTTTGGAATATTCATCAATTGAAACAACACACTCTAATAATTTCCGAAAAATAAAATCCTGCAGATTTTTTGCCAGTATGGTTGCCTCCTCGCAATCGTGCGGAACTAATGTAATCGGAACATCATCGTTTATCTTTTTGTCAAATTGAAATACATACAAGTCGCCTCCACCTGTCATTGCAAATGGTACAAACTTAAATTCCGGTTTTACTGCTCTGTAATCTTCCGGGTCTTTAAGCGCTTCAATTTCTTCTATTACCCTGTTATAATCAAGAAGTTCAAAATCATTCCCGAATAACAGCAAAGGCGGATTGCTTTTAAATTTTTCCCAGAAGGTTGCGTACCAGTTCGGACCTGTCTCGCCCCAATCAAGCATTCCATTTTCGTATAATGCTTTGTACAGTTCGGGGTACTTGAAATTAAACTGCTGTTCTATTTGTTCTAACTTGTTCATATATTTTTATGTTTATTTATATTGTTTTTTCTGTTAATTTTTCAAAGTCAACTTTGTCCAACCTGCTTCTCTGTTTTTTTCTACGGATTGTTTTGCAAAACCATTTTTGGTCTTTTTAATCGGTATCAAAGACAATAAAGTGGCTTCGCTGTAATGCTCATTTTTCTCCTCTTTTGATTTCCATATTACATTACTTGCGAAAAATCCTGCCAAATCTTTTGACCACGCCAGGTCAGAATATTTTGGGTCATCAGCCAATATAAGACAACCTTCCGCTATTTTCAACCCGTCTTTTACAAGGTCGGCAAGTCGTGATAACAAAAGAATGGGGAATTGATTCTCGTTTGTTTTGATGTAAAAATTCCAATATTCGGGTAAAACAATGAACAGTTCAATAGACGGTTGGTGTAGTTTGAAAAGTCCGAATGTAAAAAGCATTCTGTTTTTCTCATTATTGACAAAGGCTAACTTTTGAACAATGTTATTGGTGATTGCTATATCAACAGGTAAAATTTTCCCTGCCGAAAGCGTAACATATCCCAATATTCCACTTCCTTCACTATCATTTTCAACCCAGTCGGGAAGAATATATCTGCTTTTTGCACCTTGTGATTTTAGATATTCAGCGATATTTTCGTATTTTCGGGAAAGGGCAATGTCTAACGGAAGTCTGCCGTTTCGTATGTGCATTCTGTTTACATTGGCTCCATACTCAACCAACATTTTTACCATTTCGTAATGGTCGAAGTAAACAGCACTCATCATTGGACTTAATAGCACAGTGTCTGTTCCGTCAACAAATGCGCCATTGTCTAACAACCATTTGGCTATATCAAGTCGGTTTACACTTGCGGCTTCGTTCAAAGCCGTTTCATTCCCTTTGAGCGACACATTTATATCTAATCCTTTTTTTAGCAAGTATTCGCAAACTTCCAAAGAACCTTTTTCGGCGCAAAAGTGTAAAGGAGTGTCGTGGTCGCCATTATATTCCTCGCACAATAATTTGGGCTGCTCTTTGAAAATTTTTTCCAAACTTTCTATATCACTTTGTTCTATGCTTTTGTTTATATGTCCGTAATTGTATTTCTTTTCTGTTGTCATGTATATTCTTTTTAATATTACGTTTCATTGTCCTGTTGCGCTGTCCGTCGCTTGCGCCAATCCGCCAGTTGGGCGCTGGCATTTATGTTTCTCTATAACATTTTATCCGTTTTTAAATTGTTTCACTTGCTATTTGTAAAAGTTTATTTGCTGTTTTCCAATTTCTTGTCGTTGCTCTAACGTTTAATTTTGTTTCTAAAAATGTGTTGTTTAGTTTCGTGTTTCTGTATCCGTTAGGGCAATACAGATAAACTGCATTTTCGATAATAACGATTTCTTCTCCACTTAATCTCTTTTCTTGTATGGCTTTAATATCATATTTTGCAGGGTTTGAAGACAAAAAAGTAATATGTAAAAAATTCTGGTCTTTACTTTGGTCTTTTGGAAATGGATTGTCATCTATTATTTGTTGTAGATTATCAATTGTCAGAACGATTACGGGAACATCAAAACCAAAAACTTTTTTTATTTGGTTTGATATTTCCTTCTCCAATTTTTCAAGTTTAGTCTCTACGCTTCTAAATACGATATTTCCACTTTGTATATAGGTCGTGACACTATCAAAGCATAAGTCTTTATACATTTTCTGTAAGACGTCCATTTTGATAAGATTTTTCCCGCTTACATTAATTCCTCTTAATATTGAGATATAGGTTGTCATTTGTTATTTTATACTTGTTTTAATCTACTCATTTTTATTGTCTATTACTGTCTTATTTTCGTGTCAATGTCCACTGCGCTGTCGCCCGCTTGCACCCAACGTGGTGGCGGCTTGGCGCAGGCATTTTTATCGTTCTGTTTTCCATATTGTTCATATTTTTATCAAGTCTTTTCCTGTCAAAACTACAATTCCGATTGCAGGGATTAGCCAAACGAGTCCATTTACTAACATAAATTTACTGTCTGTCATCGAGTTATGGAAGAAAACCCCAAAAAAAACATTAATGGATAAATGAAACATTGCGGAAATAATCAAATTGTATTCTGTCCCTCGCAGTAACCACGCAACAATTATTGACACCGAAATTGTAAACAAAAGAAATCCTGTCATAAATAGAAGTCCACTTTTGTAATGTCCGACGTGCCAAAGTCCCCATATAATTCCCACAAGAATTGAAGCAACTAAAACCGAATTTTTCTTTTCGAGAATTGGCTGTAAAAAACTTCGCCAACCGATTTCCTCGCCAAGTGCACCGATTAACATTCCTGTAATCATCAGAGGCAGAAGAGTTGTCAAATTGTCTGTCATTTTCACATTTAGGTTTAGTTGCTTTCCAACAAAGAAAGCAATAGCAAATAAAAATGCTGGAACGACAAGTGCTATCAACGATTTAGTCAAAATAACTTTGTCAAAATGCAAATTTATTCTCGCTGGCAGGTCTTTGTAAATGAGAAATAAAATCAAAACCACAACTGCTGGTGCTAATTGAGGTAATGATATTTTTTCAAAATTCAATCCTGTTTTTTGCTGAACAACAGCAAATATCACTGTCAAAACGAGCGTAATAAAAATAAAAAGTGTTACTTTCAAAATCATTTTATTTGTTGTATTTTTTGTCATAAATTCAAATTTTCTCTAACTTTTTCTGTGTCCGCACCGCACTGTCTCCCGCTTGCCTCTAACGCATAAATATACGCAAAAATTCCACCTTTTTGCCTGTCCGTTCCGCTTTGGCAGGGATATTTGTCTCAAATGCATGGTTCACTTCTGTTTTGCATGATTCGATACTTTGAAAATATTTTCAGTGGCAAAGGTAGCATTTTTTATTGGTTTGCAGGCGATAAGGTACAAAATTTCGGGAAAAAGCGGGATTACTGCGCATTTTTAGTCACAATCCATATATAATCTGTATTTTTTGCAATGTAAACACTGAAATAAATAGCCCTGCAAAGAGCCATTGTTATAAAGATGCTTTGACAAATCATCAATGTTAAAATCATAATCACTTATATCTGACTGCAAATCTGCAAATTCACTCAATTTGTCTTTTATTTCATTCCAACCGACATAGCCAACAAATGCACACAAATCATCGCAATGTGATAACCAAACTTCCTGTTGCCAACCGCAATAACCGGGCGTTCGTTTTGTAACTTCTTCTATTGCTTCTTTGTTATTAAAATTATTCCGCTCATTCGGGTCCGGCGCAATTCCCTCAATACTCGTATAATCTTGAAATTCGCCGTCAAACTTTTCTGCTGCTTTTCCACTTGCGATACAAAAAGGACACAAAAAATCAACATCTTCTATGCAATAAAAAGACCCATCGTAGTAAATATTGGTCATTTGTCCGCAACAATCACATTTCACAGTTTTATCTGTTTTAAATGCACCTGTTTCGATTGGATTTGGGTGATACTTAAATTTGGGTAAATTTTCGGAGTTTACACTATAATGTTTCATTTTTTTGTGTTAAATATTTTTTTGCCGCATTTCTAATCCAGGCATGTTCATTTTCAGTAAAAGGCTTTATCTCATTTTCAAATCCTGATACACGCATTTTTTGTATTGCACAGATTACTTGACCATCCACAAATTTATCGTCAAGTTGTGTTACCAAATCCGCCGCAAAATTTGAAAATTGTTTAGATGCCAAAAGCATTATAAATGATTGTCTTCCTCGTTTTGCGTTCCTGTTTTTAGCAATATTTAAAATGCGCTGAAACAGTTTCGCATCTTTTCGAAGTGTTGGATTTTTTTGAATCAACGCTCGAAGTTCCTCGCCTGTTGACCATATTTTATGCTCGAAATCATGCCAGGCGGGATTTCCGGATATATCTTTATCGGATATTTTTGCGGGCGGCAAATCAGGTTCAAGTATTTTAGGCATAAGTGTTTCTGCGCGTGAAATTAATTTTTCCGCTTTGTCTAAAATATCCAGTCTATCATCTCTTTTGTTGTTCATAACTCTCAATTACTCAATTAACAGCCTTAAATTCTTATTCATATATTGTCTATTTGTTGTTCATATTTTGTTGAGCAATATTCACTTTTTATTCAATAAAAAAAACACACGCTGTTTTATATCTTCATCACCATAAGGGACATAATTTGGATATTCTTCGACTTCCTCCTGCGTTACATTGACGTAATTATTCCCGTTTAAGTCAATGAGTTTCTGAAATCCTTTAGCGCCATATTTGTATTTGTATTTAGCGCCGTCTTTGAATACAAAACTGTCATCTTTTGCAACTAAATTCCAGTTTCCTTCAAGTCTTTTCCAAAATAATGAATGGGCATCCAAAATCACAGGGTCAAAAAGCAGAGGTGAACTTATTGCCTTATCATAGTCATTGACATTATCACTAAAAAAATCAAAGACTTCTATTGCATCACCCAGCGGTACTTTTGCAACAACTCTTGCAAAACCATATTTATCAGGCTCCAGTTCAAAACTAATAATATCACCTGTTTTCAATTTAATTTTCTTTGCCATATTTCCTGTTTTTTATATTATAACCTTTTATCTTTTATTATTTATTTTCCAGTTTTCAAAACGTATCTTCAAATTTTCATGCCATTCTTTACTTGGACATTCTGCAATTAATTGAATATATTTGTCTTCTTCAATGTTAAAGAAAATGGACTCAAATAAATGCAATAATGTCCATTCTACTCCAAATAATCCTGTTTCGGGAAATAACAGGATTAAAATTTTCGCTTCTTCCAAATTGACAGGCTTTTCAATACTGCGCAATAAACTTGCGTATGTATCAATTAGTTCACTGCTCAAATTGTCTTCTGACTCATCAGGCATTCTTCCCAATTTTTCCAGTTCTTTGATTTCATTTCGTATTTTCATATTTTACCTTATCTTGTCCCTATCGGACGGTTAATATTTTGTTTAACGTTTAACGTTTAATGCTCTGTTTCATTGTCCACCGCGCTGTCCGCCGCTTGCCGCTAACGTCCGAGCGGCTTGGCGCAGGCAGGGGTTTCACAAAAGTTCGGGCGGGCGATAAACTTCCAAATTCCCACAAAACTGTCTGCGGGCATACACCCCCGCTTGCGTGAAACCGCTCGTAGTACGCTGGCATTTCTACTGTGTTCTGTTTCTTTCATTTGTCCTATTTTATTAATAGGTAAGCAGCATATGTTGCCAACAGTCCTAAAAGTACACTGGCAAGAATGTATAGTAAAGCATAACCTGAATTTCCATCCCTAAACAGAATGAATGTTTCGCTTGAAAATGCAGAAAAAGTTGTAAAACCGCCCAAAATGCCCGTTGTAAAAAACAATTTCCATTCGTGTGAAATCTGCCCTCTATCGAAAACACCTAAAACAAATCCAATAAAAAAACAACCAACAATGTTTACTATCAATGTATGGAAAGGAAATAGCGATACAGACCTTGCCTGTATCAGTAAAGATAAAAGGTGGCGGGAAATCCCGCCAATAAAACTGCCTGTTCCGATTAAAAGAATTAATTTCATCTTGTTTTTTTAATTGTTCTGATTATATGTATTTTCGTTTTTCTTTTATAACGGTTGTTTTCGGTATGCACTTTCGCCCCGCATTGCAGCCAACTTAATTATTATGTGCTGGCATTTTCTGTTATCAAGTTCCAGCAATTACAAGCAATTCATAATCTTTCGTGGTTAATTTATGCTCTCTCGAAAATGCGCCAAGTCTCGCTCCGAAAATATCTATTGTTGTATATCCCAACGATTTTAACAACCACGTTATTTCGCAAGGCACATAGTATCTTTCGTTACATTCGAGTGTTTTTTTATTTCCGTCATCATCTTCAAGTTCTACAATGTTGTGGTCGCGAAACGTCATTAAGTCAAAGGTGCAGTTTTTGCATATCGCATTGCCCTCTACTGCTGTTGAGGCGTAAAGCTCATCTACGCTATTATAGAGCGGAAACAATCCATTCATAGTAGTGAAGATAAGTTTGGCGTTAGGTTTGAGCGATTTTGTAACATTTTTCAAGATTTCGTAGTTCATTTCGTCGGTTTCCATTAACGAAAAACCGCCTCCGCAAAGCATAATGGCAATGTCAAATTCGCTACTAAAAGGTAAATTTCGTGCATCTTGGCATTGGAAATCAATCGACAAATTGTTTTCTGCCGCTTTTTCTTTTGCTCTTTTCAACTGCGACTCCGATAAGTCAATACCTGTTACGCAATAGCCACGTTTTGTTAGTTCGATAGTGTGACGACCTGTTCCGCAACCTACATCTAATATTTTCAAGGATTTGTCGAAATTGATTTCTTTTTCAATGAAATCACATTCCCCGACTGTACCGTGAGTATAACCCTCACTGTCGTACTTCTTGCCGTAATTTTCAAAAAATGCTTCGTACCATTGTTTGTTGTTCATATTATTTACTTTTTATGTCCTTTCGAACGGTTTATCTTTTATATAATTCAATTTTTCTGCTTCGTTGTCCGCCTGCACGCTGTCCGTCGCTTGCACATAACGCACAAATATACGCAAAAACTCCACCTTATTGCCTGTCCGTTCCGCTTTGGCGGGGATATTTGTCCCAAATGCAGGGTTCACTTCTGTTTTGCATGATTCTATTCTTTTAAAATATTTGAAGCGGCAAAGGTAGCATTTTTTATTGGTTTGCTACATGTTTATAGTCTTCTATTCCAAACAAAAGCCATCATCTATTGCTAATCTCAAAATCTTTTCAAAGAACACACTGTCGCTATCCGTCTCAAAAATGAGATAATCTCCAAAACTTTCTTTGGCGTAACAGGTGAACAGGTTATTTTCAAGTGATTGTCCGAATATATAGATGTCAGAATCGGCATAAAAAAGATATTTAGACAAATCATCTATAACTCCATGCCAATTTTCATTTTCTTCCAAAAGACCTCCAAGAAAACGGTCAGAATAACCTCGTATTAAAGCAGTCTTACTGCCATAGAGAAATACTCCATTTTCGTTAAACCCATTAGTATGCAGCAAAATGGATTGATAAACAGAACTTAGTTCTATTTCAAATCTTTTTTTTACGGCATTACAAAGCCGTTCAATATCTTCATTTGTTGCTGCACTCTGTAGAGAATTACCATATTTCTCATGGGTAACTCTCAATTGCTCAATTAACAGTCTTAAATTCTCATTCATATATTAAGATACAGGCAAAGTTGATTTAGAACTGTCTATTTCTTCCCCGTTTTTATCGAAAAATTTTATCAGTCTGTTTGTTTCCGATAAAAGCATTTCAGCAAAATTATTCCACTGAAACAATGATTCGGCATTTTCTCTTGTACATAAATGAACGGTATTATCATGTTTATCAATATAAAGATATGAGCCGTCCCAGTCATAAGAACCAATGATGAACATATTCTTATCAGCATTTGGGGGTTTTTCATAATTGTTGGGTATGTCTAAATCAAAAGGTTGTATGTCTTCAATGGAACGACTGTAATTTGTTTTCCGTCCATAAAGACTGAGTGTTGTATTAAATATATTCAAACCATTTGAAACACACAAAAATTCTTTGTAATCATCGGGAATCGTCTGTTTCAATATTTTCTCTGTTTCTATGATTTCAGTCTCTGTTAATGGCTTATAAATAGCGTGTAAATACGCTTCGGGGGCAATATGAGGCGCTTTCCCTATTTGCAATGTACCATTTTTTAGTAACTTCTCGCCTAAGTAATGATACGATTTGAGTATTTCTAATACTTGATTTACTTTATTATTCATGTTCAAATTACACAACATTGTCCGCAGGTTTATTGCCGCCGTTACGCTAAAACCGTTTGTTTTCTACTTGCATTATTTCCTGGAAAAATTTGTTGTTCTTTAATTTCGCCATTCAATTTCATTTGTTTAGAATAGATTTTAACTTTTTCATTGACATACTCAAAACGGAATGTTCTTGTATCTAAAACATTGTTTTCTTCTTCATAAAACCCATTTCGTTCAATGAAACTAACTTTTTTATCCTCATCGTAATGATAAGTATCTATCATAAAAGTTTCTTCTTCACAATCTTTGTCAAAAGAATAATACAATATAGTTTGAATTGCACCATTAGTGTCGAAATTGACAAATTCAACTTGTGATAATTTCATTTTTTCGTCATCATTCTGGTCATTGAAAAGAAGTCTTATTTTGAAAGGAAAATCGTATAAATAGCCTTCTTTTTCCAATAATTCTTTTGTTTTTTCTGAAAAAGGCAACAAATAATCTTCTTCATTTTTCAACACTTTCATTTTTTCCGAATAGTTATGCAAATAAAATTGTGTTCCCCAATTTTGGTTTTCAACCTGCAGAGCACAATACATCAGTTCATTGTAAATTTTTGTCAATATTACACCCTCTTCCCGGTTTGGTCTTTCCTTGTAAATTTTAGGAGGGGTGAGTTGGTCCATTTCCGATTGGAAAGGATAAAAATCCAAAAAAGAATTACTCCAAATATTAGTTTGCGATTTTATTGCCTCGCTATTCTTGGAATAGTCTTTAAATGAATTGTAATTTGCCTTAAACAATTTTCTTATGAATTTCAAATCTGCTTTCATTGTATATCTTTTTTTACTGTTATATTCTTTTAACTACTTATCCACACATTTCTGCATAATCAAAATTTTCTCCGTCAAATGATTGCGCAACTAACCAGTGGTTTCCAAACATTCCATTTTCGGAATAGTAAAAGTCAATGGAAGAGTCTGATAAGAAAGAGATACTTGTTAAGGTCAAATTTTCGTTAAACGTTTTGTCGTCTAATTCGAGGTATCCTTCTTCTTCGTCTATCCAAGTCTCGTTGTAAGTATCCAAATATTCCTCAATGATTTTTTTTCTCGCATTAGCGTCATAAAATTCTAAATTCCCCATTATTTTATTGGCTAATTCAATCGTTTTTTCCAGTTCTACGTCATCAGGGTCAATCGAAACTTCCAGGTTTTGTCCATTGACTGTCAATGTAGTTTGATAAGCATTTTTGATATCCTGATCTGCTTTTAAATCCTCTCGTGTTATTTTATTCATTGTCATTTTATTTTAAATATTATTATTTTTGTTTTTATTCAATCAAATTCAGGTCTTCATCTAATAATCCATCTAAAAGGTCTTCAATTTGATTATTTTCAAGATAAGGTAATTTCCCCGATTTTATTTCCTTAACTCTATCTCTTAGGAATGGCATAAATACAGTAACATCAAAATCATTAAAACGTTCCCTGTATTTTGTTAATATACTTTCTAAAAGACGAAGTACGTCATTACAAATTTTTTCCCTTAGTTCATCTTCTTTTAAGTTCATATAATCTTCCAGTGTGAAAATTGGGTCGATTATGAGACATTCGTCCTTTTTTATGTATTTTGCATACGATTTCAGGTTTCCTTCTTCAATCATTTTTTGTCGAAAAAACCTCAAAATAACGTTTATTGTTATTTGACTTTCTGCGTTTTTCCTTGTTTCTTTTGATATAAGTTCCTGCCAGTGTATATCACTTAAGTTATCACAAAAATAATCTATAATTTTCCCTAATAATTTATTTTGACTTCGTGTATCCGCTGAATGAAGTTCAAAAGTTAGATTTAAAAAAACTCCCATATTTTTTATTTTTTTGTTTCTATACGGTTAATATTTTTATTTCCGAATTACCTGATTTTCGACAAAGTTATCTGAATTTTTGTCAAATCATTAAGTTGAATGGCAATTTCTATGACTTTATTATCTGACTTGCAAATTAATGTTTCTCCCTTTATTTCCGCTTCAATTATTGGATTGGAAAAAGTAAAGAAAATTCCCCAATTAAATGTTCCATTCTTGTCTATGGAGGCGACAAATCCTTCATTTCCCATACTTCCGTCTCCAAACACAATTTGTTGGTCATTATATTCAATCGAATTGTGATATATATCAATCGCAGTCCAAATGTCAGGCTCATATTTTTCTAAACTTTCAACTGTCGTATCACAAAGTGGAAACCAGTACCATTTTTTTTCATTGGTTTCAGTATCTTTCAAACAATAACAATTTCCAACTACAACCTTTCCGTTTCCAAATAAGATACAATCAATGCCGGGTAAGAGTCCCTGCGCCCATTTTTGCTGTATGTATTCTCTCATATTTTTAGCATTTACTTTTTATTCAATCCGTATGAACTCTTGATTATAAATATAATCGTGCCAAGTCAAAACCCCGCTTCAATGCCAATTCATAATAACTTTGATTGGGATTTTCGCCTATCATTGCATAAATTTTATTTCTTTTCTCCGGCGAATATCTTAAATCATCTGCAATAAAATAACTTTCTTTTATATCGCTTTCTTCAACAAGGTCTTTCCTGTCCGACCACACCAAAGTTGCTACAAGTTCCCAATAACCGCTGCCATAAGTTGGATATACATGAATTTCGTCATACTCTTCATAGGTGATATTAACGGGAATTTTTAATTCTCCTACTGAAAAATAATATTTGGAGTTGTACATTGACATTACTTCAGGAAAAGAAACTCCCTGTGGCTGAACAGGCTCATAACCGATTAACTTCACATCTTCCCTCTTTAACATGTCTGTTCGAACAAAATTACTTTTAATTGCGACTTTACTGAAATCAACTTCTTCTAAAGAAGAAAAAACACCTTTGTAAGTTTCAATCAAAACACACTTCCCAAACCCGTCCAAATAAGAAAACTGTTCTTCTTTCGGCGTTTTTTTCAAATACTGTTCATTGGGGTCAAAAAGAATTCGTCCATAAATAAAACTGTTTTCTGATACCTCGATTGAGAAAATATCTCCTGTTTTATACTTTATTCGCTTTGCCATATTTTTTACTTTTTATGTCCTTTCGGACGGTTAATATTTTGTTTAACGTTCAATTTTTCTGTTTCATTGTCTACTATGCAGACATTTTTTTCTTATATTTTTTTGCAAAATTACAAATAACTATTGCTCCATTTTTCATCTTGATAAAATCTACTTTTTTTGCTGTCTATCAACCATTCATTGTTTTGCTTCAAGAGAACATAACAATAATAATATTGTTCTTCTTCTTTGTAAGTATAAACCAATATTCGATTGCTCTTCTCTATTTTGGTTTCACATATCTTTTCCTCATTCGGGTCATAAATATAAGTTCCTTGCAATCCTCTCATAATGGAATTGGGCGCACTCATGGCTCTTTTTTGGGGAGTGCAATATTTGTTGATTATTATTGCGACTTTTTCTTTTATCAATGCGTCTTTCTGCTTCCAATCCAATCCATCATTTTCGTCATTGTCAATTCTTTCACTCTCTTTTTCCCAAGTGTTCATGTCAAAAATGAAGTTCTCTATTATTTTTTGAATCTTTTCAATCTCTTCCATATCGTTTCTAATTTTTTATCATTTATCAGAACGGTTTATTTTTTTATCAATTATCAATTTTTTGCTTCATTGTCCGCTATGCTCTCGCCTGCTTGTGTACAAAGGGATCAGCGGTTTGGCATATTTACAAATCCAAATTATTTATGTCCGGAATTAATAATTCTTTTATTTCATTTTGCGAGTTGTAAAAAACGCCCATTCCTAAACCGGGTTCTACTGTCGGAAAACTATTTGCATATTTAAACTCTAACTTCCACGAACCACTTGGATAGAAATAAATAAAAGGCACTTCAACGGGAAAATCTTCTACTTTTATGTCTTTATACTTTTCTGTGTCTGAAATCTTTATTCCAAACAATTCAGGTTTAGATAATAATTCCGATTTGATATACATGATTGACTTTTCGATATAAAAATCAATTTCCTCAAGAACTGTTTCTACTTGTTTCAAATCAAAACACTGTATATTAATCTGTTTGTCATAATCATTGTCGGCAATTAATTGTACTTCCACCGGGTCATAAAAATAGTTTGATTTTATTATTATCCCGTTATTTATTTGCCAAACAGGAACTTGCTTATCACTTCCTAATTCGTCCCAAAACACTGCTTTCCAAACATTTGTATCACTTATGTGCATAGTCGTTTTTTATGTGGCTGATAGGCATTTAACATTCATTTTTAGACTTTTCAATCCCAACTGAAATTCCCAATATACTGTAAATCATTGTAATCATCTAATTCGTCAATGAAATGTTTGGTCTTTTTTATTTTATAATTCGCAAATTCTTTTTTGTAGATTAAAAACGTCTGGTCTTTTTTTGCGTCTCTGAAACCATTGTCAACATAACAAAATAATGCGTTGATTTTTTTTACATTCACATCTTTTAAATCACTGATTATTAAATTATAAATTTTCCCGTCCGGCAGAACGCTTTCAATGATTTTTTTCACTGATTCCATTTTACCGTGATACACGTACAGTTTGTCGGGATTGTAGTTTTTTATGCCGACATCTTTGCAAAATTGGCTTTGTGAAGTATCCTGATTAAAATACGCCATAAACTCCTCTTTTGACTTTTGTGTAATGCCTGCCCAAACGTGGTTATTTAATCCCTG
>Ga0099364_10006001_pt1 | contig 17809 bp, 19 predicted proteins | sample TergutTh196P3_FD_73070 | JGI IMG/M metagenome (GOLD analysis project Ga0099364, IMG submission 73070) | Microcerotermes parvus P3 segment gut microbial communities from Pointe-Noire, Republic of the Congo - Th196 P3 | ecosystem: Host-associated > Arthropoda: Insects > Digestive system > Gut ...
TCACCCACTTTACCGGAGTCTCGTTCTGGTAAGGCGCACGTAAAATCATGGCTGCGGGCGCATTTTTCTGGTTTGCAACGACACTGCCCAGGTGCGAAGCGGTCGGTTCGACACCCGGCTTGGACTCCAGTTCACCGCGGCTGACCATGCCCATCCAGTGCGTGAAGTAACTGAAGGTACGATGCACTTCAAGGTATGTAACACCTTTAAGGAAAGCTCCTTCTGCCTCCCATCTTGCAATGGCCGCGTTTAATCGCTCCGTGAAGTGACCGAAGTTTGCGCGGTACACCTCCTCCCCGGCAGGATCAATCTGCGCGAGCCGTTCGGACAACGCCCGTGCTACGATCAACAGATTGCGCGGGTCAAGGTGCAGATGTGGATCACCCGCCACGTGGATATCCCCCAGTGCACGGTCAATGAACTGTGGTACATCACGCAGCTGCACAAACATGGCTGCTTCAAAATAACCAGGTTCTCCCGGTTGGATACGCCTGTTTCCGGATTCGCGCACAAGCAGCGGAAGCCAGCCGATTTCCAGATCGGCACCTGTAGCAACAACCAGATCGGCGTTGCGCCCCCGTGCAATCAGCGAGGGACGCGCCTCGATACGATGCGGGTCCTGCATGGCTGTCGTTGCCACTGTCACACTGACACGTGTGCCTCCCACTTCCTGCACAAGCGCACCCCATTCGGGAACAGTCGCCAGAACCCTGACTGTCGCCGATGCGGGCAAGGCGATCAAAAATAAAAGTAACACCAGAATTCGTTTCATCATCAGATTCTCGCAAAGAAACCCCTGCCCTTGGCCAGGGGGAAAACTGCGTCAATAAATACATCCGTAACCAGCATTGTGCCGGATGGTCCGGATATCAGCCAGGGATGATGCCATCAACCTCACATTTGGTGGCTGGTTAACTTCACGCAGGCCGGGAATAATTCCAGTCTGCGATTTTACGGAGCCACGCCGCCGGATATGGGGTGATGGTCTAGAACTTGTGCGCACCGTGACCTCCCAGGCTCATGATGTACTGGAGCGTCACCTGATTGTCAGTCACACCAGGTGTAGCACGATCACGAGCGTACTGCAGCCTTAGCCTGGAAAAATCACTCCAGCTGTAGTCAACCATCGCGGATATTCTGTCTGGACGATAGTCTTCAACTGTGACCCATCGTTCAAGACCCTGAACATTCTGTCGTCCGCTATCGAGCCGGTCGTAGCGCATTCCTGCCCGCCAGTTGGGCGTGAATTTGTAAACACCCGCCACGTAAAATCCGGACTGCCGTGTATCCCACTGCCCGTTGCGCACCCGGCCATCATGGTCTATCGCCAGATCTCCTTTCTCGGTGCGGATGAAATATTCACCCTGGAGCTTGAAGTTGCGCCGTGCCGGATTGCCCTCCGGTGCCCACTTATAGACAAAATCGGCTATCCACATCTGACTGTGTCCACTGAACCAGCCCTCTTCATAATTGTGATAGCTGCCTCCACTCCAGTGTGGATTTGCCGCTCTGAACTCACCCTCACGCTCCCGCGCCTGCGTACGCAGCCAGGAGAGTCCCGCCCGCCAGCTGTGGGATACACCGATGTCGTTACCGACATGGGCGAACAGCGAATAGCTGCTGGGAGCATTGCTGTTTTTATCCGTGCTGGGAAATTCTCTGCCTCGCCCCACTTCTGCTCCAAATTCAACAAAGGTATCCAGTGGAGCAACCCACTTCACCTGCACACCATCTTTCCCGTAATTGTGGCTACCAAACAAAGCCCTGTACATCAGCGGCTGCTCATAAAAATCCCAGTCGTGCGCATGCTGCTCGTTCATATAGCCGATGCCCGAGAGGAATCGCCCGGCCTTGATTTTTACTCCATATCCCAACGCAGTTGTCTGGATCCAGGCCTCTTCCACATCCACTGCCTCGTCCACTGCAGCCAGCATGACCTGACCACGCCAGTAGGGATCAATGTTGGCTGCGAACATCAGTTCGGTGTGATCCACATTGAATCCACGCTTGCCACCATGTCCTTCATGGCTGTGTCCTCCACTTCCCAGAAAGCCGCCAATGCGACGATCTTCAACATTCTTCTGATGCGCATAGGCACCCTGAAGGATTACCGATACCTCAGGGTTGAACGCAGTTGCCCCACTCCGCGCAATTGTCTGCGATGGAGCCGGCTGCACCGGATCAGATCTGGCAGGCTGAGGTTGCGCAACCCCCACAGGTGCCTGGGTCTGCACCTCGGTCATGGTTGCCAGTTTTTCTTCAAGTACGGAAATACGGGCTTCATACAACGACTGCATCTGCACAATCTGCTCGCGCAGGCTGCGCAGTTCCGCTGCCATCCGCTCGCTTTCCTGATTCGGGTTTTCTGCTGCGAAAACCGTGCCACCCATCACCACCAGGGCGCACGCGACCGCAGCTGCGACTCTGTTTATCTGCATATTTTTGACTCCTTGTTAGTGGGCTGGATCGACCGCATCCGGACATCTGCGCCCGTGAACTGTTTCACTCGGAGAGACTGTTGTTTCTGTTCAGATCCCTGTCTGACGGATCAGAAAACAAAGGGTGGACCGTGCTGCCGGGGCTGGACTGCCTCGGCGTCGATATAGACAATGGATGCGTATGCAGGGCGATACGCATGTGCAGCAATTCTGAAGTTTTGCGCAGTGCTGGATGGCTCTGAAATTATGCCTCCCGTACCATGCGGGGCAATACAGATTGAGCAGCTGATTTCATCGGACGCATCATGGTGAAACACGCTCTCGATCCCATGGGCAAACCAGAGCGTCTGCGTAACAACAAACAGCAGCGCTGAAAAAAGACCAAGCCATGTGGAACGCGAAACCATGAATAAACAAGCTCCGTATAACCGATGATTGACGCAAACGGGTTGTACACCCGAAACAGCTTCAGTGAAAAGTCAGGACGTCCGGCTGTTGACCTACAAAACATCGCAAAAAAAACTTCTTTCCAGAAATGTACCACTTATCATTGGGAAATACCACTCATTCAGGCGTCCTGCAAAGGACGCCCGGCACCTGAAAAAAAAAGCACTTTTGCCTGCAGGCACATCCCGCACCTGTCCAGAACCTTTGTTTTCGCAGGATTGACTCCGGAAAAACCCGGACTGATCCGCCTTTTTCTGGAAAGTCCCATTCCGCTCAGATTTCGACCCGGGCACCCAGTTCGATCACCCGGTTGGCCGGAATCTGGTAGTAGTCCGCCGTCGTCGGAGCATTTCTCGACAGCCAGATAAACAGACGCTGACGCCATCTTGCCATGCCGGATTTTGCTGCTGAAACCAGACGGATACGCGAAACAAAAAAGGAGGTCGTCATCAGTTCAAAGGTGTGGCCATACAGTGCGCACAAATGCAGTGTTCTGGGTATATCGACTTCATCTTTGAAACCGTAATACAGATCCATCTGAAAGCAGTTGTTACCCAGTTCCACGATTTTGATGCGGTCGCTGATCTGCACCCAGGGAACTTCTATGACATGCACTGTCAGAAAAAACACTCTCTCCTGCAGGACTTTGTTGTGTACCAGATTATGCAAAAGCGCCGGAGGAGCTCCATCGTGTTCACTACGCAGAAAAATGGCAGTACCGGACACCCGCGTGGGCGGTGAAAGAAACAGGCTTTTAAGAAAGGACTCCAGTAAAATGGCGTGCTTTCTCTGGCTTCGTGCAACGGACTGTCGCCCCCGACGCCATGACATCATCAGGGAAAAGATGAAAAAACCAATAGCTATGGGAAACCAGCCACCACTGGTCACCTTGAGCAGATTCGATGACAGAAGCGAAAAATCGATGAGGAAAAAAAACGCCGGCACAATCAGGCTGAGAAACAGATTCTGCTTCCAGTAGTGACGCATGATGAAAAACAGAAAAATGGTCGTGATCAGCATGACTCCCGTTACGGCAACTCCGTAGGCACTCGCCAGATTTACCGCTGACCCGAAATGCACCACCGCTACAACAACGATGGCCATATGCAGCCAGTTCACAACGGGAATATAGACCTCGCTCATTTCGCTCTCCGAAGTGTAGACAATTCTCATGCGCGGCAGAAGTCCAAGACCGATGGCCTGTTTCGTCATCGAAAAAGCACCGGTAATGGCTGCCTGTGATGCAATGACAACCGCTATCGTTGATGCAAAAACCAGTGGATAAACGCTCCAGGCTCCCAGTTGCATAAAGAAGGGATTGGCAATCGCGCCCGGATCCGTCAGAAGCAGTCCACCCTGGCCAAGATAATTCAGCGTCAGCGAAGGAAACACCAGGATAAACCACGCTCTTCTGATTGGTTGGGCTCCAAAATGGCCCAGGTCGGTATAGAGTGATTCGGCACCGGTAAAAGCAAGTACGATCACACCCAGCAAAATAAAGGATGTCCCTGGATTTTTTGCTATAAAAACGATCGCGTACCAGGGGCTGAGTGCGAAAAGTATCTGAGGAGCCGCAAAAATACTGACCAGCCCTAAAATGGCCAGAAGAAGAAACCAGACGATCATGATGGGGCCGATAAATTTTCCGATACCACTGGTTCCTTTGTACTGTACGGAATACAGTGCAACAACTATCCCTAGCGCGATGGGAACGACAAAGGGTCGAAAAACCGGAGTGGCGATTTCAAGCCCTTCAATAGCGGACAGGATCGAAATGGCCGGCGTTATGATACTGTCGCCATAGAACAGGGATGCCCCCATCGCTCCCAGAGCCAGTAGCGGGAAATGCAGACGTGTTTTTTTGGGGAGCGCAGTGTGCGCCAGGGTCATCAGGGCCAGTATTCCGCCTTCACCCCGGTGATCCGCACGAAGCATGATCAGGACATATTTGACTGATACGACCAGAATCAGTCCCCAGACAATCAGTGAACATATCCCCAGCAGATTGTCTGGCGTGAGCGCAAGTCGCCCTTCTCCTCCAAAGGCTGCGCGCATGGCGTAAAGCGGACTGGTTCCGATATCGCCATAAACGACACCAATGGATGCCACTGTCAGTGCGCTCAGGCTGCTTTTTTCAACGGCCTGGTTATTCTGAATCTGCCTGGATCTCAAATGAACTCCCGTTTTCTGAAATCGGACGACATGCCTGTAGCAGTTGCGCAAAAACCCAAAAACCGGCGCTCCCTTGCTGAAGTCTCACCCATCCAGGGTCACGGGCAGGTCACTTCTGCACTGCCAGTCCATCTCTGTATAACCAGAAAAGAAAGAAGCTTTCATTCACCCGTTGCGTCTTTCCGCAGCCGTGAGGCCGCTCCGGTTTTCATCAAATCCTCGCGAGGAGACCTCGTCCTTCAGGAAGGGAGGGCTGACAATGCCGGACTTGCGAAGGCAGCGTTTTTTTGCAAAGTCCGGAAAAAACAGGGGTTATACCGGATTTTGAGGATTCTCACTCCAAAAAAATGCGTTTGTCCCAGGGCGTGTCGTCATGCGGTATAACTGGGAAAACGTCATTATCCCGCAACTTGAGCTGAAAATGTTTTTTTTTGTTATTCCGGTTTGCTGTATCAGAAGCCTTCGGAGACACGTCTTTTCCGCTGAACGGGTGTTTTGCTGATTTTGTACAAGAGTCCGCAATTGTTCAACTGCTTTGGAACCCAACGTAATGCGCTGACCGAACCGGTTCGGCAAGTTTGTATTGGATGACAATGAAAAGAGACGCTGCTTACCGTTCTAAACTGCGCTCATTTGCTTTTTTTTGTTTTTTGGCATACTGGGCTTCCAGTTGTGGTGTCAGCCTGAGAATTTTGTTCCGAAGCTCCAGTTGCTGTTCAATTTTTACAGAGCCGGGACTGATTTCGCACAACACGTGGGCAACATCCACCGGATTTTGTCCATGGGTTCCCACGCTTTCAATGATCGTTATGCTTTCAATATTTCGCCAGTTCACTTTTGCCGGGTCTCCAGCCTTGTTGACAGCAGTACTGGCATGCTTCCAGAATGTGTACGCTACGCCTTCTGAATTTCTGAGCGCGGAAATATTGTTGACGCGATCGGCATAGGTCAGGTCATAGTCTTGGGGAAAATGCTGTTGAGTGCGCGAGCCATCATGCAGTCCTTGAGTTATCATTGATGCGATGTAGAGCAGGTCACTCAATTGCATCGGTTTTGTGCATTCAATACTGGTTTCAAGAAAGGCTTCGGGGCCAAAACTACTATCTAACTCAAGTAAAGAGGCGACTTGTACAGTTTCAAAAATCCGTGCAAAAACTTCTTCGGCCTGTTTGTACACAGGCTTGTCTGAATATCGGTTTTCAACGTATTCCCAAGCACCTTTTATTGTAGGCTCGTTTTTGCTTTCAATAATCGAATGTAGCAAAGCACTCTTTTCGACTGTAGTAAAAGTATTTATACCGTGGTGACCTAAAATTTCATGTCGCAAAGTCTTTAGCAAATCAGCGCGATCTTTTGTATTGTCAAGCAAGAAATCTACGCGACCATCATACTCGCTTCCCCACAGTGTTACGCCTCTTTTGGGGGAATAACCAGCCTTCATTGTCGCTTCGACCTGGCTGTGTTCCTTGCCATACAACTCCTGTGCATTGCGCCTGAATCTGAGCGCAATTCTTTGAAAAACGACAGGAAAATCTCGCAAAAAATCAGTGGCAATTTCTTCGGCTTCTTCCTTGCTTATATGGTTCATGATCTATTCATCTTGTTTTTACCCAACGATTGATATGCAGAGGTACATCCATTGGCTCGTCACCATCCAGAAAGATTGGGCGCTCATCAGTCAGATTGACGTGGCGAGGCCTTTCCTTTCGTTCAATTATTCCGCCTTTCTTTAGGTCTTCCCGAACTTTGGCGTTCCAGCGATCTATTGCTTCGTGAGGCAAAATATCTGCCAATGGACCATCCTCTTCAATAATAACTGTCGGTGGCAAATTATCAAGAATGCATAAAATCAGATCCTGATTTTCTTTGTCATCAGCGAGCGCTGTTTTTTCTCTGATACTTTCTGCAATTACACTCATATGAATTCCCCATTAACCGAATTGATTTTCCAAAAACATTATATCTTTTAAGTCAGTAAAGCATTCAGCTGAATAAAGATATTTTTTACCTTTAATTCTTCAGAATCAGGACTTGATGCAGGCAAGCAAAGCCACGTTTACCGGGCGGTTCTCGTTTGCTGTGGGGACAGTGTTTGAAGCATTGAAAGTGTAGCCGCGTCTTTCGTTATCCTGACAAACATGAGCACGAACTCCCTTGAGGTGCCTGAAACCTGCCAAAAACAGGATGTCGTGGAAAAAAGTTTTGACGACCTCAAAAACTTTGGACAGGAAGCGCCTCAGAATACATTCAGTTGAGGCAATGGAAAGCCGACTGTTCATCCAGCTCCTCGCCCTGATCCGGATCAGGGCAAAGCAATTCGAAGAGCTTCAAGACAAATCTGCAAGGGGAAATCATTGTTGCTATGGAGGCGATTACGCTGGTTACCCGTTCTGACCGATATGGTCGCATAATTACAGAGACCGGGCCCCAGCAAAGCATCACCGCCGATGCTTTCGTGCCAAGGCAGGAAGCATCGGCGGAAAACCCGGGGGTTCAGGCTGCCTTTTCGTGTAATTCCGACCCGAACACTACTTCGCGCAAACCTGACACTGCGGGTCACGCTCAAGATACATTTCAGTCCATTTTACTTCCAGCGCGTCAAACAGGAGTACTCTTTGAGAAAGGGACTTTCCGATACCGGCGATCAGCTTGAGTGCCTCCATTGCCTGAATGGTTCCGATCGCACCGATCATGGGCGCAAAAACGCCATGCTGCGCAGCCTTTCTGTCCACAAACTCCATATCAGCCGAATAAAAGCACGCATAACAGGGTGCATCATCCCTTCGTAAATCAAACAGACTGACCTGCCCGTCAAACCGGAGCGCAGTGCCTGAAACAAGCGGTACACGCCGGGCAACGCATACCCTGTTGATAATATGCCTGGTCGCAAAATTGTCCGTACAATCCAGTACAACCGTCACATCTTCTATCAGACTCTCAAGGAGTCCGGCATCCAGGCGCTCCGTAACCGGTATGACCTGCACATCCGGATTGATCTGCCCGATCGTCCTGGCACCCGAGTGCGCCTTGTTTTCACCGATTCTGTCCGTAAAGTGCAGAATCTGGCGCTGAAGATTGCTCAGTTCCACCCTGTCGTCATCTACAAGGGTAATTCTTCCCGTCCCGGCAGACGCCATGTAATAGCAGGCCGGTGAGCCAAGCCCCCCTGCTCCGATGACGAGCGCATGGGCCTGCCGGATTTTTTTCTGCCCTGCTTCACCAAGTTCGGTCAGCAATATATGCCGCGAATATCTTTCGTCTCCTGAATCATTTGTGGCATCCGCCACACTCCGCGCAGTCATGATTTCACCCCGTAATTTCAGTCTTCAGTTCTCCTGCTGACGCAGCCTGCCCTGCATTGGGCGCATCTGCAGCCAGCCAGATCCGGATTGCTCCCTGCTCCTCAGACAATATTGTCGTAAAGGATTGACGAGAGATAGCGCTCACCTGCGTCAGGCAGGATGACAACAATGGTTTTGCCTGCAAATTCGTCAAGTTCCGCCAGCCTCGCAGCAACTGCTGCTGCTGCTCCCGAGGAAATGCCACACAAGATACCTTCTCTGACGGCAAGCTGTCTCGCGAAAATAACCGATTCCGCAACGCTTACCTGTTCGACGCGATCAACCAGTGACAGATCCAGCACTTCAGGAACAAAACCTGCCCCAATACCCTGAATGCCATGAGCACCCGGTCTGAGTGGCTCGTTTGCCAATGCCTGGGTCAGAACAGGGCTGACTGCCGGTTCTACTGCAACAGAAGTTATTGCCTTGCCCTTTGTCTGCTTGATAAACCGCGAAATACCAGTAATGGTACCTCCGGTTCCAACACCGCTTACAACTACGTCAACCGCGCCTTCCGTGTCGTTCCATATTTCAGGCCCTGTTGTTTCCTCATGAATCGCCGGATTGGCAGGGTTGGTGAACTGCTGCGGCATGAAGTATTTTTTCGGGTCCGACGCAACAATCTGCTCGGCCAGTCTGATGGATCCACTCATACCCTCGCTCCCCGGAGACAACTGTAAATTGGCTCCAAACATGGCAAGAACCTTGCGTCTTTCCAGACTCATGGTCTCAGGCATGGTCAATGTAATCCGATAGCCCCTCGCCGCTGCAACCAGAGCGAGTGCAATGCCGGTATTGCCACTGGTGGGCTCCACAATCTCTATACCGGAATGCAGAACACCCCTTTTTTCAGCATCCCATACAAGCGCCGCACCAATCCGGCACTTGACGGAATACCCCGGATTCTGGCCCTCTATTTTCGCCAGTACCGTAGCCTTCTTCCCCACAATACGGTTAAGCCGCACCAACGGAGTATTACCAATCGTTTTTACATTGTCATCAAAAATTCGTGTCATGACTGACTACCCCCAAAAAATATCATTTTGGCCAAAACGCCATAAAACTGTCGTATAACTACCTCTTCTCAGGCAAAACATACGGAAAACCGTGCAAAACAGGGAAGAACCCGCTTCCGGCTGCCTGACATATCCATAAAAAAAACAAGTCTACCCGACTTTAATACAAAAAAAGAAACCGCCGGCATATTTGTACGCCACTGCCCGGCAATGAATGTCACTTCGCCAGACTGACTCTGACTTGTGGGCAAGCTCATAAAATCCTATAGGAATGCTGGCGGTATACAGACTACATCAAAACCTGCATTTTTGCTATAATTTCCTCTGAAATTATGAGCAACCCCGAAAAAGGAGTGTTGATATGGCATGCAGTTTTTTTGAAAGGCCCCCTCAGGACAGGCCCAATGCCAATGTTGTGCCGTTTTCTGCTGCTGTTCGGGGGCCCGCCTTCAGTTTCCTGAAAAGCATTTCAAAAACAATACCATTGCCCGCCTTTGCAGACAGATGGCTGAATGAGCCGGGTGCAGAGACTGCTTTCACATCTGAAGTGTGATTCACTGATCGGCACGAACCTCGTAATGGAACAGTTGACCTGCATCGAATTTCAGAAGCTGCTTGAAAAGGCCATCAGAGTTGACGGAAGACAACATGCCTCTTCCTTTTCCTGAAAGCCGGATTCCGGGAGACATCATTGCACTGTACATAAATTTGCCTGAAACTGCTGTTACGTGCTATTTTCTGCATCACAGAAAACCTTTTCCTTTTCAACTTTCTCATTGACCGCATCACTATGTCTCAATTTGTTTTTACAATGAACCGCGTTGGCAAGATTGTTCCGCCCAAGCGTCAGATTCTGAAAGATATTTCTCTTTCCTTTTTCCCGGGGGCCAAAATCGGCGTTCTAGGCCTGAACGGCTCCGGAAAATCCAGTCTCCTCAGAATCATGGCAGGCGAGGACACGGATATCATCGGTGAAGCACGACCCATGCCCAACCTGAAAATCGGCTATATGCCGCAGGAACCTGTGCTGGATCCCGAGCAGACAGTCCGGGAAGCCGTGGAAAGCGGACTGGGCGAAGTATTTGAGGCAAGAGCCAGGCTGGATGCCGTTTATGCAGCATATGCTGACCCGGACGCCGACTTTGATGCGCTCGCAGAAGAACAGGCACAGCTTGAAGCCATTATTGCCGCATCCGACGGAACGCAACTCGACCAGCAGCTTGAAATGGCAGCCGATGCACTGCGCCTTCCACCCTGGGATGCAAAAATCGGCATTCTCTCAGGAGGAGAAAAACGACGTGTCGCCCTGTGCAGACTCCTGATCTCACGCCCGGACATGCTGCTGCTGGATGAACCCACCAACCACCTGGACGCCGAATCCGTCGAATGGCTCGAACAGTTCCTTTTACGCTTTACGGGCACGGTCGTTGCCATCACACACGACAGATACTTCCTGGATAATGCCGCCCAATGGATTCTCGAACTCGACAGAGGTCAGGGTATCCCCTGGAGAGGAAACTACACATCATGGCTGGAACAGAAAAGCATTCGCCTCAAGCAGGAAGAAGCCTCTGAATCTGCCCGCCAGAAAACGATCGCAAAAGAACTCGAATGGGTGCGCCAGAATCCCAAAGGCAGACAGGCCAAGAGCAAGGCACGTCTGACCCGGTTCAATGAGCTCTCCGAATACGATTACCAGAAGCGCAATGAAACGCAGGAGATTTTTATCCCTGTTGCGGAGCGCCTGGGCAATGACGTCATCGAATTCAGAAATGTCACGAAAGGCTATGGCGACAGACTGCTGGTTGAAAACCTGAGCTTCATTGTCCCTCCCGGTGCCATTGTCGGAGTGATTGGCCCCAACGGTGCCGGAAAATCAACTCTTTTCAGAATGATTATGGGAGAAGAATCCCCCGATCAGGGAGAAATCAGAATCGGACAGACCGTGAGAATTGCAGTCGTTGACCAGTCACGTGAAGCACTCGGAAACACGAAAACCGTGTTTGAAGACATCAGCGGAGGCGCTGATCTCATCACGGTAGGACGTTTTGAAATGCCTTCACGCGCCTATCTCGGAAGATTCAACTTCAAAGGGTCTGACCAGCAAAAAAATGTCGGCAACCTGTCAGGAGGGGAAAGAGGCCGGCTGCATCTGGCCAAAACACTCATGCAGGGCGGAAACGTGCTTTTGCTGGATGAACCTTCAAACGACCTGGATGTCGAAACACTGCGTGCACTCGAAGATGCACTCCTGGAATTTGCAGGCAGCGTGATCGTCATCTCGCATGACCGCTGGTTTCTGGATCGCATTGCGACCCACATCCTCGCCTTTGAAGGTGATTCGCAGACCGTTTTCTTTACCGGCAACTATCAGGAATACGAAGCCGACAAGCGAAACCGCCTCGGTGAGGAAGGAGCAAAACCAAAACGGATCAGGTACAAGCCCGTCACGCGCTAGGCTGCCCTGCCAGATACGAACAGAAACCCGACAGACAGATTTTTCCAGTGCCCAATATTGTTGAAATTCGTGATCTTGCTTTCAGTTACGGAGAGCGCCCCATACTCTCCGGACTGAACATGGATTTTCCGCGTGGAAAAGTCATCGCGGTCATGGGTGGATCAGGCTCGGGCAAGACAACCATACTGCGCCTGATCGGCGGACAGATAAAACCACAATCCGGTCAGGTGCATGTGGCAGGCGAGCTCATCCACGAACAGAACACCTCCGGCCTTTACCGCCTGCGCAGAAAAATGGGCATGCTCTTCCAGTTCGGAGCCCTCTTTACCGACCTGAACGTTTTTGAAAATGTGGCATTCCCGCTTCGTGAACAGACCAATCTTCCGGATGAACTGATTCACGATCTGGTACTCATGAAGCTCAACACGGTCGGCCTTGCCAATGCCGCACCAATGCTGCCTTCCGAAATTTCAGGCGGAATGGCACGTCGCGTAGCCCTTGCGCGAGCCATCGCACTGGACCCTGAAATCATCATGTATGACGAACCCTTTGCCGGACTGGACCCCATCGCCATGGGGATCACATCCAGCCTGATCCGCAACCTGAACACGGCTCTGAACTCCACCTCCATCGTGGTCTCACATGATGTCGAGGAGTCCTTTTCCATTGCTGATTATGTCTACTTCCTCTCGGAAGGGCGCATTGTTGCCCACGGAACGCCACAGGAGATGCGCCTGTCAGAAGAGCCCTACGTCCAGCAGTTTGTCAATGGCTTTGAAGACGGGCCGGTTCCGTTTCACTATCCCGGTGAATCACTTGCCCGCAAACTCGGGCTTGAAGGAAGAACATGATAAACAGCATTTCTGAAATCGGTACCCGAACCCGGAATCTGGTCAGTGACCTGGGCTATGCCCTGCGCATGTTCGTGCTCCTGACTTTCAGTATTTTCAGAATTATCAGAAGGCCCAGGCTGATTACTGACCAGGTTCACTTTATCGGAAACCGCTCTGTCCTGCTGATCGCCGTATCGGGGCTTTTTGTCGGTTTTGTTCTGGGCCTGCAAGGGTATTACATCCTGAACAAATATGGCTCCGAGCAGGCACTGGGAACCATGGTCGCACTGTCTCTTCTGCGTGAACTCGGACCCGTCATTACCGCGCTGTTATTTGCCGGTCGTGCAGGCACTTCCCTTACCGCCGAGATCGGCCTGATGAAAGCAGGTGAACAGCTTGTCGCCATGGACATGATGGCTGTCAACCCCATACACAGGGTTCTCGCTCCGCGTTTCTGGGCCGGAATCATCTCGATGCCGATTCTGGCCGCGATTTTCAGTGCAGTTGGCATCTTTGGAGGCTATGTCGTCGGCGTGGTCCTGATCGGTGTGGACGATGGTGCCTTCTGGTCCCAGATGCAGAGCAATGTTGACATCTGGAACGATATCGGCAATGGTGTGGTCAAAAGTGTTGTTTTTGGTTTCGCCGTGACCTTTCTGGCTCTCTTTCAGGGTTATGAAGCAAAGCCGACTCCTGAGGGAGTTTCCAGTGCTACAACCAGGACAGTTGTCTATTCCTCTCTTCTGGTTCTTTGGCTGGACTTCCTGCTGACAGCTTTCATGTTCAACTAGAAAATCTCCCGCCAGGCCGCGTGTGTAACCAGATGACAGCCCCGATATTTTCCTTCATGCAGCCTGCATGCCAGTTAAAACATCAATGGTTTCTCTGTCCCGCGCCAGCAGCCTCTTTCGAGTGTGGCTAATATGAGACATTTCAAGTGTTATAGCCCTCAATTCAACCTGCGGAATGGATTCCTTTCCCTGCCTAACTGCTATTATTTCGCTTATGCAACGTAAATCACTGGATATATGGGTCGGTCTTTTTGTCATTCTTGGAGCAATGGCAATGATGTTTCTCGCCCTGAAAGCGGGAAACATGAGTTCCATTTCGTTTGAAAAAACGTACCAGGTCACTGCAAGCTTCAGCAACATTGGCGGATTGAAGCCCCGTGCACCCGTCAAGAGCGCTGGCGTCGTTGTCGGTCGTGTCGGCAATATCAGTTTTGATGACTTTGAATTCAGAGCGCTTGTTACGTTGCAACTGGAAGAACGATACAAATTTCCCAGAGACAGCAGCGTAAAAATACTGACTTCCGGGCTTTTGGGCGAGCAGTACATCAGCATCGAACCAGGCGGAAGCGATAACAATCTGGCCTCAGGTGACAGGATAACCCTGACACAGTCTGCCATGGTTCTGGAAAACCTGATCAGCCAGTTCATATACAGTAAAGCCTCGGAATGAAAACTTCGAAACGCCCCCTCCAATATTTAGCCGCACTTTTACTCGTCGTAGGGTTGAGCGGTTGCGCAAACAGCCCCAACGACCCACTTGAAGGTTACAACCGCCAGGTTTATTATTTCAACGACATGCTGGACACCGTTGTCGTCACGCCCGCCACCCATGCTTACCGGGATCTGACACCCGAACCCGTCCAGACGACGTTTTCGAACTTTTTTGGAAACATCAGCGATCTGTGGACTGCATTCAACAACTTCCTGCAGGGTCGTGGTGAAGAAGGCTTTTCTGATGTATCGCGCATTCTCGTCAACACCTTTGTCGGACTTGGTGGCCTGATTGATATTGCCTCGGATCTGGGGCTTCCAAAGCACAGCAACGACCTGGGCCGGACTTTTGGTGTCTGGGGTGCTCCGCCTGGTCCGTATTTCGTTCTTCCGCTCGTTGGTCCGTCAACAGTCCGCGACACCATCGCTGCGCCTGCCGACTACTGGTATGGTGATCCGCTCTATTACTCCAGAAGCGATGCCGTTGTCTGGACTTCACTGATTCTGGGTGGTGTCGTCAAACGATCCAAGTTGCTGGAGGCGGCATCCCTTATTGATGACGCTGCTATTGACCGCTACGAATTTATACGTGAAGCGTGGATGCAAAGACGTCAGCATCTGATTGACAGCAGGATCCCCAATGACGAATGGGAAACTGTTGAAACGACTGAAACGGTTGAAACGGCTGAAACCGTTGAGACAGTTGATGCTTCCCGATAAGGGATGCCTGACGCTATGACAGTTGACCTGAGGCAGTCGTCCTGGCACAATCCCAGCCCCCGGAGCAACTTTTTTTTTACAGGAGGACAAAAGGACTGGTAACTGCGACAAAATCTGAAAAAACCATCCTGTTCAGCGATGCTTCAGTCCCCTTGATGAGGCACTTTCCCTGTCCGTTTTTTTTAAATCCTGAAAAACAATGTTTATGAAAACCTTGCACCGACGCCTTTATTTTTTACCGGCCCTTGTTGTTTTCGCGCTTATGCTTCCTGCGATGGCTTTTGCCCAGGAGCCCCTGGAAGCGCCTGACGCCCTGATTGCGCGTATCAGCACCGAGGTCATTGATATCGCTCAAAACGACTCCTCCATCCAGAAAGGTGACATGAACCAGATCGCGAAAGTGATTGAAGAAAAAGTCATGCCCTACGTTGACTTCGAAAAGACGACATCACTTACGGTTGGAAGATTCTGGAGACAGGCGACCCCTGCCCAGCGCGCTGAACTGTCAAAGCTGTTTCATGACCTGCTTTTTTACACTTATGCCAGCGCCATCTCCACGATAAAGCAGGGCAGCGTTCTGCAACTCCAGCCCTTGAGAGCAAGACCGGATGCGACTGATGTGATTGTCAATACTCGAATTCGCATTCCAAGAACGCCAGAGCCCCTGACGATCTCCTATCGTCTTGAAAAGCGTAGCGATGGCTGGAAAATGTATGATGTCGGCGTCATGGGGATCTGGCTTGTAGAAAGCTACAGAACAACCTTTGCAAACGAAATTGAACGCAATGGCATTGACGGTCTGATCAAAGTGCTGCGCGAAAAGAGCCAGAGCCTCAAAAAAGGTTGACGCCCGTTCCGGATTGATTCCTGTACCAACTGCCAGACACCTGGCTATGGTGCCTTGAGCAAAGTACATATGATTTTTATTCGAAGCTGCCATAAGCCTGAAAATGGAAAGTGAACTTCTCATGCCTGTTTCAGTTGACAGTCTGACTTTTGCAAACGCCAGACAGACCTTGCAGACTGGCCTTGATGCGATCCGGGCTGGTCAGCATACCTTTGATCTCGCCAATGTCGCACACGCAGACTCATCCAGTATCGCTGTCATGCTTGCATGGCAGCGTGCTGCAAAAACTGCTTTCAGGGAAATCCGGTTCCTTAATACACCTGAAAACATCCTGAGCCTTGCTGCACTTTATGGCGTAACGGATCTTCTGGAACTTGAACCACGGGCAAACACCCCCACGGAATAAGCCTCCGAATCTGTTGCAAATCGATCCCCCGCTGGCACGCCTGTAAACAGACCCGTGTCCGTAGCTGGAAAACCCCTGGCTCAATAAACGGCATACACCCATTTATTGTCGGTGCTTATGCCTTTTTTTCCGCCTCCTCAATGTGGCTGTAACTGTGAACCTGCAAAAAGATGAATGCAAAAGCGCTCTGAAAGCTTTACAATACCTTTTTCAAACCAATGCCTGCTTTAAAAAAAAGAAAAACGCTCATTTCACCCGAATTCAGTCGCAAATGAGTCCTCCTTAAGCCTGAACAATGGACAAACTGATTATTTCCGGCGGAAGCCCTCTCTTTGGAGAAATAACCATATCCGGTGCCAAAAATGCCGCACTCCCCATTCTGTGCGCAGGCCTTCTGACGGCCGACAGACTTGTACTTTCCAATGTACCACGCCTGCGCGATGTCAATACCATGCTCACGCTACTTGCCCAGATGGGACTGAGTGCAGAGTACGAAGATGATGTAATCACCACACGTGCTGACCGGATTCACAGCTATTACGCACCCTACGAACTCGTCAAGACAATGCGGGCATCCATTCTGGTTCTGGGTCCATTGCTCGCCCGTTTCGGTCAGGCAAGAGTTTCCCTGCCAGGTGGCTGCGCAATAGGCTCCCGCCCCGTTGAACAGCACATCAAAGGGCTCGAAGCCATGGGTGCTGAAATCACAATCAATGCCGGATACATTCACGCCCGCTCACCCAGACTGAAAGGCGCACGCATCACAACCGACATGATCACGGTTACCGGAACGGAAAACCTCCTGATGGCAGCAACACTGGCAGAAGGTGAAACCATCCTCGAAAACGCCGCACGCGAGCCCGAAGTAACCGACCTTGCCAACCTGCTGGTAAAAATGGGCGCAAAGATTGAAGGTATCGGCACGGACCGCCTGATCATTCAGGGCGTTGATCGCCTGCACGGAGCAACACACCGGATCATCCCCGACAGGATTGAAGCCGGCACTTTCCTGTGCGCAGTTGCCGCAACAGGTGGAGATGTCACGCTGCGCAAAACGCAGGACAACCTGCTTGATGCCGTTCTGGACAAAATTCGGGAAGCTGGAGCAGATATCTCCAGCGGTGAGGACTGGATACGCATACTCATGACAAAGCGCCCCAGGGGTGTCAGTATCCGTACAACAGAATATCCCGGATTTCCAACCGACATGCAGGCTCAGTTCATGGCACTTAACTGCATCGCCAGTGACGCCTCCCACGTAGTGGAAACCATTTTCGAAAACCGCTTCATGCATGTTCAGGAACTGAATCGTCTTGGTGCAAACATCAAAACGGAAGGCAATACAGCCTTCGTAAAAAATGTCGACAGACTGGCCGGTGCACCTGTCATGGCAACCGATTTACGTGCGTCAGCCTCACTGGTCATTGCAGCTCTGGTCGCACAGGGTGAAACACAGGTCAACCGCATCTATCACCTGGATCGCGGGTATGAACGCATGGAAGAAAAACTCTCCGGTGTCGGAGCAATCATCAAACGGGTAAGTCAAAATGATCCAGCCTGAACAAAATAACGCCAATCAGCTCGTGCTGGCCCTGTCAAAAGGGCGCATTTACGACGAAACGCTGCCGT
>Ga0099364_10006002_pt1 | contig 17808 bp, 14 predicted proteins | sample TergutTh196P3_FD_73070 | JGI IMG/M metagenome (GOLD analysis project Ga0099364, IMG submission 73070) | Microcerotermes parvus P3 segment gut microbial communities from Pointe-Noire, Republic of the Congo - Th196 P3 | ecosystem: Host-associated > Arthropoda: Insects > Digestive system > Gut ...
CGGGATAATCTTTTGCAATCTCGGTTACGACATCTCTCCAAAGAACCATTGTAGTAAGGACGTTTGCCTTGTCGATGGATGCGAGTCTTTTGTCTCGTTTGCGCGCCGCATCAAAAGCCACGCGCGCTATTCTTTCTATTTCCTCTCTTGTGTATACAAGAGTATCAAAGGCGCGCTCGTTGGGCTGTCCTTTGTTTTCGTGCCCTTTGGGCTGCCCGAAATAAAGGCCGCCTGTAAGTTCGCGGACGATGAGGATGTCAAAGCCGTCGCCGATAATTTCTGGTTTTAACGGAGAGGCGTCTTTGAGTTCGTCAAATATTATTGCCGGACGCAGGTTGGCATACAGGTTGAATATTTTGCGCAGCGGGAGAAGCGCCGCTCTTTCAGGCTGCTGTTCGGGAGGAAGGCTTTCCCATTTTGGGCCGCCGACAGAGCCGAACAAAACGGCGTCGGATTCTTTGCAAAGCGAAAGGGTCGTATCGGGCAGGGCATGGCCTTCTCTGTCTATGCCGATGCCGCCTACGTTTGCCTCTTCGCAGGTAAATTCCATGTTTATTTTAGGCGCAACGGCGTGCAGAACTTTAAGGGCCTCTTCCATTATTTCGGGGCCTATGCCGTCGCCGGGCAGGACAGCTATTTTTTTTGCGGTCATCTGAAACTCCTTGTGAAATATAGGAGAAGATGGATTAGCTCTTTGTATATGTCAAATTTTATTTTTTTTATTTGAGGCTGCGGATGATGTACAGGCTTTGTGCGGCCGGAACCTGTAGTTGCAGCCTCATTTTTGGCGGATGGATTTTCAGATATTTTGGGCGCTGAGGGGATTGAACCCCCGACCCCCTGCTTGTAAGGCAGGTGCTCTCCCAGCTGAGCTAAGCGCCCTTTTTTTCTTCCCGGTTTTCCTTGCTGCTCTTGAAAACAAGAACGGCTTTTTCCGGAACGTCTACAACACGGCCGGCAATAGGCGAGTGAATCTGCCTTGCTTTTTTTACTACATTACAAAAAGAACCGAAACCTCTTATTTCGACCGTATGTCCTTCATTGGCGCCCTCTTTTATTTTGTCAAGAAAGATGTTGATTATTTGTAAGACTTCTTTCTTGTTTAACTTGGTGAGAGCGCATATATCTGATACGATCTGCGTCTTGGTCAAGAAACCGCCTGTACCTGCTGTTTTTGCAAGGCGTTTACTTTTTTTGCCATTCTTGATTTCTTGCGTGCGGCGGTTTTTTTGTGAATGATTCCCTTGCGTGCCGCAGTATCAATGGTTTTTTCAAATTTTCTTTGGTCGGTTTTTATCTGCTCAATGTTTTTCTCTTCTTTGGAAGGTTCAAGAGCTTTGTTGACCTTTTTCATGGCGGTTCTCACCGACGAGCGAACCCGCGAATTAGCCTCGTTGCGCTTAATGGTTTGCCTGTTGCGCTTTTTTTGCGATTCTATGTTAGCCAATTTTTTTGTCCTTATTCATATTTGAAAAATGCGAATTAGTTCGACATAGTTTGAACAACCATGTAACTGTCAAGCATTATAAAGAAAATTTCTTTGACTTAGTCAAATCTTAGTCAATCTGAAGTGTACCCCGTATTGTGGACATATTTTTGTAAGATTTGTAAGACATTATGGCGGCGTTTTCCACTCGAAAGTTCGCGCCAGACTGTCACATCATCCCCAGACGCCGGTGGCTTCGACTCCGCTCAGCCACCATCGGTCGTTGAACGGAGTCGCGGTCGTTGAGCGGAGTCGCGGTCGTTGAGCGGAGTCGAAACGACCGCGCCGTGCCGCGCAAAGCCCGACAAGTCCTCCGCTTACGCTGCGGACGATTTGGGTCTGGTTGGAGTGTGCAAAAAATACATGTCCAATTCTTGGGGTTTCTTATTTTCCCCGTGTTCATTTTGTGGGGCACGGTTCAGAATCACGCAATAATCACGCAATAATCACGCAATAATCACGCAATAATCACGCAAAAAAACATTAAAATACATGACAGGCAACCGTAGTATTGGTTGTGAAATTATTATCCTGCTTTGCGGTGGTGACAAGCCTACGCAGGGCAGCTTGTCTTTTATAACATTGTATGGCGCCGGAAAATTTGGAATTTCGTTTGAATACCACAAGTGAGTTGAAAAAAAAGTCTTCACTATCTTTTTTTTATAGAAGGTTTTATATGTAATTGACCTTCTTGTCGCGTTGAGGCTCTGAGCCCCTTGTTGAGGCTCTGACCCTTCGCGTCGAGGCTCTGACCCCTTTGTTGATGCCTGAGCACCTTGTCGAGGCTCTGACCCTCTCGTTGGTGCTCTGAGCCTTTTGTTGATGCTCTGAGCCTTTTGTTGATGCTCTGAGCCTTTTGTTGATGCTCTGAGCCTTTCGTTGATGCTCTGAGCCTCGTTGGTGCTCTGAGCCTTTCGTCGATGCTCTGAGCACCTTGTTGATGCTCTGACCCCCTCGTCGAGGCTCTGAGCCTTTCGTTGATGCTCTGACCCTCTTGTCGAGGCTCTGAGCCTTTCGTCGATGCTCTGAGCCTTTCGTTGGTGCTCTGAGCCTCTCGTCGAGGCTCTGAGCCTCTCGTCGAGGCTCTGACCCCTTGTCGAGGCTCTGAGCCTTTCGTTGGTGCTCTGACCTTCTCGTCGAGGCTCTGACCCCTTTGTTGTTGCTCTGACCCCTTTGACGATGCTCTGACCCCTTGTCGTGCTCTGACCCTCGTCGTGCCCTGACCCCCTCGTCGAGGTGATATGACCCCTATATATCCCCATTACTTTTCTGAACATTTTTAAAAAATGCCCATAAAAATACTTGACAAGTAAAGGCCTTGTAAATTTTATCCGCAAACGGTGAATGAACACCATAAACTTTTTATATTTTATAAAAAAAGGAGAAAACAGTATGAAAAAAGTCACAATTGCTTTTATGAGCATGCTTATGTTGGCAGGTACAGGCCTCTTTGCTGGAAGCCTTGATTACCTCTCCAACCAGAGCGTGAAGTGGATGACGACGACATCGAAGAATGCCTCAACAGACGGCGCCGACATCGTACAGTACAATCCGGCGGGAACAGCCTACCTGCCCAAGGGATTGCACATTGACCTGAGCGGACAGACATTGCTCAAGTATTATAGTAATAAAAATGTGCAAGTTGGCAGTGATTCTTTTGGGACGCTTAAACAGGATTACCCGACTTATATTCTCCCAAACCTGTACTTGGTCAATAATTTCGGAGAAATCGGCCCGGGTAAACTTGCCGCCTACTTGCAGACGGGCATAGTTGCCGGCGGCGGTGAACTCAAATATAAAGACGGTACGGCTGGAACGACTGCTATGTTGAGCGGTTTGAGAACTAATGCAAGTATAGGGGGTGCGGCGATACAATCTCAGGAATTTATAGCGTCGAGCATATATTACGGGATCGGAATCGGGGCTTCCTATGCGTTCCTTGACGACATGGTATCGGTTAGTCTTGGCGGTCGCGCCGTCATGGCACAGAGGAGTTTTGAACTTGACGCCCGTTATGCGAATAATGTAACTTTGAGCGGAAAATATGAGTATAATGCAACGGGTTTTACGCCGATCATAGGCGTAAACGTAAAACCGACTAAGGAACTTACATTGGCCGCGCGTTTTGAGGCTCAAACAGCCCTTAAGTTTAAATACGACGAGAAAAGACTCAATTCAAGTAATAATACGTTTCTTTTAGATAATGTTATACCTGCGCTTAAAGCTGCAGGTATAGAGGACGGCAAAAAAACGCGTCAGGATCTGCCTCATGTAATAGGCCTTGGCGTCAATTACGAACTCAGTGACCAATTGACTCTCGACCTGTCAGGAACGCTTTACCTGCTATCCAGCGCTAATTTGGGCTATGACGATGCTACTGAAACCGGCAAGGTGAACAAGTATTTCGGTACGGGCTGGGAGGTCGGCCTCGGAGCTACATATAAGGTTCTTGATGAATTAAAAGTAGGTCTGGGCGCCCTGTATACAGAATCTGGCGCGAAAAAAAGCTACCTGAACAACGCCAATACTGTACTAAATGCGAGCGCCAACCCTTCGCTTGATTCTATCACAATCGGTTTGGGCGCCACTTATGATGTTTTGGAAAACTTGGATGTGACCCTTGCTTTCATGTGGGCGCATTATTTTCCTGAGAAATTCTCTTTCAACGGTGGGGCAGTATCAGGCAAGTATGCCAAAGATGTTTATAATATAGGTTATGGTGTTAGTTATAAGCTTTGACTAAGATTGACTATGATTGACTAAGATTAGCCAGGATTAGCAGGATTGGACTTTTTGTTACATGGAATTTTCGGTGATGCATTGAGTCTTAATCCCGCTAATCTTGCTAATCCTAGTCCAATCCTGTAAATCTTAGTTAAAAATCTTGGAAAAATATGTCTACAATACGGATACACTTCAATTTTTGATTTTTGGGTTGCATAAAATTCTTGACTTGTCATCATATTTATTATGCGCTTATTTTGTAGTCTTAAATTTGAGGTGATACTTATGAAAAAAATAACGACGCTTATATGTTTCTTTTCTCTTTTGGTTGCCTGTGAAACGGCATCTCAAAATACGGTTTCGGGTAAAATCCCGTTTTCTTCGGATTATTCAGGCAGCGTGACGCCGGGTTCGTGGATTTATGATAAAATAACATACACTTATAATGGAGAGAGCGCCTCTGTCAATCTTCAATTATATTTCCCAAAGACATACAAGGCCTCGTCAGGCCATACGCGTACGCTTATAGTCCTTCACGGTTACAGAGGCAAACAAAGCGATTGGAACAATAATACAAGAATTGCCTCTCTGGCAGACCGGTATTCGTTCGTTTTGGTATGCCCGTCTATGGGAACGACAATATATGAATCGGCTTATTTTCCAGAGACGGTAAATAAATGGAGCCTGTTGCCGGGTGGTCTCTTTATATCTGATGTCCTTGTGTCGTATCTCAGGAAAAATTTTTCCTTAGCAACGAACGCCAAGTTTACCGGAATATTCGGCAACTCGACCGGCGGACGAGGGGCGCTGCTTGCAGCGGCGCGAGACCCTAAAATTTTTGGCGCTGCCGGCGGAGTCTCGGGAGATTACGATCCGTTATCAATGCCGTGGGACAGGCTGCTTACATCGGTATACGGTCCTCACAAAAATTTTCAGGAACGCTGGAAAAATACCGACAACCTTATGGAAATGGCCGTAAACTTAAAAGGAATACCGGTATTTCTGGCGCACGGTGAAAAAGATGCTGTTGTGGAAAAAGAGCAGACGATACTTATGGCTCTGAAATTGAGCAAACTTGAAAAAGAAGGAGGCCATTATCCAAGAGTAAACAAGTTGTACCCGTCTAAGAGACACGATTGGGATTGCTGGCGTACGGCTCTTTCTGACGCGATGATTTTTTTTGACGAAAATTTATCCAAATAGATATTATGAAAAACCGCAAAATTTACCTGATGGTGCTTTTGTTTAATTTGCCGGAAATATTTCTGGCAGTATCTTTGTTCATTTGTTTTTTTTGGAAGAGGGATGAAAAAATTTACATCTTTGCAGCCGTAGGTATTTTCTTTCTTTTGCGCATTTTGTTTTTTTTTGCAAAACGAATATATTTTTACAAACCCCGGCTTGATATTATCAGACGCATAATCTCAAATTTCAGAAGCGGAAACTATATTTATTTTGCCGATACCATAACCGGAAATGATCTGCTTGCCAAACTGATAAAATCTCTTGTAACAACAGGAATGCAGATCGAAAAAAATATAAACCCGCAGCAGAGTGAAATAAAATTTTTTCGTGAACTCTACAGCAGCGTCAACTTGTCTGCAGAGTCGCATTTCATTGTTTTAGATGAAGATGAGAGGATCGTTTTTACAAACCGGCATTTTTGCAGCTATTTTCATTTTGATGAAAAATATATACTTGGCAAAAAACTTGAAGATGTTTTTTATTACATGAATCCGCATTTTCAAGACAGTATCATCAAGGTAAAAAACGGCGAAGATAATATCGTTCTCAAAAAGATGCAGTTTATATCTTCCGATAGAATTTCAATAACAGCCGATATCAGCATAACGTTTTTGAGTTCATGGGGGAAAACCCACATGGTCATAATATTTGACGATATGAGCGGCAAAAAAGATTACCAGTTATCGCTTATGAGTCTTATCAGCAAATCAATGGAAGGCGGCAATGTTATTGAACAAATATTTGCGACCATCCTTACCGGTATTACCTCAGGTTCCGGACTTGGTTTTAACAGGGCAATGCTGTTTTTTGTCGAGAACGGAAACCTCGCTGGGAAAATGGCCGTAGGCCCGGATTCTTTCGAGGAAGCTATGGAAATATGGACATCTCTATCAAATGCGCCGCCTGTTGCTGGAGGGAATAATATTTTTGACGCGGGTAAGCAGCTCACTGAATCTGTTCTTCAAACATCTTTTCCAATGAATTCCGATAATATTTTTGTAAATGCTCTCATTAAAAATGAAAGACTGCATATATATGATTCGTACAACGATAACCGTGTAGATGATAAAATAAGACAGCTCATGGATGTAAAAGAATTTGTTGTTATGCCTATTTCGGCAATGAATAGCCATATAGGAATCATTGTGGCGGATAATAAGTTTAACAAAATACCTATCAACGATTACGATATTGAACTTCTCAGTATGTTTACAATACAGGCGGCCTTTTCAATAGAAACGTATAAGCGTCTTACGCTGCTTGAAAACGAGATGGATAAGCTTAAGCGTAAACAGGAGGCCATAGTTGAGGCCGAAAAGATGGCCGCAGTAGGCCGAATCGCGGTGCATATATCGCACGAGATACGAAATCCGCTTGTCACGATGGGCGGTTACGCCAGACGTATAGTAAGTACAGCCCGAAGTACAAAACAAACCGAAGAGGAAATAAAACGCTTCGGGCGCATAATACTTGAAGAATCTGAGCGTCTGGAAAGAATTCTCTCTAATGTCATGGACTTTACAAGGCCTGATACGGATACCAAAAAAATCAATGATATAAATGAGGTTATAGAAAACACCATAAATCTTTTTTATAATTACCTTTTGGAAAAAAAGATAGTTATTGTTTTAGAAAAAGACGAAAACGCGCCTTTAATAAAGATTGATTTTAATCAAATGAAACAGGTTATACTTAATCTGATACAAAATTCTATTGACGCCATGCCTTCCGGCGGTTATATAAAAATAATAACCCTCTATAAAGATGAGCGCATCATTATTAAAATTCACGATAGCGGCTCAGGTTTTGATGCCGCCTATATCAATGAACTGTTTACTCCGTTTTTTACGACAAAAAAAACAGGCATAGGCCTTGGACTTGCCAATGTAAAAAGAATAATTGCAAATCATATGGGTTCAATTGAGGCAAAAAATCTGCAAGAAGGCGGCGCCGAGTTTACTATAATGCTGCCCATCACATCTTAAAGACGGCAACTCTTGGCAGTCCGCCGTAATCATTCATAATCGAAACGTTAAAGCCGGCCGCCGCGCCGCTTTTTTTTACAAAATCGCTCATAGATTCGCCTATCTCGATTATCATAACGCCGTTTTCTTCAAGCCGGCGTTTTCCTCCGGCTATTATTGCCTCAATAACGGCTTTGCCGCCGTCTTCGGCAAAAAGGGCGGCGCTCGGCTCGTACAATAAATCCTTTGGTAATTTATCTTTCATGGCCGGGTCTATATATGGCGGATTGGAAACTATGCAGTCAAATTTCATGTTTCCGACAGGCGCAAAAAGGTCTCCATGCCTGAAATCCATTTTTGTGCGCCCAAGAATTGAACGCGAATTTTTTTTGGCAAGCGCAAGCGCCGCTTCGGATATATCGGTTGCCGTAATTGTTATATCGCTGCGGTTATATTTCAAGGCGAGGGCTACCGCGCCGCAGCCGGTGCACAGGTCAAGAACGCTCCCGTCCATTGGGGCATAATATATGGCGAGGTCTACAAGCAGTTCGGTTTCGGGCCTTGGGATAAGCGTTCCTGAATTGACCGCAAAAGTGAGTGAATAAAATTCCTTTTCTCCGGTTATATAAGCAATGGGTTCGCGTTCTTTGCGGCGGGTAACCGCATTTTTGATTTTGGTATACTCTGCCGCGCTTATTTCTTTTTCGGGGTAGGCTTTCAATTGGCCGCGCTCTATGCCGCAGAAATGCCCTATTATGACTTCAACGTCAAGAAGCGGATTTTCAATCCCTGCATCCGCGAGAATAGCCGCAGATTCTTTTATACATTCGCCTATATTCATCTGGGCATTTTCGCGGCTATAAAACCGGCTTGTCTATCACTTTTTATTTTAAATGCTAAAATGTTGCGCTTAGCCCCGCGCGCCAGTTAAATCCGGGCATATAGTAGTCGTAATTTCCTCTGGCATATGCCGCATATTCTTTATTCGTTATATTGTTAAAATCAACGAACACTCTGTAATTATTAAGAAATGAATAAGCAATCTTTGAGTTAAGAACGAGAAAATTATCCAATTTACGCGTTTCTGAGGCATAAATGTCTTTTACATACTGTCCATTCAGGACAATCATAAAATCCGCAATTTCAAGCTTTATCGCTCCTATTGCCTTATACCTTGGGACATATGTCAAAAGCTGCCCGTTATTGCGTATATCTATCCAACTATAACCGCCTGTAAAAGTAAGCCATTTAATTGGCCTTACATCAATAGCGGCCTCAACGCCGTTATAGTCGAAATTGTCGGCATTGTACCACTCGGTACGATTTGGAATTGTGTCGCTTGGTCTTGTGCTGAACTTATTGTTGGTGTACATTCTGTAGAACGTCACAGAGCCGGTTATAATATCCAAAAGGCTTTGCTCAAGGCCTGCTTCAAAAGAAGTGTAGGTCTCGGCCTTGAGTTTTTCGCCGGTTTCTTCAAGCGGCAAGAAAGGGAAGGGGCCGCCAACGGCCATTGTGCTGTAATACTGTATAATATCCGGCGCCTTGAATCCTCTTGCCGATTGAAAATGCAATTTTGTGCCGCGCAAAGGATTCAGCAAAGTTCCGGCCTGCCATGAAGCATGATTACCAGATTCTGAATTATATGTATAACGTCCTCCGCCGGATATAAGCCAAATGTTGTCTAAAAGAGATTGCTCGGCGAGCGCAAAACCGGATCCCTCGTCTATGTATTCGCTTTCATGGAATACTCTGCCTGTTGTAGAATGTCTGCTTTTCGCGCGTCCGCCGTGCCGTCTGTATTCGGCGCCGCCTGTCAGGCTTGTGCCTGTATCAAACGATATTTTTTCTTTGAGTTTTGCGCCGAACATCTGGTCGAATGAGTCATACGTATCTTCATTACGCGCCGGTTGGTTTGCCTTGTGGGTTCCGGCATTATAATATATCTGCAAGGAACCCGAAAGCTTATTATAGTTGTTGTTTATTGACAGCGTGCCTCCGCCGCGCGTCACGTCAAAATATTCAAGGTCATTAAGCATATAACCTTTCGGGCCGGGATCGTGAAAATTCATTTTCATTAAGTAGCCGTTAATTGCCGTATACCAGTTTTGATTAACCTGAAATCCGGTGTGAAAAGTCCCGTTGTGGCTCAGGTAGCGTGAATCAAATTTATAGTCATTTGGCGACGTACCGATTGTTTGTTTCCTTGCGCCGTCGGTGTAACGAAAATTATACGAGAGGCCGTAATCAAAATCAGAAATTTTTCCGTTATGCGAGATATAATTGTCGGTTGTGTTCCATGAACCGTAAGAGCCTGAAATTTCGGTGTCGAATCCGTCTATTTGCCTGCGCTTTGTGATGATATTGATGACGCCGGCCAATGCTCCGTCGCCGTAAATAACCGGCTGCGGTCCGTGCAATATTTCTATGCGGTCGATGTTTTTCATTGAGAAAATATCGGCTACGGGATGATTATTGACCATCATGCCGGCATCCATTCCGTTTATGAGTATCGGGATGCCGGTAGTCGGCCCCCAACCTGAAAGGCCGGCGCCGCGAATGCTCATTGCGGCTGCCCCGCTGCCCGATAGTCCAAAGCCCATAACCCGGTTATTGCCTGTATGAAAAGAGGCAACCCTTTCGGATATAAGGTTTACGGCATCGGTCTTTGTTGTTTCTTTAACGGCGCTGCCGTCAATGATGGACACGGTTCCGGTTTCAGCTTTTTTATCTTTTATGAGGATTTCTCCCGCGCGTGAGTTTTTCGTGTTTTCTTTGTTTTGCTCTTCCTGTGAGAAAGCAAGCAATGCCGTAAAGCATACGGTAATTGTAAAAAGCGTTCTAAATAATGGTCTCAATTGTACCTCCATTTTAGCGATTTAATTTCGCCAAAATAGAAGGCCATGCAATTCAGTCAATAACATTATTTTAAAAATCGTGCTATTTTAGCATATTTTTTTAGATTTTGTGTTACTATGATTTAAGCGCTTGTGACAAGCAGGCTGCCGCCTGCCCGAAAGCAGACGGCAAAAAATTTAACGTACTATAAACTGAATTAGTAGTAAGACAGCTGTTACGCACATTGATATTGCAGTTACCCATTTAAGAATATTTTCAGTTTTTATTTCTTTTTCTGTTTTTTCCAATTTGGCATTTTCTCCTTTGTTTTTTATTTTAGTTGTAAAAGGGGAGGCAAGTCCCCTTTTTTAGGCTGGTTTCTATAAGCTACTTATTTAATATTATTATTATGTTTATAATACTCAAAATAGCGGTAAGCACCACACAGCTAAACATTATCAGCATTGTATTTTTTTTGACTTTTATTTCTTTTTCCATTGTTTCTTTTCTCCTTGTTATTTTTAGTAAATTCAGCCGCCTGCCGAAAGCAGACGGCAAAAAATTTAACTTACTATAAACTGAATCAGCAATAAAACGGCTACTACACACATTGAAACAGCAGTTACCCATCTAAGAATATTTTCAGTTTTTATTTCTTTTTCTGTTTTTTCCATTGGTATTTTCTCCTTTGTTTTTATTCTTATTTTGCTTTTATTAAGAGGGGTGGCAAGTTCCCTCTGTTGGTCCGGCTTCTACATTCTATTTACATATTAGCTGTAGAAGCAAAATTACCGCTGTTGCAACCGCCGCGATGGTGTGTACCCATTCGGCGGTTATGTGGCTTTTTTTTTCTTCCTCTTTTTCCTCATTCGAGGCTCCTTATAACATAATATGACCGTCAGGTTTGTCAAGTATTTTTGATTTTTAAAAAAGCTCTGCCGATTGCTGAATTATTTATCTGCTATTCCCCCATTGGCGTCCCATATTTTACTGTTGCCGATATCTGCTGCCGTATATGGATTTGCAGTCATAATAAATTTACCAAGTTCAAACTTGCCGGTGGGGGCATTGCCGTTGAAATTTTGCGGCGAACCCTCATTATAATCAACAAGAACTTTTGCATCTGTCCAAGCGCCGGCAAGATCTGTAAGGCCGGCTTTGGCGGCGTTCAGGCTGCCGCTTATGGCAATAGTTGTGCCGGAATGCAGGATGATGGAGTTTCGCTTGTCGGTTGTTATTTCTTCGTTTCTTGTAATATCACCGGAGAAAGGGACGGCGGCGTTTCCTGAAATAATAAACTCGCCTGAAAAAACACAGAGCGCCCCGCCCATGCCGGCTGTTTTATATTTCAATGTGTTGCCGTCTAAAGAACCTCCCGTAAAATAGAATTGTGATGCTGCCATATAGATCCCGCCGCCGTAAGATAAATCGGAGGCGCTGTCTGCCGTGTTGCCTGAAATTACCGCGTTATCGTATAGAGTAAGGTCGGACAGGTACATGTAAAATCCGCCGCCAAATGCGTTATTGCCGGAACTTTTAGCCGTATTGGCTGTCACGGCGGCTTTGTCGTAAAGGACAATTTGAGAGCGGGTAATGTACGCGCCGCCGCCTTCGCTGGCCGTACTGCCGCCCTGTGCCGTGTTGGTCCAGATCGAGGCGTTATCTCTCAAAGCAAGCGATGAGTTGGCGGCAAAGACTCCGCCTCCTGTTCCGGCGAAATTATAAAAGATTGAGCTGTCATCATATAGAGTGAGCGATGAGCCGTCTATATGTATGCCGCCGCCGTTTTCTTGCGAGAGATTTCCGCATATTGAAGCATTACCGTACAAGATGATGGTTGAATTATTTGCAAATACGCCGCCGCCTGATCTTTGGGCGGCGTTTTCGCGTATTGATGCGTTGTTGTACAAGATAAGCGCAGATGTGTGCATGTAAATTCCTCCGCTTGTTGCGGTACTTCCCAATGCGGCGTTGTCGCATATTAAGGCGCTGTGTCTCATGGTGATGACTGTGCCGTTTTCAGAATTACCCTGAGCATAGATTGCGCCGCCCCGATTGCTGTTAGTGTTGCCGGTAATTTTGCCATACCCGTACAATTCGAAAACGCCGCCGTAATACACTCCCACAAGTTCAAAAGTATTGTCCTCGCTTCCTTCTAAGGTAATACGCCCGCCGACAACTAATCTGGCATGGATTGGTCTGGTAAGCGTTCCGCCCACGCGGAAGAGGCGGCCGGTTTTGCCGCCTTTGCTGATTTTGCATTCCTCCCGGCTTGTTATAGTGAGTGAGACTCCTTCTCTGTTGATTACCTGTTCATCAGCCTCGGTTATGTCGCCGCTCAGAGAAACAGTATAATCTGTATTAGATTCGCTATCGCTGTTGATATATGCAATGACCTCGGCGATGATGTTATTTTCGTTTTGCCACTCCATATCTATTTTGTTTCCGTCTATATAGAAACCGGGTTCGGGTTCAACGGAACTGTCATAGGTATTATCGTGGCCGCTGTCGTAATTACCTGCATCCCAACTGCCGCAGGCGGCAAAAAAAATAATGAGGCTGCATAATATTGTTTTTAGTAAAAAATTGATTTTGTTTAACATTTTTCCTCCTTTTGGGTTTTAATTTTGTAGTCTCATATAGTAAACGCATCAGGAGGGCTGCAGATTAAAATTTTTTTTGTAAAAAGTGAATTTTTTTTGTTTTTTTATACTGTTGTCAAGGGCAGTCAAGAGATTCAGAGTTTATTTTGAAATGCAAAACAAAAACGTTGTAAGTTAAATCATAAAACAATACAAAGATTTATGCAAGAAATGGGTTACATATATTACGGAATTGAAATTGTTTTAGGGGAAATTGTATCTATCTTCAATATTAGATTTGTTTAATGGAGAAATAATATTATATGCAATAAAAAGCAGTCCTGTTTTTGATCTTGTATTAGAAACAGTAAAAAAAATCTTTGGGGAATAAAAAAGGCGCTTTGTTGCTTCATTCGGGCAAACCTGCAAAAACAATTCTTTTACATCTTTTATTTCACCATAACAAGGAACTCGTCCTCTGTGAGTACTTTAACGCCAAGCTCATTCGCCTTGTCGAGTTTTGAACCCGGCGAGGCCCCGGCTACGAGAAAATCCGTCTTTTTGCTTACAGAACCCGATGTCTTGCCGCCAAGTTTTTCAATCAATGTTTCGGCATCCTTACGTCCCATGGACTCAAGGGTTCCTGTTATTACGAATGTTTTGCCGCTAATCGGCGATTCAATTCTTTCTTTGCGCTCTTCATCTATAATAGTTACTCCGTTATTTAACATGGCCTCGACTATGCCGGCAGTTTCTTCTTCGTGAAAAAAATCATATACCGCGCGCGCAACCTCAGGGCCTACCTCGTGCACGGCCATTAAATCATCGATACCCATTTCTTTTAAGGCGTCAAGGTTTCCGGCAGCCGAGGCTATAACTGAGGCTACATGGGCGCCTACATTGCGTATTCCAAGCGAACGCAAAAAATGGGACAGCGTAAGGCTGCGCCGCCCGTCTATTGAAGCCATGATCTTGCCGGCCATTTTTTCGCCCATACGCTCGACCGACATCAAATCCTCGCGCGTAATGCCGAATATGTCAGCTATGGATGTTACCTTGCCTGAATTGGAAAGCCGGTTTACAAGTTCAGGCCCGAAAAATTCAATATCAAGCGCATCTTTGGAGACATAAAATTTAAGACTTTCGCCGCTTATTGCCGGACATTTCTTGTTTACACAGCGGTAGTAGATGTCTTCTTTTTGAAGCTCGCTGCCGCAGGCCGGACAATTTTCGGGCGGTATTATTTCGATTCTTTCACCGCTGCCGGAAAAATGCGATTCGATTATTTTGGGAATAACATCGCCCGAACGTATAACCTTGACTATATCCCCTATGTGTATATCGAGATTTTTGATCTCGCTGAAATTATGCAGCGTTGCGCGCTTGACGACAACCCCGCCTATATTGATTGGAGACAGGTTGGCAACCGGCGTAACGATTCCCGTGCGCCCAATTTGAAAGTCCACAGACTCAAGACGCGTCAACGCTTCCTGTGCCGGAAACTTCCAGGCCGTTGCCCATTTAGGCGCCTTTGTAACATAGCCGATTTTTTCCCTTGTGGCAAAATCGTTCACTTTGACAACAATTCCATCTATATCGAATCCTAATTGGTATCTGTGTTCAAGATAATGATTGTAAAAATCCTTCACAGTACCCATTGTGCCGATTTCAAAATCAGGCGGAACGGGCAAACCCCAATCCTTGAAACGCCCGAACATTTCCGATTCGCTCGATATTATACCTGGTGAAACTTTTCCTATGCCGTGAATATACAGCGTCAACTCTCTTGAAGCGGTCACCGCCGGATCAAGCTGTCGGAGCGAGCCGGCAGCCGCATTTCTTGGGTTTGCGAAAAGTTGTTCGTCGTTTGCAGAACGCGCTTTGTTGAGCCTTTCAAACTCAGCTTTGGTCATTATGACCTCGCCGCGCACGGTGATTTCTTTCGGTATATCTTTGCCGCTTAAACGAAGTGGTAAATTGCTTATAGTGGCAAGGTTGGTCGTAATGTCCTCTCCAAAGGTTCCGTTGCCCCTTGTGGAACCCTGCACAAAAGCGCCGTCTATATAAAGAAGCTCTACGGCAAGGCCGTCATATTTTAGCTCAACAGCGTAGCCGCCTGAATAAAATTGGGCGCAGCGGTTGTGAAAGTCATCTAATTCTTCTGCTGAAAAAACATTTCCCAGACTCAGCATGGGCGGGTCATGCCGTACTTTTTTAAAAGACGAAGAGGCAAAACCGCCCACCTTCAAAGAAGGGGAGTCGGGACGCTTGAGCTTAGGGTGACGGCGTTCTATATCAATAAGTTCGCGCATCAACTCATCGTAAAGCGCATCATCTACAAGCGGCGCATCCAACTCGTAATAATGAGTGTCGTATTCAAGCAGTTTATCACAAAGTTCGTTATAGCGTTTTTCGGTATCCATTTTATTTCATTCAAAAACAAGATAATATAAACAAAGCAAGCAAAAAAATGCCGCCTCAACTGCCCAAGTAAACCCGCTTCACACGAGGCGAAACTGCCGTAACTATTTCATAGCTGATTGTGCCGGCAAGCGAGGCAAGTTCGTCAGCGCCGATGTACTCATCCCCCTGATGCCCAAAAACAACGACTTCGTCATCCAAAGCAACCGATGGAATATGCCCTACATCAAGCATCGTGAGGTCCATGCAGACGCGTCCGACTACTTTTGCTCTTTGTCCGCGAACAAGCATAACTCCCTTGTTAGAAAGATGCCTGTTATAGCCATCGGCATAACCCACAGGAACCGTAGCTATTACCGTGTCTTTCCCGGTTATATGCGTCCCGCCGTAACTTACATGGAATCCCTGCCCTACTTTTTTGAGCTGCACAATTTTTGACTTCATGGACATTACCGGTTTGAGTTTTATATCCGTTTTGTCAGGCGCGTCAAATGGCGGCAGCCCATAAACTGCAATGCCGGGCCTTGTCATGTTAAAGTGCACATGCTGCATATTTATTGCAGCGGCGCTGTTGGCCGCATGAACATACTTTATGCGCAATCCCGCGCCGTCAATATCTTTGAGCACAGAAAAAAAACGGCCGGCCTGAACCTCTGCAGACGACCTGTTGCTGTCTGCCTCCGCAAAGTGGGTAAATATTCCTTCAAGTTCAAGGTAAGGCATGGCTGCTATTTTTTTAATGCTTTCGAGCGGATTTTCGTCCGCGACGGATGAAAGCCCGGCTGAAACTATGCCGAGCCGTCCCATGCCGGTGTCGACTTTTACATGAACCTTGAGTTTTTTTCCTATTGCAGCGGCGGCGGCAGAAAGATTTTGTGCATCATCCATAGAATTTACCGAAACCCTTAAATTCATATCCAAAACGAGTTCGACATATTCGGCGCGGCAATGCCCAAGTAAAAGCATGGGTGCGTCTATTTTATCTGCACGCAGTCTTACGGCTTCTTCAATTCGGGCAACGGCAAGAAACGAGGCTCCGTTTTCAAGCGCCGTACGTGAAACCTCCGATGCGCCGTGCCCATAGGCGTCGGCCTTTACGGCTATCATCATCTCGGCGCCGGAATGTATCTTGTTTCTTAATTCGCGTATATTATGCGCCAAAGAATCTAAGTCTATTTCTGTCCACGTAAGCGGTATAATTTTTTCTTTTGTATTCATATTTTTTTAAAACAGGCCCATATATTTTTTAGTCAATCATTTTTCACACATATAATATATTCCTGCTCTTTATTAAAATCAAATAGTACTTGCTTTTACATGAATGCTTTGGCAGCGTGAAAATATGAAAATACAAATAGATGAAGCCAGAAAAAAATTAACCGGCATTGAATACCTGAATAAACGCGCCTCCGGAGAATTGCCCGAACCGTCTATGAGTCGTACGGTTCCAATAAAAATGATCTTGATTGAAGAAGGCCGCGTTGTCATGGAAGCCATGGGCGATGACAGACACCTTAATCCTTCAAATACGATTCACGGAGGATTTATAGCAACTGTAATGGATTCGGTAATGTCGGCCACAATAAGAACGTCGCTCAAAGCAGGCGAAGACCTTACCACTATTGAAATAAACGTCAAGTACCTCAAACCTGCTCTGCCGGGGGTAAAATTACTTGCAGAAGGCCGGCTTATAAACACATCCAGAAGAATCGGAACGGCAGAAGCCACAATGAAAAACGATGCCGGAGAACTGCTTGCCTTTGCCACGATATCATGCATGATATTCCGCTAATTTTTCTAAATTCGTTTTAATCTTATGACGATATACAGGCTAGTACTAGTCTAGTACTAGTAGTCGGCTGTCGGCTAATAGCCGGCAGTTGCGAACCGATAGTCCAAAACAATAAATGCGCGAGGTAAAATATGATATTTGGAAAAATGAGCCGCTGGGCAATAAGATCTTATTGCCGCATGGTAACAAAAGCCGCCGATTTGGGAGTTCCTGTGGACGATATACTAAGTGAAACAAGAAAGTTCCACGGAGAAGCCTTCACTCAGGAAGTTATAAAACGCCTTTACACAATTTGATCAGGCTGATATTTTTTTGATGGAATACATTTTTTATGTTGATTTACGTTTGGAATGGTAACTTTATGTCCAAAATTTGGACAAAGTTTGTAACACAGGGATTATGGAAAAAAAAATAAAAAATAAAAGAAAAGGACCTGATCAGATTTCCAGGACAATCAGTTTAATTATAGCTATATCTTGGGTATTAATCTTTATCTTGTTTATAATATTAGCCTTGGCAAAGCCTACTGCCGATTGGTCGATTACTTCTATTATGTCACAAAACACTCAGTTTTCTGGCGGGTGGAACAGGTCGTTCATACAAATTTTACCTCCGGTATTGATTGTTCAGGTGGGGCTTTGTGTGTTTGGATTGTTGCTCAGTTCCCGCAGAATGAAACGTAAGAGCGACAAATACAGCACTTCGCTAATATTTTTCACTATTACATCAATAGCAGGATTGCTGGTTTATCTTGTT
>Ga0099364_10006003_pt1 | contig 17804 bp, 16 predicted proteins | sample TergutTh196P3_FD_73070 | JGI IMG/M metagenome (GOLD analysis project Ga0099364, IMG submission 73070) | Microcerotermes parvus P3 segment gut microbial communities from Pointe-Noire, Republic of the Congo - Th196 P3 | ecosystem: Host-associated > Arthropoda: Insects > Digestive system > Gut ...
ATCATATCCTCACTATCTACCTTTTTTCTTTTTCTCTTTGTGCCCGCGATAGATTCTAGTCGGAGAGAATTCACCTAATTTATGTCCTACCATGTTTTCTGTTACGAATACTGGAAGGAATTTATGTCCGTTGTGGACAGAAAATGTATGTCCGATAAAATCAGGCGTGATAGTAGATCTTCTCGACCAAGTTTTAAGAACAGTTTTTTTGCTGTCTGTGTTTAAAGCATTCACTTTTTTCATGAGATGATCATCAACAAAGGGACCTTTTTTAATAGAGCGTGCCATATGTTATCTCCTATCTACCTTTTTTTGCTTTGATAATATAATTATCAGAATATTTTTTAGTTTTTCTGGTCTTTCCACCTTTAGCAAGTTTGCCCCAAGGTGATACAGGGTGTCTACCACCAGAAGAACGTCCTTCACCACCACCCATAGGGTGATCTACAGGGTTCATAACAACGCCTCTTACTTTAGGACGTCTGCCTTTCCAGCGATTTCTACCAGCTTTTCCAACCCAGATAAGATTTCTTTCTGCATTGCTAACGGCTCCAATTGTTGCATAGCACTCTTTTCTAATAAGATGAATATCGCCTGATGGCATTTTTACATGAACATAGTTCTCGTCTTTTGCAAGAACTTGAGCAAATGTTCCAGCAGAGCGTGCTAGTTGTCCGCCTTTACCTTTAAGAAATTCTATGTTGTGAACAGTAGTACCTAATGGAATTTTTGCTAAAGGCATAGCATTTCCAATGATAATAGGTGCCTGTTCACCAGACAGTAAAGATGTTCCAACTTTTAGTCCTGTGGGTGCTATGATATATCTTTTTTCACCGTCTGCATAATGTAGCAACGCTATTCTTGCTGTTCTGTTTGGATCGTATTCTATTGTTGCTACTTTTGCAGGAATATCATGTTTATTTCTTTTGAAGTCGATGATTCTATATGATCTTTTATGTCCGCCACCGCGTCTTCTTGAGGTTATTCTGCCTTGATTATTTCTGCCGGCGGTTTTTTTAATGGGGACAATTAAAGATTTTTCAGGAGTATCTGTCGTAATTTCTTCAAAAGTATATCCTGTACGGTAGCGCATTGTCGAAGTAATCGGTTTATATTTTTTGATTCCCATGTTAATTAACTCCTTTTATAGTTCAAAATCGGCTATAGTTTGTCCTTTTTTCAAAGTGACTACGGCTTTTTTCCAGTTCGGTCTATAACCTTCCCATCTTCCGTATCGTTTAGGTTTACCGTCGTATTTGAGTGTATTTACGCTAATCACGTCAACATCAAATATCTTTTCAATTGCTCTTTTAATTTCAATTTTGTTTGCGTTAAGGCTAACTTCAAAAGTGTATTTATTTTGGTCTGCAACCAGTGCGGATGTTTTTTCAGAAAATATGGGAGCTATAATAATTTCTCTTACGTGTTTCATTTAACAAAAACCTCCTGTGCAGAATTTAGTGCGTCTTCTGTGATGACGATATACTTTGATCTTAAAACTTCGTAAGCAAATAGCCTGTCAGCTCTGTCAAGTGTTACATCATGTAAATTTTCAAAAGACTTAATAACGTTCATGTCACTATCGCTAATGACGATTAATTTATTTCCTTTAGCGTTTTTATCGCTAATTTTATTTGGTGGGAAAATTTTGTTTATAAGTTCTCTAGCAGTTTTGGTAGAAGGTTTATCGAAGTTAAGATTCTCGATAATAAAAACAGATTCTAAAGTTGCTTTTTTTGAAAGAGCAATCTTTAAAGCAAGTCTTTTCTTCTTTTTAGGTATAGCGGTGTACCAATCACGTTTCTGTGGAGGAAACGCTAAACCGCCGCCGCGGCGTATAGGTGTTCTAATGTTACCCATTCTTGCTCTACCTGTACCTTTCTGAGAAAATAATTTTCTAGTAGAACCTTTAACATCACTCCTACTTTTTTTAGTAACGTTGCCTTGCCTTTGGTTTGCTCTATACATGTTAATTACTTCATATAATAGAGCATTAGGGTTATTGCAAGTAACATTAAACAGCTCATCAGGGAGTTGTACTGTACCAATTTTTTCACCTGATGCTGATAATTTAATAGCTTCAATCATAAACTTAACTCCTTGTTACTTTGTAAGGTAGACGATACTATTTCTAGCACCAGGTATAGCGCCTTTTACTAGTAAAAGATTGTTTTCTTTATCTATTTTTACTACAACAATACTTTTTACTGTAACTCTATCTGAACCCATATGTCCGGGCATTTTAAGGCCTTTAAAGATACGGCTAGGTTGAGCGCATTGTCCCACTGAACCGCCGCCTCTAAATGATTCATGAACACCATGCGATGCTATAAAACCTTTAAACCCATGTCGTTTCATTACACCTTGAAATCCTTTTCCTTTAGATATTCCTGTAACTTTAATCTTTTCGTTAAGCTGAAATATATTAACATCAAGGGTATCGCCTGTGTTGAAATCCGCTGATTCTTCTACTCTAAATTCATGTAAATGCTTGAAACATGGTAGATTATTTTTTTTAAAGTGTCCTTTCTGTGGTTTTTTTACTTTCTTTTCTTGGCATTCTTCATAACCAATTTGTATGGCTGAATATCCGTCACTTTTTACATCTTTTCTTTGTACTACTGTACAAGGTCCAGCTTGAAGTAAAGTCACAGGGATAACTTTTCCATTCTGGTCGAATATTTGCGTCATGCCAATTTTTTTACCTATAATTCCTATCACAACATCCTCCTAAACCTTAATTTCCACGTGAACTCCTGCAGGTAGATTAAGTTTCTTCAAAGCAGTAGTTGTTTCTTGTGTCGGGTTAATGATGTCAATGACTCTTTTGTGTACAAGCATTTGAAATTGGTCTTGTGCTTTTTTGTTCACGTGGGGTGATCTAAGAATTGTGTATAGAGTTCTTTCAGTAGGTAAAGGAACTGGACCTACAATTTTAGCACCTGTATTTCTTGTATTTTTAACGATTTCATCAACTGATCTGTCTAGTAATCTAAAATCGTATGCTTTAAGTCTTATTCTAATTCTGTTTGAGTGTTCAAGTTTACTCATTTATGTGATCTCCTTACTCATTAAATACGTCAGCCATGTTTATAACATAGCCTTTTATAACTGTTGAAGAAATTTCATCATTCTCGCTGTAGGCATTATGTACAAATTTGTTATCAGTTAGCGTTAACACTTCTACTATCTTATTATCAGGGTCTACAATCCAATATTCCTTCACTTTGGCTTTAAGATAAAGATTATATTTTAATACTCTATCTTTTTGAATTGTCGTTTTAGATAAAATCTCAATCACTAGGTCGGGAGCACCATTCGTAAATTGTCCGTCTAATTTAGCTTTGTCGCAGACAACAAATAAATCAGGCTGTACAACTGTTGTTTCAGCTAATTTTACATCGGATGGCGAAATAAACAATTCACATTGTTTATCTTTCAGAAAGTTATCAATACTATTAGATAATTTTCTTAATACCCTTTGGTGTGATTGATTAGGAGAGGCTAAGGCATATGCTACACCTTCTATCAACTCATATCTATATGATTCGTCCCACGATAGATAGTCGTTATATGTATATCTGCTTGCTTGGTTTAACGCAGGCAAATTCATAATGTCTCCAAACAGTTAACGACCTATTTAACAATTTCTCCAACTACACCTGCACCTATTGTTTTTCCACCTTCGCGAATCGCAAATCTAAGACCTTGTTCCATCGCAATTGGTTGAATTAATTCTACTGATACAGTGATATTGTCACCGGGCATTACCATCTCGACACCTTCTGGTAAATGAAGAGAGCCTGTAACGTCTGTTGTTCTGAAATAGAACTGAGGTCTATAACCTGTAAAGAATGGTTTGTGACGTCCACCTTCATTTTGAGTCAAAACATATGTTTCGCCTTTGAAATGAGTGTGAGGTGTAATGGATTTCGGTTTGCAAAGACACATGCCTCTCTCAACATCAGTTTTGGCTAGTCCGCGTAGTAGTAAACCAACGTTATCACCAGCTTCGCATGTATCCATTAATTTACGGAACATTTCGATACCAGTTATTGTTGTTTCAACAGTTTCGCGAATTCCTACGCGTTCTGCTTTATCGTTAAGTTTAATCGTTCCACGTTCAAGACGACCTGTGGCAACTGTTCCTCTACCGGGAATTGAAAATACGTCTTCAACTGGCATTAAGAATGGTTTGTCTTTTTCGCGTTCTGGGGTTGGAATGTAGCTGTCAACAGCATCCATAAGTTCGCCTAATTTAGCTTCACCATCAGGGTCGCCGTTTAAGCCTTTAAGAGCTGAGCCTCTTACAAAAGGTATATCATCACCAGGGAAATGATATTTTGATAATAATTCGCGAACTTCAAGTTCTACAAGGTCTAGAAGTTCTTCATCGTCTACCATGTCGCATTTGTTTAAAAATACAACCATGGCTGGAACACCAACTTGGCGAGCAAGTAATATGTGTTCTCTTGTTTGTGGCATTGGACCATCAAATGCGCTTACAACAAGGATAGCTCCGTCCATTTGAGCGGCGCCTGTTATCATGTTTTTTACATAGTCGGCGTGACCCGGACAATCAACGTGAGCATAGTGTCTTGATTGGGTTTGATATTCAACGTGTGCTGTGGCGATAGTTATACCGCGTTCTTTTTCTTCAGGTGCGTTGTCAATTGAATCGAAAGAGCGAGCTTGCCCTCCACCTTTTTTTGATAAATAGCTGGTTATTGCCGCGGTAAGGGTTGTTTTTCCGTGGTCAACGTGTCCAATTGTACCCACATTAACGTGGGGTTTGTTTCTGACAAATTTTTCCTTTGCCATCGTATCCTCCAAGATCTATAAGCGTTTATAGCTTTTACTTCGGTTATTTTTTTTACCTAAATAACCTGTATCGTACCAAAAATGCCAAAGCTGTTTTTTTGTCAACCTTTTTTTTATTTTTTTTTATAAAAAAAATTATTTGACAAAAAACTGCTTTTTTTTTTTAGTGTAATAATAATGAAAAAATATAATATAAAAGGAGCATTCAATGATATCATTAGATTGGAAAGAAAGGTTATTAAGGGATAGCAATGATTTTCTTGAACGCAAAATTCCATCGGGTGATTTTGATTTTGATATTATTTACAATGCCTATCCTAGCAGATTAGAGAACAAAATACCGCGGGATATAGTTATATTTGTTGCTAATGCACTCGGAACTAAAATGGCTAAAAATCACAAAGCATATTTAGAATTTTGTGATTATATATGGAAAAACAAAGGCACAAATGGAAAGATTGTATTTGCTTGTATCATAAATAAGTTCATAAAAAAGGACTACGAATTTTATTTTGCTTACACCAAACAACGTATCAACGATTGTAAAGAGCTATCTGAGATAAATCTTTTACTAGATAAAGTTTTATATCCAATTTTAAAAAAACAACCCATTGAAAATATTGAATACTTAATAAATTGGCTTAACGATGACAGCGAGAAAGTTGTTCAAGCTATAATCAAAACCATTCTAAAATTAGGTAAAGATTCGCCTGATTTCTTAAAAAAATTTATTTTACGCCTTCAAAATAAATGGTTGAACGCTGATATAGAATACACTAAAACTATGGGTCTGTTTTTAAAATGCTTAGCAAAAGTTGATTATAGCAAATATTTAGAAATATATTCAAGTTATAAGAATACAAGAGAACCCGTTTTTGTTGAGATTCTTACCGCTGGTCTTGTCATTTACGACGATTTATTATACGAACTTTATGAAAACTGGGGCAAAAGCGGAAATGCAAGGCTTAAAAAAGCAGCAATTACCGGTTTTAAATTTTTAAGCAAAAGGAAAAGAAAATAGATTATGTCAGATTACATAACAAAAGAAGGTATCATTAGAATACAAAAAAAGATTATTGCACTACAAGAAGAAAGACCTTTTGTTGTAGAACAAATGCAAGCTGCACGCGAACTTGGAGACTTAAAAGAAAACGCTGAGTATCATGCAAGCAAAGAAAAGCTGAGAAATATCGATCAGGAACTAACTACTTTAAATGGAAAAGTACAAACCTTAAAAGTTATAGATCCCGATACTTTGTCTAAAGAAGCTATTAGGTTCGGCGCCTATGTTACTCTTGAAGAAAAAATAACCGGAGATAATTATAAATATCGCCTTGTGGGTATTGATGAAATTTATGACCGAGATGATGGCATTTTGCACACTTCTATTGCTTCACCTTTAGGTAAAGCAATGTTAGGTAAAAAGAAAAACGAAGAATTTGTTGTAAAAGCACCAGTCGGTGATAGATTTTTCAAGGTGATAAATATCGAATAACGCACTCAATTCTGTATGGAACGCACTCAATTCTGTATGGAACGCATTTATGAGGGCACTCTAAAAAGTAAATTTAATATAAAATCATACCTTACACATACCTACGGCATGTGTAAGGTAGGACTTTTTAGAGTGCCCTCATAAATGCGTTCCGTACAGGATAGAGAATTAGGCACGTTTCAATGCGTAATCGTTTTTTCTATAAAACAATGAACGAGAAAGAATAATACCACAAGGATTGTAGAATGAATAAGATACCTCCGCTATACCAAGAATGGTTATCTTTACTGCCGTTAAACGAAACAGTTGAACGTGAAATAAATCAGCAGTTCATGATAGATTTCAATTATAATTCAAATCATTTAGAGGGTAATACTCTTACATATGGTCAAACAAAATTACTTCTTCTTTTTGGAGAAGTGATGGGTAGAGCAAGTATGCAGGATTTGGAAGAAATGAGAGCTCACAATGTAGGATTGCAATGGCTGAAAACCAAGGCGAAAGATACAGATTTCCATCTTACTGAATCTTTCATAAGAGAGTTAAATAGAGTGATTTTGGTGCGTAATTATTTTAAAACAAGTAGAAATGGTGATTACCGTTATGAGATAAGAGTAGGTGTCTATAAAAAACGACCTAACTCTGTGATTACACTTTCAGGAGAAATATTTAATTATGCTTCCATCGAAGAAACACCTTCATTAATGAATGATTTACTACAATGGTACAGAAATGAAGAAAAGAAAGGAGAGTTAAGAATAGAAGAACTTGCTGCTATCTTTCACTATCGATTTATCCGTATCCATCCATTTGAAGATGGAAATGGAAGAATTGCTAGACTCATTGTAAATTATATTCTAGCAAGACACAATTATCCCATGATAGTGATACGCTCTGATGATCGAAATAATTATCTAGCAGCACTGAGAGAATGCGATCTATTGTCAGGGCAAATTCCCTTTGATGGTGCAAATGCAACTATAGATCAGGTAAAGCCTCTCACTAATTACATCTCTAAAATATTAGAGAAAAAGCTGGAAGCTATTGTCAAATATGTAAAAGGTGAAATAACTTTCCTTTCAGAAACAAAGGATAATGAAATAAAAATCGAAAGAAATGTCAGTGTAAATGTCAGTGTAAATGTCAGTGTAAAAAATAAAATTAAAGAAATAATTGTCCAGAATCCATGCCTTTCTGCGAAAGAAATGGCTACTATAATTTCTGTTTCTCAAAGAACGATACATAGAAACATAGAAATCCTGAAGAAAGAAAACCTGATAGAGAGAGTTGGCTCTGATAAAACTGGTTATTGGAAGGTGAAATTTTAAATTAAGAGTTTTTGTAATTCTTCACAGGATCCTGTAGGGAACGCACTCAATTCTGTAGGGAACGCATTTATTCGTTCCGAGTTCAACATTGTTATTCATCACAAATTCTGCACCCAATGTGTTCCCAACAGAACTAGGAACGAATAAATGCGTTCCCTACAGAATTGAGAATAATGCTAAAATGTATTTGTTTCATGTAAAGATTTTCCGAATTTCTTTACATGAAATATTGTTTGTGTAAAGATTTTCCGAATTTCTTTACATGAAAAAATAAATTTTACTTATTATGTCCTAATAATAGATCATACAAAGGTTTGTTTACATAATAATTAAAATTTCCTTTTTTACCCTTTAATAAAATTTTTTCGCTTGACAGAATATTTAAATATTTCGTAGAGGTTGGTCTAGAAATGTTCAAGCTATCTTGCAAGAAATCAATAGTCGTGTATGGATAAGAAAATATAACATTTAAAATTTCATGACTATATTTCATACCAAGAATAGAACGTATTTTAGGTTTTGTCTCTATTATAAGGCATGATATGGCTTTGATTAGGTTTATAGTGTTTTCAGCTGTTTCTTCTATACCCTTTAAAACAAACAAAATCCAATATTCCCAGTTATTAAAATCTTGTACATTTTTCAAAAGCACATAGTACTCTTCTCTATTCTGTATGAAATATCTACTGAGATATAAAATAGGTATATCAAGCAAACCTTTTACAACCAAATAAAGTATATTTATCATTCTACCTGTTCTACCATTCCCATCAAGAAAAGGATGTATGCTTTCAAATTGATGATGAATAATAGCCATTTTTATCAAATGGTCAAGATCAGATATTGCATCGTCATTGATAAATTTTTCAAGATTTGACATATATTTCTCTATATCACTTGCGATGTTAGGAGGAGTATAAATTACAGCACCTGTATTTTCATTTATTAGATTCACTTTGTTTTTCCGAAAATCAGGAAAATTAGGTTCAAGGATATTCTGTATTTCCTTTATTCTATTATTTGTTAACAAACCATCTTTGCGTATAAGAGCAAATCCATGCTTTAATGCTAATCTGTAATTATTCACTTCTTTAGCGTTTATTGATTTATTTATATACCTTTTATCAACTACTGCTCTATACAACTCATCATGCGTAGTAATGATACCCTCAACTTCAGAACTATCTTTTGCTTCTCTTAATGTAAGAGTATTTATCAGGATTTCTTCATTGGGAATCGTCTTGGCTATGCCTTTAAGTTCCGCTAATTTTCGATTTGCTGATATGGCATATCTGAGTATTTGCTTTGTCTCTAAATCGATTTGTAAAGGTAAATTTGGTATTTGATATGACATGTATAAACTCCAAAATGAAATTTATTTTGTAGGGAACGTATTTAGCCTGTAGGGAACGCATTTATTCGTTCCGAGTTCAACATTGTTATTCATCGCAAATTCTGCATCAAATGTGTTCCCAACAGAACTAGGAACGAATAAATGCGTTCCGTACAGGATTAAGTGGGGCACTATAAAGCCGCAATATCTTTTCTGTAATACAAAATATCTGAAACAATAAGATTAATTTTATCATATACGTATTTTTTTGCATCAATTAGTGTATCATCAATGGCGCATAATGTCATTACTCTTCCGCCAGAATTTATATAACAATCACCTTCTTTTTTAATGCCTGCCATAAACAATTTCAATTTATTATCTTGGCTTATTTTTTCATTAATGTTAATGTTGTGTCCGGTTTCGAAATATTCTGGGTATCCTTTTGAAGCCAGAACTACTCCAACTGCGTATTTCTCTTTCCATGAAAGTTTTATCTTGTTAATTCTTTGTTCATATATTGCGTCACAGATTTCAAATAAATCATTTTCAAGAATAGGCAGAAGCACTTGCGTTTCAGGGTCTCCTAACCTACAATTGAACTCAACTACATAAATATCATCTCCATTTATCATCAAACCTGCATAGAGTACACCTGAAAAAGGGCAACCATCTTCTTTCATCGCATTTAGAATTGGTTGAAATATAGTACTATCCACTTTTTCTTGTAAATGAGAGAATTTATCAACAGGTGCAAAGGCACCCATTCCACCAGTATTTAGTCCCTTATCTCCGTCAAAAGCACGTTTATGGTCTTTTGAGAAGATTGTTGAAACAAAGTTTTTACCATCACAAAAAGCAAAAATGGATGCCTCTTCTCCATGCAAAAAATCTTCAATAACAATTTCTTTTCCAGCTGCACCAAATTTATTTCCGTTAAGCATATTGAATATACAATCCCGTGCTATTTCCTTATTTTCAGCAATTAGAACTCCTTTCCCTGCAGCAAGTCCATCAGCTTTAATAACAACAGGAAATGTTTTTTTATTATCGATGTAATCTATTGCTTTTTCAAGATTAACAAAAGTTTCATAATTAGCAGTAGGAATGTTATATTTTTTCATAAGGTTTTTAGCGTAAGATTTACTAGTTTCAATTCTTGCGGCATCTTTTGTAGGACCTATAGCCTTAATATTCATTTTGTTAAGAACATCAATAACCCCATCTGCTAAAAACTGTTCATTAGCAGCAAAAACCAAATTAATGTTGTTTTTATCAATAATATTTAAAATATCTGATAAGTTATTTGTGTAAGAAATTCTTATGATATTTGCTTTATCATCATCCTGATAAAATTTATCAGCAATCGCATGTTCTCTAGCGCCTTCACCTAAAATTAAGATGTTTTTCATTTTGGTTCACCCATAGTTTCTTCAAGAGCTATGCCATATTCTTTAAACATAGCACTAACAAGAATATTTATTTTCAAATTATTGACAATGTTTTTATTTAAATTGTTTTTACTGCAAGCTATTGAATCTGCCTGAATCATAAATGCTAACAGGTCAATAAACGTGTAATCATACAAGGTAAGAAGTTTTGGGTCTGTAATCCCTATTGGTGATTTAGAAATAAGAATAAGGTGTTTTTTAAGTTTATTTTTCTTCAGCATATTTGTAGCCTTAGCAGTAGAGAACATGTCTGAAACAATAACAACATTATATTTTTTGTTAGTAAAATTTCTAGTTATTTTTGAAGCCTCTGTTAGTTCATTTGTCGAAATATCTATGCTTTTTTTGCTGTTATTGTCCTTAATATCGAGAAATTCTGCGATATTTTTTAAATAATTGATTACTAAGAGAGCGTCTTTATAGTCAGTATCATTAAAAACAAGGTCGGCATCTTCAGAGGGCATACACAAGATAGCTCTTTTAGAGTCTTCGATTACTAAGGCGTTATGATGAAGATAGATAATGATACAATCTTTTAGTTGAATTTCTTTAAGTTTCGCAATTGTAGATTCTTCCACTATAATCTTTGATTTATAGTCTGAAAATGTTTTTGATTTTTCAATTAAGAACTTATAAAAATCAACTTCGTAATTAGAACATAGAAGAATAATTTGCTTATACTTCTCTGCAAATTGGACACATAAATTTAGAATTTGTATGTTTATTTTGTCAATATCAGGTAAGACAAAATAGACTGTAGATTCTTTGTTTTGTAGCATGTTTACTTTGAAAAGAGGTTTTTGTTTCATTTTTTCTCCTTATATTGTGGGGAACGCATTGAGAATTAGGAACGAATAAATGAGGGCACTCTAAAAAGTAAATTTAATATATAAAATCATACCTTACACATGCCGAAGGTATGTGAAGCTATGTAGAAACGAATACACACCACAAACCTGCATCCCGTAGGGATGCAACCAAATGCGTAGATTGTTGGTCGCATCCCTACGGGATGCGGTTGGTGGTGTGGGCATACATTTCTACATAGCTTCACATACCTACGGCATGTGTAAGGTCGGACTTTTTAGAGTGCCCTCATTTATGCATTCCGAATTCTGATTTGTCAATCGGGACGATTGACGGCACGTTTACGGGGCAGTAAAATCAAGTTGCAGGCAAAGCAACAAAAAACGTAGAACCAGTTTTTTCATCGCTTTCAACCCAAATAGACCCATGATGCAGTTCTGCTATTCTTTTACAAATAGCTAATCCAACCCCCAGACCTCCACTTTTAAATTCAAGATTCCCTGATTTATGTGAAAGCATTTCACCTAATTCGTAAAAAGGTTTAAATATTTCATCTTTTTCACTATCTGGAATACCTATTCCATTGTCTTTTATACATATAAGTATATGTTCCTGCTTGTTTTTTTGTTCATTAGGAGCATTATATTTTTTTACCGCAACAATAATATTTCCATAATCTTGTGTAAATCTTACAGCATTTGCCAGTATATTATTAATCATCAACTGAAAAGCATCTCTATCAATGTTAACGTATTTAATGTCATCTTGTATATGAAAATTAAATTTTATATTTCTAAAGCTACTAGAAGATTTCATAGTATTAATTAGTTCATTAAGTATCGGTTCAATATCATAATATTCTTTAATTAATGAACTTATAGAATTATATCTATTCAATTCAAATATGCTTTGTATAGTTTCCATAAGTTTTCCCGAATTCTTTTCAACTTTGGACAAAATTTCATTAATATCAAAATCATATTCAGAGACATATCTTTTAAGTCTATTAATATTTGCGTGTAAAGTAAAAAGTGGAGTGTTTAGTTCGTGAGAAACAATAGAAATGAACTCGGTTTTCATGTTATCTAGGTTTAGAAATTCTTGATTTTTATTCATAAGAGATTGATATGTAATAGCATTTTTAACAGCAATATTAGCCATTTTTATATATAATGCCATAATTTCTTCATTTATTATTAAATTACAGTTCTCTTCGCCATAGTTATCAATATATAAAATGGCATAAACATTGTCAGTAATATTTTGACTAGCATAATTCAATTGCAAAGAATCTGTTGGAATATCAATAAGAATAGGAGCACAATACAAAGAAACGGCAGGTTTATCTATAGCATATATAGATTTTTGTTCGTATTCAGTATTAGAATTTTCTATGTATATAGGTTGTTTACTCATGTTTACATCCATAACAATATTCATAGAAACATTAAGCGGATTGTTAATAATATGTCCTTTATTATCGAGAGCAACAGCATAATCATATCCGGATGTTTTACTTGCTTTAAGTAACAATCCTCTTGTAGCATCGGACAAATTAATAATATTCTGAACAAAGTTGTATTCCAGTTTTCTAGCGTCGTATATTTGAGTTATATTTGAGGAAACGTTAATAAATCTACTAAAAATATCAATTTTCTGATTCATTTCCTCAAACTCAGCAGTTCTAATTAATAAGGCATTAAGATGAAATATAAAGTTTGAAATATGTTTCATTTCATCTTTTGTAAATGGCATTTCACCGCCATCTTGTAAAATAAAAAACCCAATATGTGAATATTTAAGTTTAAGTTGACAAATAACCGTGTTTCTAACACAATTATCTTGTTTAAAAACAAATTGTTTAATATTTTCATCATAATTTTGTGCAATCATATTAAACACATTAAAGTTTCTATTTTCTGATTTCTCTAAAAACACGTCACAATTAGTTGGCGATATGTTTTTAATATTTGCATTTGCTTTGTAAATTATTATGGCGTAGTAAAATGGCGTAAAGAAATTCTCTATTTTCTGGTCTAAAATAAATTTAATTCTATCGGGTGCTTCAATTGTCAGCAATTCTATAATTTCCTTATTCCATTGAGCAAAATTAAAGACTTTTCTTGGAAACACATTGTAGCAGTCGAACACTATAAATTTAGTCTGTAAAGCATTTTTAATTAACTGATATTTATTCTTTTCTTGTTCTGGCAAATTTCTAGAAACGTCTCTGACCATTTTTGAGTAAATAGTGAATTTTGCTTCTGCAATTTTAGTAGCCTTAATATCTGTATATACTTGTATAATAATGGAATATAGGTCAATCTCTAAAAGAAAATAATTAAGATTTTCAATTTCTTTTAAAAGGAAGAAAGCCTTTCTAATAATTTTTCTAAACGCCACATCATTATCCAACAACATAAGTTTTAAGCTAACAATTTCTTTAAAATAATGCCAATATTTATAATCATACTTATTAATTATTCGCTCAGCTTCATTTAGATAATCTACAGCAATTTCAGGTTTGATTACATTACAATAACACTGTGCAATATATATATTTATAATTGCTTTAGAATAATTACTATTAGCAACATTACAATGAGATAGCGCAACTAAATAATTATTAATTGCAGTAGTGTAATCGCCTTTTAAACTTGCCGCCATTGCCAGAATTTGGTAATAAAAATCTTCTTCTTTTATGGAAATAAAGTCTAAATCACTTTGTAATATGGATAAAATTTTGTTTCTGTCTCCAATTTCGTGTAGAAAAATAATATAGCTTTTTAAAAGCGGGTCAATTTTATTGTAATTTTGATTCAGAATGTCTGGGTACTCTTTTTCTAAAAAATTATAAAACTGATTAAAGCTTATAGTTTTACTTTTAATCAATGCTATGTTAATGTTGATTTTATGTTTTAAAGATTCAAAATTATATGCTTGTGCTTTTTGCAGCAGTTTTTCAGCTTCATCAAATCTGCCTTTTTTTATATACAATTCTGCCATACTGGTAATAGTAAAAGCTAAACTTTCAGTATTGTTAACTTTTTGTGACATTATTTCTGCTTTTTTAAAATTAATTAAAGCTTCGTCCAGAATACCTTGTCTTAAGTAAACATCACCTATGTCATTATAGATTGGACCTAACATCTTAATGTAATTAATTTTTTCCCAGATATTTTTACATAAGTAGAAATTTTCTTTCGCTTTATCATAATTTTTATGAATTAATAAATCAATAGCAGTGTTTCTATATAAGTGACCGTTTTTCATTAGATTTGCTGTCTCAGAGTTTGATTCTGTAATAATTCTATTTCTAAGTTTCAACTTTTTAACATCATCATGTTTCCCGGTAAGTTCGGCTTTTTCAAACAAAATGCTTAACTCATGCTGTAGATCAATTTCAGTTACAGTGATTTTTTTTTGTAGATTAATATTACAAATCTCATAAATTTGTTTAAACGCATTAATTTGGTCGTAACATTTAGAATAGAAGTTTAACGCTATTAATCTATATTTTTTAATGGCTTTATAATCTTTACAAATCTCTGCATTCTTAATTATACCTAATGCTTCATCAAGCGTATAAGTGTCTTTTTTGTCATAATATTCGATTAATAATTGAGAAGTGTACTTAATATCTTTTTTTGTTGATGAATTTAAAAGTATTTCTTTACATTCATTAAAAGAAAAATAAACAAATCCTTCATGTTTTCTGATAATATCAAAATCACCGGCTTCCTGTAAATATTTATACAAATCTTCAGCTCTTGGGAAAGATTTATTTACGTCAAGTATATTTTTTAATAAAACCTTACCGATATTCTTATTATTAATTAAAAAATCTTTAAGAAATTCCATATTAATTGGTGTATTTATGATTGATAGCAATCTGATAAATTTAAATGTTTTATCATTAATATCAAGAAATCTCTTTTGCACCAACTTTAAGAGATGATCAGGTAAAATCAGATTAGTAAAATTGAAATCTGTCAATTCATTTTTCTGTAAAATATCAATTAACAATTCACGAATGAAATAAGGATTACCCGATGATCTATTCCAGATGTTATATACAAAATCATCCGTAAGTTCTTTTTTTACCATCTTCTTAATATATGATCTTGTTTCTTCAAGAGTAAGGTCTTCAACTTTAATTTGTGCACTTTGTTTTAAAGTTTTCATTTTACTTGGATTGTTAGAAGCAATAATAATAAGTATGGGATTGTTTAAAACATTAGCAAAATTATCGTTTATTAGTTTAAATATATCATCTGAAATTATTTCGCCTTTACGAATAATAATTAGCATTTTCTCAGTTGTTACAGTTGCACTAAAATTTGAAAATATGTCTATTAAACTTGAAACATTGTTGTTGTCAATGTCATATATAGTAAAGTTTTGGTTTAACATATGATATTTGAACAATGTAAGAATGCTGTCTTTACCTATTCCGTCGCTACCAATTAAAGTAATAAGTTTACCGTTTTTCTTGCCAATTAACTTCGCATAGTCTTTTAATAACGTAACATAATTATCTCTAATAATATATGAATCCGCTTTAAAACTTTGAAGTAAAGAAAACTTGTGAGAAAACGGGTATATATTTTTTTTCTGATTGTTTGTTAATGCAGCCATTTTATTCACATATTCTATGGCTTCTTGAACATTGTGAAATCTTGCTTTCGGGTCGCGTTCTATTAACTGCATTATAAATTTACCTAGTAATTCCGGAACAAAGGGGTTATTTTCGCATACAAATTTCGGAGAAAAAATATTTTTAGAACCTGACATTATAGAAGCTATTTGTTCATTTGAGAATGGTAATATACCTGTTGTTAGTCTATATAAAGTAACTCCCAAAGAGTAATAATCACCTTGTGGGGATAAATTCAAACTGTCTTTGTTTTTATCTTTAAGTGAAGATAGTAATTCTGGTGCAATATATGATAAAGCTTCATTTGTGCTTTGTTGGGTTCTATCAGAATCTATTTTATTGAAACCGTAGTCAATTAGTTTAATTCTATGTAAATTAGCATAATCCCCAGACTCTATGTATAAAATATTTGTAGGTTTTAAATCTTTATGAAATATATTTTTTGCATGTAAAGCATCTAAAGCATATAAACATTGTACAATAATATCATACAAAGCGTTAATATTTACGGGTCTAAAAGAGTAATTGTTTAATGTTTTCCCTTCATAAAACTCGCTTAAACAATATAGATTTTTGTCATTGAATCCAAAATTTAATACTCTAACTAAATTGGGATGCTCTAAACGTGAAATAAAGTGCATTTCATGTGGAGAAAATTTGCTGCATATGATTTCTGCACTAATTTTTTGAAATTCTTTTAATCTGTATAACTTTCCGGTTCTTACGTTTTCAACTTTGTAAACAGTCCCTAAATTACCAGAACCTAATTTTTCTAATACGTTATACTTAGAATCTATTAACATTTTTTACATCCAATAATAATATATCGCCAATCCGCCTTGTCCAATTGATAAATATATCATATCATTTTTAAAATCAATGTCTCTAACAACATAAGGCATATAAATTCTAGCATCTTCTAAAGGTTCAACATCGATGCTTAAAATTTTGTATGCAGATAAATTTCTGTTCTCCCAGCCAATAAATAGGAATTCATTTCTAGCACTGATAGAACTTGGCATTGCAGCTAAAGCATAAGATTTTACAACTTCAGCATGTAAAGGATTGAATATGTCAATGTAGAACAAGTCACTAGTTGTAATTAAAACAATAAAATCTGTTAAAATTGTAAAATCTACGAATCTATTATGAAAATAAAACCCGTATTCATGTGAGATATTGTATAAGTTTGTAACATCAAATATATCAAAATTATTTTCACTAAAAACGTATAACCAGTTGTCTTTTAGCAATATCTTCATCGGACGCCGTCCATCAAAAAAATCAAAGGAGTTTACTTCAAATAAAGTTGAATTACCCGATAAATAGTATAATCGAAAACCTGTACCAACTATAACAGCCAAGTAATCCTCAAAATACGATAAATCATTGGCTTGAATGTTGGGTTCTTCTGTTATCATAAAAGGTGAACTGGGGTTGGAACAATCTAAAATATATAATCCGCCATCTCCTGATGCAACGTAAAGATTTATACGCCAGTCTACTTCTATTTTCCTAACTGGATTACTGGCAGGCAGTTGGAAATGATTGATTAAATAGGGATCTAAAGAGTTTATTACATTGTAGATTGTTATATAACCTGCACCATCAGCTGTAAAAGCATAATTATCGTAAAGAATGGTGCTTAAAGTTGTATAAACCGGTTCAGCTGTCGCTTGGTGAGTAAATTGTGAATCACCGGGCGGGTTGAAGTTATTCCAACCTGAATCTGTTAAACGGCATGAAACGGTTATACAGATTACTAAAAATAATAAATATAACATTTTTTTCATAATCTTAATCTCCTGTGTTGCCCCCCCCCCCTCCCCCCCCTCAAAGGGGGGGGGGGGCGTTTTCTACATAGCGATCGACACCTTCGGTGTGAGATGGTATTTATATATAGATCCACACC
>Ga0099364_10006004_pt1 | contig 17802 bp, 18 predicted proteins | sample TergutTh196P3_FD_73070 | JGI IMG/M metagenome (GOLD analysis project Ga0099364, IMG submission 73070) | Microcerotermes parvus P3 segment gut microbial communities from Pointe-Noire, Republic of the Congo - Th196 P3 | ecosystem: Host-associated > Arthropoda: Insects > Digestive system > Gut ...
GAGCGGGTGCGGGCGGCAGGGGGAACGCTGACCGTGAGCGACGATGAGGGGTTTGCGGTGGTTTGTGTTTTGCCTATGTAGGGGCGAACTGCGTTCGCCTGCAAATCCCCCGAAACGCGGCGCGATGTTATGTAGGGGCGCGCATTGCGCGTCCGCATATTCGCCGAAACACAGCGCGGTGTTATGTAGGGAACGATTCGTAACCGTTCCGCAGATTTCCGCAAACCTACAAAACGGAACGGTTACGAACCGTTCCCTACATTAAACCGTACAAACAACAGAAAACACCCGAAACGCGAGGGTATTTTCAGCGTAGGGGCGCGCATTGCGCGTCCGCCCCCCGCGTTTGCGTAAATTCACGGACGGGCAATGCCCGCCCCTACATTTTAATTTATAAACGGCAGAAAAACCTCACACCACCATTAAAACAAACAGGAGCAAAAAACATGAAACTTCTAATAGCCGACGACGACGGCCTAATCCGCGACAGCCTGAAAATACTCCTCGAAGTCACCGAAGGTTGGACGGCGCGGACTGCCGAAAACGGCGCAATCGCGCTGGAATTGTGCAGGCAGGAGCCGCCCGACATAATCCTCATGGACATTCGCATGCCCGTCTGTGACGGCGTTCAGGCGGCGCGGAGCATCAAGCTCGAATTTCCCGCCGTGAAAATAATCATGCTGACGACCTTCACCGACGACGGCTACATTTCCTCGGCAATAAACGCGGGCGCAGAGGGCTACCTGCTGAAAAGTACGCCCGCCGACGGCATTATCGAGCGGATTCGCGCTGTGCAAAAAGGCGCGATGGTCTTCGACAAGGGCGTAAAGCTGACCGCCGCCGCCTCGGAAAATACCGACAACAGGGGCAATAAGCAGTCGTTTCCGGGGCTAACCGAGCGTGAACACGAGATTTTCGAGTTGGTTGCAACGGGGTTGTCCAACAACGAAATCGCGGCGAAACTGTTCTTGTCACAAGGCACAGTGCGAAACGCGGTATCCTCCATACTCGAAAAACTCGAAATCCGCGACAGAACGCGTCTCGCGGTGCATTACTGGAAGAATGTTTGAGGAAATTTCACGGACGACCGAGGGCGGTCGCCCCTACATGCAAACCATCATGAACCGTAGGGCAGGGGCTCTGCTCCTGCCGTTTGCGATTATCGGCGGGAGCAGAGCCCCCGCCCTACAAAACGTCATAAACCGTAGGGACGACCGCCCCCGGTCGTCCGCAAATCCACGCAAACGTGGCGCGGTGTCATGTAGGGGCGGGCTTCCATGCCCGCCCGCAAATCCCACACACGTCCGCAAACCCCCGCAAATCCCGCACAACGCGGCGCGGTGTTTCGGGGCGCGAAAATTTCACGGGTCTGCGTGGGCGGGTAGGGGTGCGGCAGACCGCAAATAACCGCACGCCCGCATTTGCACTTGTTAAAAATTAACTTTCACGTCCTAAAGACTTTGTAACGCGCGAAAACCCGCTACGAGAGCGGGTTTTTGAATTTCATGAAGCCCATAAGTCGGGAATTGGAAAGGTATCATGTCGGGGGCGCGGTAATTACGCGGCTTGTGTGGCGGGCTGGCGGTTTTATTTGCGGTCTGCCGCACCCCTACCCGCCCCCGCACCCGCGAAAACCTACATTAAACATTATGAACGGCAGAAATCCACCGAAACACGTAGGCATTTTCAACGTAGGGGCGAACTGCGTTCGCCCGCAAACCCCACACACCCCCGCAAATTTCGCACCCGCACAACCCCTACCTCTCCCCCACAGTACTCCTCGCCCTATCCACCCCCAGCACCTCCCGCAACGCCCCCTGCACGATTATGCGGGCGTCGTCGTTGCCTTGGACGTAGCAGGTCGAGAGGGTGAGAATTTGCGGGGCGTTTTCGGGGGCGGCGCAGGCGTTGAGAAAGTCTTCAAAGGCGTTCTCGCCGCTGAAATCGAGCTGATAGGCGGGGTCGTTTGTGTCGGTTACACGTGCCGAAAATATTTCAAATTCGTAGAGTAAATCACTCTCAATATACCCGATAATCGGGTTGGCGGCCAAATAATCCGGCTCGAGAAAATAATTCAAACCGTTGAAAAAATAACTGTTCCCGCTTAAATCAATCGCATTATGCGCGTAGATAATCAAGTGCGGCAGATTATCACCAACACAGCGGTAATCCATGAAGACCGCGCCGAGCATGTTCTCGTCGCCCGCATAAGACGTGGTGAGGTATTTCTCGTTATCGCTCCCGCGTACAACCGGGAAATAATCCGCGCCCCCGGTCGTCAGCAGGCCGACGTAATCGGGGTTTATGGCGCGCATTTTGTCCTCGTAAATGCCGAGGGTGGACCAGACGGGGGCGTTTTGTGCGGTCTCCAATTGAGGTAAGGCGGCGAGTTCATTTCTCGCCGCCGCCATTTCGTTTTCGTGTTTAATAATCTTTGTCGCAAGTGTCACTGCATAGATTGTCGCGAGTATCGCCAAGCAAATCAGCAACAGCATTTGCCGCTCTTTGCACTTTTCAATAAAGTTTCTCACTTATTTTTCCTACGCCTTGCAACCACAAAACCTACCCACGCCCACAAGCCCGCCGTCATGGTAACAATGGTTACGAAGACGACTGCGGTTGTTTGGGTTGTGCCGTAGACGTCGGTTGAGGGGACGGGCCCGAATGGGCGGTCGGGGTTGGTGGGGTTACTGCCGCCTGTTGTGGTTACGGCTTTAACGGCGTATTCAAAGGTTGGCTCTGTTACCCAACTACCTCCGCTGTTTGGATTGTAGAAGAAAGTAGTTCCGGCTTGAGGCGTTGCCGAGGTGTTGACACGCCCGAGCTTTGACGAATCGTTTGTGCCTTGTATTCTGACTATAACAGCGAACCTGCTCCCTGCGTTTCCGAGATTTATGGGCGTATTCAAATCTATGGTGTAATACCCCGGGTAGGTGGTTTGCTTACTGCCTTTAGATGAAAACGAGCTTACATTGTACGAGGTAATGCTTGTGAAATTCGTGATAACATCAACCGAAATAGTCAATCCGCTCGTAAGTGTGCCGACTTTAACTTGGGTGAGTTGCTCGCCGTTACTGCCGACTGTATAGGCGCGGGAGTAGTAGTTAGTGGGGGTTGCATATCCATGAGCAGCGTTTATTTCAGTAAAGTCATATTCATAGACCGTAGCATTTGAATTGGTCGGTTTTACACCATCTACAACCCATGTATCTAACGGGAAATTAACATCTTCGTAGGAAATCCAAAACAGCCCGTTATCGCCCCAGTTACTGCCCCAACTGTTCTTGACAAGCCATGCGCCGTTGTTTGTGGGTCGCGGGGTGTTGAAATTAGTGCTTGCGAAATTATCGTCCCACCCGACAATCACGACTGCGTGATTATTGTTGTTAATGGATGCGGAGTAATATGCGTTTGTGGTGGAATTGAAAGAAGCACTGCCCGAGCCGGAGACCGAGCTTGAACTGTTCCAGAACATCGACGCACCAACCGCTCCGTAATCTACAACCGCCTGTTTTATTGCGGCACGGCTTATGTCGTTTTTGGAGTCGCCGCTAAGGTAGATGACGTTTTGCACATCGAAAGTCCGCGCTCTGTTGCCTGTCGTGGTTAAGGCGCGAGTGTTCGGGATAGCAGTATTCGTGTAACTGCCGTAAGGGTCGCTTGTTTCGTTGACGGTGCCGCTAAGATTGACCGAACCCGCTCCGCGCATAAAGTACGATGTCGAAATTTCGCGATTACCGCCGTCGCTCGGCGCAGAGCGCATAGGAGAGCCCTTTAGGGAATTTCCGTTTGCGAAACTTGCCGCATAACCCATATGTAACTCGGAGAAATTCCGCGTACCCATGCCGTTTTTCATCATGTTAGACTCAACCACGGCGTTCGCCGCAAAAGCCCAACACAAGCCGTTCGGCCCTTGGTTTTCCACAGCGGAGATATGCGGACTTTTGTAACTTGCATCGGAAGGCGAATCGAGCAATGCAAGCAACTGCGGCGGGAAAGTCATCTGAGTTTCGCTTGGAATCAATCCCGGGACAAACTCGAAGTTGTCGCCGTCATTGCCGCTATCTGCAAAAGCCATCACGGGCAGTAAGCAAAGCAACAGCGCGGCAACCGCCATGCAGGAAATCAGCCGTAGGCCGAAAGTTTTGTGGGGTTTATTCATATTTTTAATACCTCCGTGTATTTTTATCGCCAAATTCATTATACCATAATATATTATTAATCGTCAAGAGTTAACAAAACTTTAGCGAAAATTTGTTAACTTTTTGTGAACAGCGGGGGTCGCCTGCCCACAACCGCCCCGACTGCTGATTTACGAGGGGCAAAAAACTACCGCCCCGACTGCCGATTTACGAGGGGCAAAAAAACAACCGCCCCGACTATAAAAGTCGGGGCGGGGGTTTACGCGTTTGCGACTTGCGGTGGAATCATCTCTTGGTAGTAATTCAGTAGCTCGCCGAACCGCTGAAAATGCACGACCTCCCGCGCCCGCAGAAACTTAATAATTTTATTGACATCGGGGTCGTCTGACAGGCGCAGAATGTTGTCGTAGGTGGCGCGGGCTTTTTGCTCCGCCGCCATATTCTCCATCAAATCCGCAATCGGGTCGCCCTTACTCTGAATCCCCGCGGCAGTCCACGGTGAACCCGCCGCCGAAGCGGGATAGACGGCGTTCGCGTGGTCTACGTAATAGTCGCCGCGCCCCCACTTATCAAAGGATTTCGCGCCCTCGCCCTTCGTCAGCTGAGTGACGATACAACCGACCATTTCGAGGTGTCCAAGCTCCTCCACCCCAATATCCGTCAGCAAAGCCATACCCCGCTTATCCGGCATAGTGAACCGTTGCGAGAGATACCGCAGCGACGCGCCCAGCTCACCGTCAGGCCCGCCTGATACCGCTTGATATGAAAAGCTACTTAAACTCGATGTACAGCGACTTTGCGGGCTTGTCAAATACTATCTTGCTAATCAAAAAGTGTACTGTCTTGTATTTGATTTCGAGGTCAACGCTTTCATCGGTTAAGAGGGTAAAAACATTTTCAATCTGCTTGTGAATTGTTTCCCCCTGCTCCCCATTGTTTAATAATTGGGTTTGAATACCGTCCAACTGATTTTGAATACTTTGCCGTTCAGCTTTTAATTTTTGCTTGTTTTCCTTGTATTCCTCTTTGGTGTCAATGCCGTCTTGATAGGCTTCTTTTATACGTTGTTCTCTTAGGTCTAACTTTTTAAGCCTTTCATGGAGTAATTCAAGTTCGCTTGATGTAGTTACATCTTGCGTTTTTGGAACGATAACCACGTCAAGTTGGCTTTGAAGAGTTTCTTTAAGTTGCCCTAAAATCAGATTTTCAAGAACCGTTGTTTTTATATGGTGACTGACTTTACACGCTCCCCTTGCAAAAGCACTACACTGCATATAACCTCTTGCGCCGTTAACAATAGTACCGCCGCAACTGCCGCAACGAACCAAGCCTTTAAGCCATGTTGATAATCGCGCATGGGTTTTGGCGTTCTTGGGGTATAACTCCTTTTGCAGTTTTAGGGCTTCTTGAACACGCTCCCATAATTCTATTTCGATTATGGCTTCATGCTCGCCTTTGGCGATAATGCTGTCGGGATTATTGTAATTACGCCTTGTTTTGCCTGTGGGTGTCCAACGTACATTACCAACGTAAACAGGATTGTTAAAAATGTATTCTACCGTCCTGTTTTCAAAAGGATTTCCCCGCTTGGTTTTAATGCCTAAATCATTGAGGTAAACAGCGATTGCTCGTAGCCCCATTTGCTTTTCTGCAAACTTGGTAAACATAAACCGTATGTACTCGGCTTCCTGTGGCTCAATTACAAGTTTTTTATCTATTAACTTGTAACCGAATGGCTCGGTGGTTTGATAACCGCCTTTTAATGCCTTTTCCGTCATTCCCTTTTTGACTTCTTCCGCTAAGTTGAGCGAATAATATTCCGCCATAGCTTCAAGCATTGCTTCAAGAATTACGGAAAATTTATCGTCCTCGATACTCTCGGTTATTGATACAACCTTGATACCCGCTTCTTTTTTAAGCAAAGACTTATAGACTACGCTATCTTCGCGGGAACGTGCGAAGCGGTCAAACTTATGTACAAGAATTACGTCAAAGGGTTTTGGTTTGGATTTTGCCGTTGCAATCATCTGCATAAAAGCGGGGCGTTTTTCAGCAGTCTTGCCGCTTATACCCTCGTCAATGTAGATATGATTTTTTGAAAGAACTATATCGTTTTTTTTCGCGTATTCTTTTAATACCCGAAGTTGCGCGTCTGGTGAAAATTCTGTTTGTTCCTCTGTGGAAACACGGATATAACACGCTCCAAACAATAAATAAACATCTCCTTTCGATTAAATTTCAAAGGAATGTTTTTACAACCGTTTTTTATTATAATCCAGACTTTGTAAGTCTACAAATATTAAAATCCTGCTTGTACAACGAATTAAAATTTATAAATAAAGTTTGTAAGGTTAGTTTAATCTGTATTTCTTTTTCATGCAGTCATTTTTATATTTAAGTTGTTCATATTCTTTTCCTATATTTTCCACCATGTCACTTTCTGAATAAGAATAATTAGTCATAGTGTAGGCAACTTCGTTATGATATGAGCAAAATCCTTGGTTCGTTTTTTTGAAATTGTCAAATTTTTTCATCATTCTATTGTAAGTTTTTTTGTCGATGTTTTTTATTATTATGCGTTGTAAGAGTTGATAGTATGAGCCCATGTGCGTAAAACTGCGTGTATTGTAGTCTGTTATCTCTACTATATCTTTAAGCCTGTTTTTTAATCCTATATATGCTAAAAACTGAACAATAATAATTATAATTAAAATAATAATAAGTAGTGACATATAGCGATATTATACACCTACTTAATATTAAAAATTTCGCTCCCGCCTGTCTTTGTCAAGGGGAACGTGGAATAAATACCAGTTCGCAAACTGGTACTTTATGCCGCGAAAGCCCCTTGCACAACGCACCAAAATATATAATGGGTAAAGGGTTTTGACTAACCGCAGTTAGGCAAAGCCCTTAATTGCAAAATAATTTTTAATCAAAACTATTGATTATTCATGTACCACATCATAAACAACGCGCCTGTACCCATTAAAACCCCCGCAATTAAAAGCATAATTAAACCCGCCCCGATTTCACTAAGAACCTTTTTAATTTTTGCTCTATTAAATTTGATTTTATTTTTAATTTGTTTCGCCTTTGAAATTATGCTTACATCATCAGTATTATTCACCCCCGCGAAAACCTTATTAACCCTGCAAAAACCCTCTGGGGTCATTAACACAACGTCTTTTAATTTGGCTAAATCATGTGGGAAAATAATAGGCTCTCGGTGCTTGCTCCAGTGACTACCCCGCGCCGTTACAATGCCGTCATCGGGGTCGTAGTGAATACCGCGACTTTCTTTTTCAACCTCACAAGAGCCTACTAAGTCACTAAAATATTTTTGACTGTCCGCGTCTGTTACCCCTAAAATCGCTTTGTAAGGGCAGTTATCAACAATAGCCCGCCTTGCTTTCTCGCCGTAGATTTCATCTAATTGCGCCAAACTCTGAACCATTAGACAAATCGTGACGTTTTTGCTTCTAAGCGTAGCCAGTGCGTTTTTAATTGCTTCGATTTTTCCAAGTCGCGGGAACTCGTCCAAAAGAATTAAAATAGGTTGTAAATTCTTGCCTTGTTTGCTGTGCTTGTCGGCGCGGCGTTCAAGTGTGCGTATAAGCTGATTAAGTTTTAATAAAATGTCCGCGCTCCACTGCTCTAATTTATCCTCTGGCAGTCGTAAAAAAACGTGATATTTTTCTAACGCGCTCCAGTTAAAGCACTTTTCATCTTTTTTACTATCCCGCAGTGACCCGCTTATAAGCGGGTCAGTAGCAAACACCATAATTTTATTGCTCATTTCGGTAGCAATTCCCGCCAGTGTCTTTAATTCTAAATCACGGACTTGGTTTATAAACATTTTAGCGGCGGTGTTGTCGCTCTCTAAGATTTCATCAATTAGTTTATCGGTCGGCGTAGTTTGTATTCCTGTCATGGTTTGACTGAAACTCGCGCCTATACCGTAGTAATATAAAATCGCCGCAGTTAATAAATTTTGCGCCGATTGTACCCAAAACGGCTCACGAATACCCACGGGGAGCGGGATTATTGACAAAGCGATTTCCCGCGCATTTTGCACTAAATTATTTTTCCCGCCAGTTCGCAGTAAATAATAGGGGTCATAACCAAAACAAGTTTCACAAGTTGGGTCAAATTCTACAAAATCCCTTGTCACTTTTTTATTTAATGCAAGTTCTAAATAATGCCTTGATAACTCGCCTTTAATGTCGATTGCTAATATAGGCGCGTTCCAAGTTTCTAATACATTCTTAGCAATACAGGCACTTTTGCCGCTCCCTGCGCCGCCGACAACTAAAATATGTCCGTCTTTGTCGGTGGGTTTGCCAACATAAAATTTTTGAGGTTTCCAAAAACCCCGCATTTTTGAACCAAAGAAAAAACCGACACTCTCTATTGTTTGTTTTTTCATAAAATCGGGTATGTTGTTGCCCTCGCGTTCTGGGCGGTAATCGCGATTGAAAATTGATTTAACAAAACGTGTCAACACGTTGTCAGGCATGACTTTATAAAACTTGTAGCAGTTGTAAGCAAAAATGCTAAAAGCAATAAGTAAGGTAAGAAGATATATAGGGATTTCCAAATGCCCGTAGCGATAATTAAATATGGGGCTATAGGTTTTCGACATCTTAAACGGGAAATACAAAACCAACGCAACCCATGCGCCCGTGAAAATAAGTAAGAACCCGCAAAGACGGTTAATGAACCGTAAAAACAACTTTATCCCGCCTGTAAGCGTAATAATTAATCTACCTGACAATTTAGATACCCCCTGTTTGAATTTATCTTGATAGGTCTTGCGATTTGCTTCTGTTGCGGCTTCGGCTCTGCTCTCGCTCCTGTTGTCGGCGTTGTTGTCGCTGTTCGCGCTCTTGGTTTCGCGCTTTAATTTCTCGGTTAATATCGCCCCTGTCGGTGCGTATTCCTCGCCGTTCCTGCGCGGTGGCGTTCTGCCCCATGTGAATTGTCGGCTCTCGGTCAATTCCTCGTTTAGCATTACTTTCATGTGATACTTTTTCTAATCCCTTGCGTTCAAGTTCTTTGTTTTGTATATTCGCCCACTGTTTGCGCCACTCATGGACATTTTGCGAGTTGTTCCAATTACGGTTTTTTGTGCGCTCAAAACCCTGTTGATTAACTGGTCGGGTGGTTAATAAAATATGGGCGTGTGGGTTATTGGGAAAAATATTCTTGTCGTTTTGTGCTTCAATATTTTGCTCGTCCTTTTTGTGCCGGTGTCCGCTATGAATGGCAACATCGGCGCACATACCACGATTTACAAAATTATTATTCACATATTCGCGTACTAATTTTATTTGCTCGTCTTTCGATAATTCGCAGGGCAAAGCAATTTCTATTTCCCGCGCCGTTCTTCCGTCCTTTCGTTTCTCGGCGGCTTCTACGGCGTTCCATAAAGTCTGGCGGTTGTAAAATTCGTGTGGTGCGTTATGGGGTAATATAATTTCGGTGTGCGTTATACCCGTTTTGTTTGTGTAGTCGTGACTTTGCCCGTCATAACTGCTATGTAGTTTATCCCCCGCACGATATGCCGCCGCGCCCACTGCTGACCGCCCTTGATTTCGGCTGATGTATTTGACTGACAAATGATAAATTGCCATGCAAAACCTCGTTAATTTATATAAATTCACGTTAAAAACGGATTTGTAAGCTATTGCTTATGAAAATATACGCACGACACTCGGCGTTAATGCTTAATAGGCGAATATTTATTTTCGCAGTGCATTTATGCACAAAAGCCCTCTGCAAGAGCGCGCTACATCGTTTACGATGTGTAAGTGCGCCCTTAGTTCCTAAGGGAATTTGGCGTGGATTACAGTCTATACCGTGCCTTAACGCTTTGTCAATGTTTGCAGTTTGCGGAATATTGATATAATTTTGAGCGTAAGAATAATAAAAAAGGCGGGTGTTATCATGCTAACTTTAGACGAGCGCATAAAACGGGATACGGAAAAACTCGAACAGTTGAAACGCCAAAAACGGGCGCAGATACAGCGGGAAAAGCAAAAAGCCCGCGCCGTTGATACCAGACGTAAAATTATAGCGGGGGCAATTCTGCTTGATATATTTCCGCAGTTCACAGAATTACAACCAAAGAAAAACAACGCCGAAAACTACATTGAGTTCGCGCCGTTGGTTGATTTTTTAACTTGTTTAGCTGACAAAAAAGGTTAACTGCCTATTGACATGAACATAAAAGGGTCTTAAACTATACCTGCGTGGAATATCTTTTCTATGCGATAATACATCGTTCTAATCGGATATGGCTCACATTATATCTGACTTTTCTAAACGGGAAATGTCTTTATCTTGACCCGCCTATCTGGTTGAACGTGTATTATTTGGGAGTAAATGACTTGATAAAAGGTTGCCCGACTTTGCAAAAATAAGCCGTGGCTCATTTAAGATTTGTCTTTCTCCTCACCGTTATTAAGTGAACCTTTTTTAGAAAGGCGCGGCTTTTTATGCCAGAAATAATAGTATCACAAAAATATAAATACGTGGCGGGGGTTGATACTCACGCTAAAACTCATCACCTAACTTTAGTTAATAATATGGGCGCGTTAGTCGGGAAACGAGAAATCAAGGTTATATCTCACCACATGGAAAAAGCCATTGATTGGGTGACAGAAAAAACGCAGGGCAATGTTTTATTTGCCGTTGAGGGTACTTCTTCATACGGTGAAACGCTGACAGTTGCACTACAAAACAGAAATATAGATGTTTGCGAGGTTAAACCACCAAGAAACAGAACACGGGGGCAAGCGGGAAAAACTGACGAGGTGGACTCTCTACGCGCCGCGCAACACGTTCTTTCTATGCCGACAGATAAGCTAATTAACCCCAAAAATCAAGGTGTTATTAAAGTGCTTCGTATTCTTTTAACCGCTCGGCGGGGTATGACCTCTCAATCGGTAATGGATAAAAATGCCCTCTACGCCCTATTTAGAACCAATAGTTTAACTCCTGACGGTCGTACTCCAGACTTAACCCCGCCAACTCTACGAGCAATAGCCGACTGGTCGGCAGAAACAGACGAAAAAATCAGCATAGAAAAAGCTGTAGCTCGAATGGAAGCAAAGCGATTAGCTCAACATATACTTTTTCATCAAACCATGCTTAAACATAATGAAAAAAAGTTATATAAAATAATTAAAGCTATTGCGCCGTGTCTTTTAGAGTTGCCTGGCTTCGGAGCAATAACAAGCGCACAAATACTCTACTCATATTCTCATAAGGGGCGTTGTCACTCCGCTTATTCTTTCGCTTGTTTGGCGGGGACTACACCCCTTGAAGCTTCTTCGGGTCAATATACCCGTCACCGCCTTAGTAAATTTGGTGACAGGGCGTTAAACGCCGCTTTAAGTGCGATTATATTAACCCGCATGAGATGTCACGCGCCGACAAAAGAATATACAGAAAAACGCACAACAGGCGGTAAAAACAAGCGGGAAATCAAACGCACGCTTAAAAACTACTTAGCCCGCAGTATTTTCAGACACCTTGAAAAGTTGGACTTAACCGTTAATATTTGCTCAAACAAAATCGCTTTAGTCTGCTAAAGCGATTTTTCATGTATGGTATTCTTGAAAAAACTGAAAGGATATTTACTACATGAAAACATACGGTTATATTCGCGTTTCTTCCGCAGACCAAAACGAGGACAGGCAATTTATTGCCATGACCGACTTAAAAATCCCGCCGAAAAATATTTACACCGATAAAATAAGCGGGAAAAACTTTGACCGCCCCGCCTACTGCGCGCTTATCCGAAAATTAAAGCGCGGTGACTTGCTTTATATTAAAAGCATTGACAGGCTCGGCAGAAATTACGAGGAAATATTAAACCAGTGGCGCATACTCACAAAGGAAAAAGGCGTTGACATTGCTGTCATTGACATGCCGCTTCTTGATACAAGAGAGCGGCACGGCGGGGATTTAATCGGCAAAGTTATTTGTGATGTAGTGCTTCAACTGCTGTCATTTGTAGCGCAGAATGAGCGGGAAACTATCCGTAAACGGCAAGCCGAGGGCATAAAGGCGGCGCGGTTGCGGGGCGTTCATCTGGGTAGACCACCGAAAATACCACCAGAGAATTTTATAGAAACGGTGAAGCAGTGGGAGCGCGGGAAATTAACAACAAAGCAAGCATTGAAGCTGACAAATCTCACTGAAAGCACGTTTTATAGGCGTTATCGGGAACATAAAGCAAATAAAAACCCGTCAAAAGGTGTACCTTTAGAAAACTGTGTAAATCAACCCGAAATTAAAAATATATTTGGTGAAAATATACAAATATTGTTAAACCCACTTGACTAAATAGACAATATTTTGTTATACTTGTCGTTAAGCGACAAGCCCGTCACAAGGTACACCTTTTGAAAAAGGTGGTTAATAAATGCTTGGAGGATTTCCCTATGCTCTGCCCGAAATGCAATGCCACGAATGAAAGCGGCGATAATTTTTGCACGTCCTGTAGTGCTTCAATGGCGGCAACACCTCAAATGTCAAACACCAACAAACAAAAAATACTAATTATTGTTACATCTGCATTAATTCTTTTATTAATAATTATCGGGGCAATTCTTGTTGCAGGTGGCAGTAAGCCGCTATGCTCTTTTGCGTTACATGGATTGGGCGATATGTATTTGCTTGAATTAAATTATGAGCAAGCGCATGAGCAATTTGAAAAAATAATTGAGATAGACCCCGAAAACCCCAACGGCTATATAGGGTTGGCAAAAGTATATATAGGCATGGGAAATAACAACGAAGCGTTTAACATATTAGAACAAGGAAATAACAAAGTCAGTAGCGCAGAAATTAGAAGAATGAGAAGCGAATTAAGAGCAGAGCTACAACCCTTAGAAGAAGATATAGACGTAAATTAAACCCTTTTCAACACAATTAAGATAATCCAATTATAAAAGGTGGTATCTCTTATGAAAATGAAATGCCCGACTTGTGAACACGTCCTTGACGATTTAACAAAAAAGTTTTGTCCTAAATGCGGGGAATTTCTGCGGCGAGTAGACAGTTCGTTAAACACTCTGCAAGAAAATAATAATTATATGTATGCCGTTAAAAAAGCATATTACAAAACACCCAAAAAGACACGCCTTGTTGCGGCGGGTTATGCGATTGGGCTAATTGTTGTATTAATTATTTTTAATGTTATTAACACCGCAATAGCGAACCGCCCCGAAAATATTTATGCTCTCGCTGTTGAGCAGTTTCAAAGCGGGCAATATCATGCGGCTATGGAAACTGCTTTACGTCTCCCCAATGACTACAATGACGCTTTTTTGCTTAAAGACTATTTAAGCGCGTATTCTAACTTTAATCGTTCTGGGGAAAATTTAATACTTGCGGCTGATATATTCGAGAAACTGAGCGGTTATAGAAACTCACAGCTAATGTTTTTAGAAAGTTTACATAAATACGCCATTGCTGAATACAACAGGGCGGGAGCGCGTTACCTTGTTGGTTTTGACAATGCAGAAGCCGCCCTAAAAAGGCTTGGCGATTACAAAAACTCAACAGAAATAGCGGGAAGAATACCGACTGAAAGAATTGCCGCACAAAATGAAGCCGCCCGAGCAACAGAAGAAGCCGCAGAACGTCAGCGCATTGCCGCCGAAGAAGCGGAACAAGCCGCCGAAGAAGCCGAGCGGGAACGCGTAGCCGAAGAAAGCCGCAAGGAAATTGAAGCCCTTAAACTTGACGGAACGTATGTTTCTTATGACGGCATAATCACACAAACGATTAGATTTAACGGTGAGAAAATGACGTATTCATTTTTGGGTATTAACACAACAGGCTCTTTTACAATAAACGACGGAACACTCGCTTTTTCTTATATGGACGTCCTCGGAAATCGACACGTTGATAGTTATAGATTTAAGAAAGACGGCAATTCAATATTCCTTGACCAGACAGAGTTCATAAAAGAATAATTGAAAAAATCTTGACATACTCGGGGAAAAATAGTAAAATAAATACAGACTGATTTCGACAGCGTTCGACTTTTTCATTTTAATAAGGGGGATTTTACAAAATGAAGTTTCCGCAGGCAATATGCCCTCGTTGTAGATGTACTATACAGATTTATCCAACTCTTGAAACAGCCAACTACTGTGAATATTGCAACACCATACATCTTGAAAAGATAATAAAAGCCACCACTCGCATAAGAGACAATGACCCTGCTAACTGTTCAGACTATGACCGCGACCGAAAATGTCTTCACCTCGACAAAGACGAGGAGACAGGGCTGTTTTTATGTCGTGACACTAAGTTAGCCAGTTGCAAACGATGTGCTTTACATGACAAAACAGACGGGTGGCAATTGTGCATTAAAGACGACAAGGGGGCTTACTTACACGGCATGATTCTCTGTAACTCCTGCGACCCTAACACCACCAGAACGGAACTTGATAAAGATTGGCGACAAGTTATATGCGATTAAAATTACAATTCAATTGGATTGCCCCAAGGGTCTTTATCGCCTTGAATTGAATACTTGATACGGTATTGTGTTCGCTCCCCCATTACCTTTTTATTTTTTTCATTTAAGGCTTCTATTAATTTTTTAGTTAAGTCTTCTATTTGCTCTCCAACAATTGTACTTGCTTTTAAGTATTCTATTTGTGTTTCGATGTTTGTGATTTCCGTTAAGTATTCAATATCTTTCGCCAAAAAATCCTCTTTGGATATTATTTCTTGGGTTTCTGCGTTGGCTATTTCGCGCTCGCGATGTTGGGATTTTTCCCATCGTTCAAGTGCTTGTTCAGGGGTCATTGCTCTTTCTGTATAATATTCGATAGCCTCCTCCTTTGTCCATTCGGTATAAGGCTTAGAAGAACCGTCCTTGCCCTTATGAGGAGTGAATTGACCTTTCTCGTTTCTCCAGTTATCGCTTTGCTCTGTAGTAGAATTTTCTGGATTTTTCAAATTCGCCATTTCTTCCATATTTGCTCCATGTTCTGGCATAATACCCCTCACTTTCTAAATACTCCTATCTTTTTATAATTTAATATAGATTTTGTCAAGTCAAAATAGAACAACAAGGAATATTAATTTTTAATAATCAAATTTAAGTCTTAGTACAAGCCTACCCCTGCATAAATTGTTACAGGGGTGCTTTTATGCTACGAGAGGACGAAATAAAAGTTATAGTATCGAACCAACCGACAAGAGAAAAAAGCGAGGAAAAAACAGCAGAATTATGTCAACTTTTAGGGCAAGTTTGGGTAGTTGAAAACGAATAAAAAAGAAGCCCTTGCCATGTGCGGAAAACCGCATAGGTAAGGGCTTATGGTTGTAAAAAACATTGTCATATCAGACGGCGGCAAGCCCGCCATACTGCGTCAAAATATACCCCGCCAACTTAGGATTTTTATTATGTATCTTAATCGGCATTTGAGTACGTTTTTCAAAAATAAACAATTTCACTTTCTCCTTTCTGCCCGCAAAAAGCGGACACCGTAATTGTCAATTGTCCATTGTCCATTGTCCATTGTCAATTGTCATCATGGCCAGATTCCGCAAAGCCAATCCCAGCCGCCGTTCACAGCCGCTGCCGAGTCGCCGCCCGCGCCGCACTCCCGCAACGGGTAACAGCACCGCTCAAACGCCTCAAAGCAGGCGCAATACTGCCGGCAAGCCTCGTTGAACATCTCAAGCGCGGTGGTGTCATCGGGGTGTGTGTCCAAGTAAAGTTTCAGGTCGTGTGCAAAAAAGTGCGCCTCGCAAAGGCTATCCATGAGCTTTGAGCAGTCCCCGGAAATCGGCGGGCAGGTTGCAGTTCTGCAATTATCTCTCATGTTTTTCACCAAGCCCTTTCTGCACAAATGCGCGCCTTAAAGTTTCTGCACCCGCAATAAAGTGATTTATGTTCCATGTCTAATCCCCCTTGTATACTCACTCGCGGTTATGTTCAATTCGGGGAAAATCGTACCCTCCGCCAATGCTTTTCTCGGCGTGTAGACCTTGCCGAGCCGTTGCGGGACTACATAGGCGTACCCGACACGGCGATTATCTTGAAAATCTTGTTGAAAATTCATATGCTTTGTTCCTTTCTGTATAATTATGTTTAATTTATTTTATGCCTTGTAAAAAAACGTGTGTCGCATTTCGGGCATAAAGCATATGCTGTAATACGACAATATTCGCTAAATTACGTCAAGCCGCAAGGTATTTGCGGAGTGGAAGGAGGAACATAATATGCGTTTTTTCCCGGGTGCACCCCTTTTTGCGTGGTGGGCAATTAACAATTGCAACTCGCGCTGTTGCCGAAGAAACCGCGGTTGGTGGTAAGTTGTAGGGCGAGGGTTCCACCCCTCGCCGCATGTACATCGAGTTTTCGGCGGGGGATAGAACCCCCGCCCTACATGTTATAAAATATTCCTTGACAAGCCCGCCCGAAATATGCTATACTTTTAGAAAAACGAGGGTGCAAAAACATGACTAAACAGGGCTTTAAGAACTATCAACGCGGGATAGCGTTGCAAGTGGTGCTTGCCGACAAGGGCAAAATATCGCAAACCGATATGAGCAAGGCGTTGAAAATAATAGTGGGCAAGGACATTTTCGAGGAAGTCGAGCAGGGGCTTGATGATGATTAGTTTTCGGCGGGGGATAGAACCCCCGCCCTACATCTTGTGGTTCATGAAAAATATATCACTTTTTGAAAAAAACACTTGACTTATTGGAAAACATCTGCTATAATGTTAAGGCATGACTTGTAAAGCATAAGGTAAAGTAGTAGAAAAGGAGGTGCAAGACAATGGCGAAGTGTCAAATTTGCGGGAAAGGGACAACCTTCGGGATAAAACTTTCGCACTCGCACAGACGCACCAACCGCCCGTTCAAGGCGAACATACAGAAAGTCAAGGCTGTTGTCAACGGGACGCCCTGCCGCGTTCACGCCTGTACAAGATGCCTGCGCTCGGGAAAAGTTGAGAGAGCGGCGAGGGTTATCAACACAGAAGTTGAGAATACGGGCTTGCAGGAAGTTGCGGCTTTGGATTTACTCGCAGAATCGCTCGGCGAGCCCGCTGAAGCAACGGCGAGCTTGTAACCTGCAACGGTTAAAAATTTAAGGAAGGCGTATCCCCATGTCGCAGTTTTCGTTGGAAATTACCGTGGCGTGGGCGGCATGGTATCAGAAAAATGAAGAAGGATATACATCCCAATTATGAGGAAACGACCATAAAGTGTCTTTGCGGCGAGGTTATTCCGACACGCTCCACCCGCAAGGAAATCAAGGTGGAAATCTGCTCAAAATGCCACCCGTTCTTCACGGGCAAGCAAAAGTTGGTAGACAGCGGCGGCCGCGTTTCCAAGTTCAATAAGAAATACAACATCTCGCAGAGTTCGTAACGACCTGCGGCAGATATAGGTATCGACAGCACCGCTCGGGGACGAGCGGTTTTCCTGCGTGACGAACAATTGACAATTGAAAATGGACAATGGACAATTGGATTGGGGTTATGGGTTTCCGCCTTGGTTTTTTGTTTTTTTGAAACCTAATGTAGGGGCGCGCATTGCGCGTCCGTAATCCCGCACAACCACGGTATTTTCTGCCGTCCGTAAATTTTATTGTAGGGAACGGTTCGTAACC
>Ga0099364_10006005_pt1 | contig 17799 bp, 22 predicted proteins | sample TergutTh196P3_FD_73070 | JGI IMG/M metagenome (GOLD analysis project Ga0099364, IMG submission 73070) | Microcerotermes parvus P3 segment gut microbial communities from Pointe-Noire, Republic of the Congo - Th196 P3 | ecosystem: Host-associated > Arthropoda: Insects > Digestive system > Gut ...
TAGTTCCCCTCTTTTAATTTCATGGGTTCTGTCTCGATTGTCTACATAAATGTAATCTTCTTCCACCGGTGTAATGCCTGATATTTCAATTTTATTAATAGCAGGATTAGTTGCGCTTGGATTTGTTATATCGCCAAGCTCTATTAATGCCGGATAATTAGGATCAGGACCAGGTCCATTACCCGGAGCCGGACACCCAACAAAAACAGAAATTATCCCCATTGCCATTATTAGCAAAAGGCTGTTTTTCAACCAATTATTTTTTTTCTTTTTCATACAAATCTCCTTGTAAATATGGTGTTTTAATTTTGTTCCAGTGTATTTAATTTGGGAACTATATACAATATACAATAAAAACAAATCTTTGTCATGGTTTTTTGGGAAAATTTTACAAGTTTTTTAAGCTATCTTTTCCTGCCAACATTAACTTGCTTGCAGTGCCGGCTTATTACGCACCGGGAACAATAAGGGCTTAAGGGGCGGCAAAGGTTCTGGCCATAGAGGACAAGAAGGGCATTTAAGCCTTTCCAGTATTTTTTTGGGAGGGTTTTTCGCAGTATCATCTCGGTTTCTTCGGGTGTTTTTGAACAAAGCCAGCCGCAGCGGTTTGATATGCGGTGGACATGCACATCAACGCAGATTCCCGGCAGGCCGAAAGCTTCAATTAAGACCAGATTTGCGGTTTTTCGCCCCACATTCGGAAGGGCTAAAAGTTCATCCATGTCTCTTGGAACCTTTCCATTATGTTGCTTTATTAAAATATCTGCAATTTTTTTTAAATTTACCGCCTTTGTATGGTAAAAACCGGCCGGGTAAGCAAGGCTGGCAATCTCTTCGGTTTCAAGTTTTGCCATTTTTTGCGGGCTTGGAGCCCTGGCAAGCAGCCGCTTGGAGCTTTTTAATGTTACATCATCCTTTGTCCGCAGGCTAAGAATGGTAGATACCAAAACGGCCCAGGGGTCATGTCGGTATCTTTCCGCCACAGTTGTTACCGCCGGCTCTTTTTCCTCGCCGTCTTTTTCCCTTTCGTCCTGAAGGCGCTTTCTCCATTTTTCCAGGGAACTGTGAATCTCGTCCCAATTAATTTTTTTCATAACTGTTCAGAAGGCAGATTGCAAGGGCTTCTACAGCTTTGCCTTTTCCTATATCGCCCATGCCTTCGCCTGTTTTTCCCTTTACAAAAATTTTATCAACGGAAACTTCCAGCGCCTCTGCAAGATTTTGACGGATTTTATCTCTAAAAGGTAAAATTTTAGGCTCTTCGCAAGAGACTGTGCAGTCAAGGTTTTCAAGGTGCCAGCCTGCCGATTTTACTTCGTTAAATGCCATTCGCAAGAGCTGCATTGAATCGGCATCTTTAAACCGCGGGTCTGACGGCGGAAACATACTGCCGATGTCGCCTAACGCAGAGGCCCCAAGAACCGCATCGCAAACCGCATGGGCTAGAACATCGCCGTCTGAATGTCCTAGCTCTCCACGCTTGGCAGGAATCTCAACCCCGCCCAGCAAGAATTTACGGCCTTTTACAAGACGGTGGAAATCCTTCCCTATACCTATTCTTATCATGATAAATCCTCTGGAAAGGTAATTTTTCGGTTTTCAGGTTCGCCTTGTACTGCCCATACCCCGCCGTAAAAGGCAGCCCATACTTCGGCATCGTCTGTAAAACTGGCAAGGGCTGATGCAGCTTGAGCCTTGCGGTAAGCGTCCAGAATTTCAGGGAATGAAAAGCCCTGGGGCGTTTGGGCAATTCCGGTAAAGCTTCTTTTAAGATGGCGTTTAAGAAGTACAGGTTCATTGCCCTTAAGGTATTCCAGGGGAATCTCTGTTTCTTTTGGAGTATCGGTTATTGGCAAAATGGGGATTACTGCCCCATGTTTTTTTGCCCCTTCGATAATTTTTCTGATGAGAGATGTACTTACCCAGGGGCGCGCCCCGTCGTGGATAAGCACATAATCAGGGGCATTACCGTCCAGGCCGTAGGTTAAGGCATTAAAAACCGATTCCTGGCGGGTTTTTCCGCCTTTTACAAAAAGAATTTTTGGGTAGGCGTCTTTTTCAAGCAACTGCGCCGGCAGCGCTTTTCTGGCGGTATCTTCACCTAACATGGGATCATCCGGCACAGTAATCACAATGCTTTCGATTTCGGGTATCAAGGCAAATGCTGTTACAGAAGCCCCCAGCACGGTCATTCCTTCTTTGCCGTATGGCAGGTATTCTTTTTTTTTAACTGTATTCATTCGGGTTGATTTGCCCGCAGCGCAGATAACTGCCGCAACAGCGGCTTTTTCTGAAACACCTGCATTTTGCATCATTAAAACTTTACTCTTCGATTTCTTCAAAACGCTGGCGGATTAGTTCTTCTATTTCTTTTTTTGTTTTACGCAGTGAAATTGCCAACTCTTCTTCTAGAAGCCTTTGGGCAGAATCAAACAATTTCTTTTCAAGAATGGGAAGCTCTTTTACCCTGCTTCGGTGATACAATGAACGCACAATGCAGGCAATATCTTTTATGCTTCCCTTCTTTAGCAAGGTCAGATTCATCTGGTAACGGAGTTTCCAGTCAGACGGGCTTGGTTCAAATTCTTCCCCGATTAAATCCAGGGCTTTTAAGGCCTCGTTCTTTGATACAGCCGATCGTATACCCAATTCTTTCGCCATATCAACCGGAACCATTATGGTCATGTCCGTGTTTTCTATATAGATTACATAGTAAGGAATTTTTGCACCCTTGAATTTTTTTTGTTCAATGGATTTAATTATCCCTACCCCCTGGCTTGGGTATACAATTTTCTGATCAATAGTAAAAACTTTTGCTTTGCTCATTAAACTAATTTTCTTGAATCACCGATGCCATTCTGCGTCCGCGGCGCTGGTGGAATTTTACTGTACCGTCTGCTGTGGCGAAAAGCGTGTAATCGCCGCCGCAGCCAACATTTGTCCCCGGGTGAATTTTTGTACCCCGCTGACGGGCAATAATTGTCCCTGCCTTTACAATAGCGCCGCCTGAGGCTTTTATCCCCAGATACTGCGGGTTAGAATCTCTGCCGTTTTTAGCTCCGCTGCCGCCTTTTTTTCGTGCCATTTATGTCCTCCTGGTCTGGATTAATTTACAATTTTTAGGATACTCCCCGGCAACTGACGCAAGCCCCTTGCGAAGGAATTCCCCTGCGGCGAAAAGAAAATCTTTTCCCGCAGCCGTATAATCGGCTTCTAAAAAAAAGAAACCTGGTTCCGGCGCTTCCCACCGGATTATAATACCCTCCCTGTTTGCAAGAACAGCAGCCGCTGTCCTCACTAAAACCGAAACCGCAGCGCATACTATATCGCTTCCGGTTTTACCCGCTTGTGCATGACCCTGAACATTGCAGGATTTAATAACCCCGTCTTTGTCCAAAACCATTTCTATTATAACCAAAAAAACACCTTAAGCCGAAATTTCCCCGACTTTAATCATGGAAAATTGCTGCCTGTGCCCTTTTTTGCGGCGGTAGTCTTTCTTTGGTTTATATTTAAAAACGATAATTTTACCGTCTCTGCCATGTGATTCAACTGTAACGCTGATCTTTGCCCCCTCTACATAAGGGCTGCCTACAGTTACTGTTTCTGCCGATACCAGCAATACCGAATCAATATCAATCGTAGTACCGGGTTCCGCATCTATTTTATCAACTTTTAACAAAGCCCCTTTTTCGGCCTTGTATTGTTTTCCCATAAATTCCACTAAAGCGTACATTTCTGTGTTCTCCAAAATATTCTTGAATTAAAGTCTATTATTAGCAAAAATGCGGAAAAGTGTCAAGTAGGTTTTTGCAAAACTGAACTAAAGCCAAACAATGAACACCTTAAAAATTTGTCCCCGCACAACCGATGCCGTTTTGTTTTTCACTGCGGACTTGAGCGAGCCCTTTACAGGGCTCTCAAGCTCCGCACGATCCGTTACTGTACGGCATCGGTTGTGCAATTACTATGCTTCAGGTGTTCATTGTTTGCCGTTGTTTCAGGTTTGCATCACCAACCGAGGGTTGGTGTTTTGGTAAGGTATTTGTCTCGCCTGCCCGCTTAGAGCGGTCAGGCTCGCAGACAATCACTGGTGGGGGGGGCAAGGCGGGTGGGGCATACAAGAGAAAAGTGAAAAAAGTTATCGTTCGACAGTTGGTTTTCACTTTTACCTTTTTTCTTTTACCTTTTCTAAGTAAATCTTGTGCATTATCGCCGTGGGCGCTAGTCCCATATCTTACTCCTATACGCATAGTATACCAAAAAAAAACTGCACTGGCAACAATACCCACTACTCACTTACCTATAACTTCAAGCTTAATCTTAAACTTTTAAACCGCAAAGTACGCAAAGAACCGCAAAGTTTTCGTACCAAAATCATAGAATTTCCTTTGTATGCTTTGCGATCTTTGCGGACTCTGCGGTTAAATATTTTGCCTCTATCTTCACAAGTTACCTCACGGATGGTTCACCGCAGAGCGGGGCGGTGGCTAACCACTTCTTTATTGTATTACTTGACTTTTTATAATTTCATAAATATATTTTAATTAGAGGTAAAAGATGGCTGCAAAAATTAAACCTGTAGAACCGACAGTAATAAAAGACAAGAGAATTGTTCGTGAAATAATCGCACAAGTACGCCGAAAACCGACCGCCGAAGACATCAAATGGGCTAAAGAACGCCGGAAATTATTCTTGGAATTGACAGCAAAATGATCCCAACTGCCCAAAAGTCCATTCTCACCAATAAACGACTATTTTCACTGGAACAACTTAGAGAAAAAAGCCCCTTGGATAACTTTTCTTGTAATATCGAGGAATACAATGAGTATCTATTTCACGAGGCTGCCAGGTCGCAAAAGGATCAAATGGCGCTTACATGGTTATTGCGTGAACGCGCATCTGGTTCAATCGCCGCATATATGTCGCTTATATCCGATGCAATCAAATTATCAGCCACAGAAAAAGAACTCCATCAACTTAACTATCCATTTAAAACAGTACCAGCCATGAAAATAGCAAAACTTGCAGTTTCCACTTCTTTTCAGAAAAAATACAAAGGCATTGGCTCTCTGATGATAGAAATGGCCACTGATATCGCCGTAGCTTGTAACGAGCAACACTTCGCCTGCCGATTCATCACAGTAGATGCCGACATTGAACATAACGAAACTGTCTTAAACTTCTACACAAAAAACGGCTTTATTTCCAATGAAGAACTTAACAGCAAAAAACGTACAAAAACAATCAGTATGCGCAAAGATATTTTGTTTAAAACTTAATCCGTGGTTAAATTCTTCACTCCCTGTTACTACATCCTAACTCCTAACTACTAACTCCTAACTCCTAACTTTTCCCTGTTACCGCCTACATTGCTTCCAGAAAAGGCACGCATATTAGGCGGAGGGCGTCTTTTAGGACTTTTAGTACTGCTTTTGAAAGACAGAGTCTGGCATTGGATAAATTTTCGTTTTCTGCGCCTAACACGGGGCATTCATGATAAAAACGGCTGAAATTTTTTGAAAGTTCATACAGATAGGCTGCCAGCCGAGAGGGGTCAAGGCTGTCGGCCGCAATGGATATTGCTTCGGGGTAAGAGGCCAGGGTTTTAAGCACTTCCCATTCGGCATCGGAAACAAGCAAGGAGAAGTTATCCGCGTTAAGCGTAACCTCCTCATTTTTTTTACGGAGCATGGAAGAAATACGCGCCCCCAAGTACTGCAGGTAAGGGCCGGTATTGCCATTGAAGGAAAGGGATTCTTTAGGATCGAACATCATATCCTTGGCGGGGCCTGCCTGTAAAAGATAATAATGCAGCGCGCCAAGGGCTATTTTTTCCGCAACTTGCGCAGGGTCGCCGACTTTCTCTTCGCGTTCCTTTTCCGCTATCTGCGCAAGGGCCATATCGCGAAGGCTGTCAATCAGATCGTCGGCATCTACGACTGTCCCTTCACGGCTTTTCATTTTACCGTCGGGAAGCTTTACCATGCCGTAAGACAAGTGGTAAAGGTTTTTTGCCCAAGGGTAGCCAAGTTTGTCAAGGAGGGTAAACAGCACCTTAAAATGGTATTGCTGCTCTGAGCCGACAACATAGATCATTTTATCGAAAGGCCGTGTTTCATAACGTTTAATTGCCGTGCCAAAATCCTGGGTAATATAAATTGAAGTGCCGTCTGCCCTAAGGAGAATTTTTTTATCAAGATTTTCTGCGCTAAGGTCAGCAGCGACAGCGCCGTCAGTTTCACGGTAAAAAATTCCTTTTTCCAGCCCCTTAAGAACCTCTTCTTTTCCCAGAAGCCAGGTTTCACTTTCAAAATCAAATTTATCAAAAGAAATTCCTGTGCGGCTGTAGGTTTCTTTCATTCCCTCTATTGCCCAGGAATTCATCTGTCTCCAGAGGGCTGTTGTTTCAAGGTCGCCCGCTTCCCATTTTACAAGCAGTTCCTGCGCCCTTGCCATGCAAGGAGACTTTGCCTCGGCATATCCTTTATCAATGTCTTCTTTAAGCATATTGTTAAAATGCACATACCAATTGCCTACAAAATGATCCGATTTGACTTTTTCGCTTTCGGGGGTTTTCCCCTGCCCAAATTCACTGTATGCCAGCATCGACTTGCAGATATGGATTCCCCGGTCGTTGATAATACAAAGTTTTTGCAGTTCCGCCCCGCAGGCTGCCAAAATCCTTGAAATGCTTTCGCCTAAGGCATTGTTCCGCAAATGCCCAAGGTGCAATGGCTTGTTGGTGTTGGGGCTTGAAAATTCAATCGTGATTTTTTTTCCGGCCATTGTCTGCGGCTTGCCGTAGGTGCAATGCTCCCCCCCGTCAAAAACATCCATGAGAATTTTCTTTGCGGAAAAAGCCCTGTCAAGGCGGACATTCAGATAGGGGCCGGCAATTTCGACAGCGCTGTCATTCAATTTATCAAAAACCATTTGCGCAATTTGAGCAGGCCCCTTGCGGAGTGTTTTAGCATAAGCAAACATCGGGAAACCAATGTCCCCCATTTCCGGCTCTGGGGGAATTTCCGCAATTATTTGCGAAGGGCTGAAAGTGTCCGGGGCAAATTCGTTAAGAGCGGCGGCAATTTTTATTTTCCAGGGTTCTATAAAATTATTCATTAAAATTCCTTTGTGTATTTACAATAATATGATTTGGACAAAAATGCAATACGGATAAATCGGACTAAAATCTACTGTCTATTCATAAAATAGAATAATCTAAAAATTTAAACAATATGTATACTCACTACTTGCCTTTTTATAAAATATAGGCTAGAATAATATCTAATGAGTAAAATTAACTTTAAGGAAAAATACGGCCCTTATGCCCTTGTTGCCGGAGGCTCAAAGGGGCTTGGGGCTGCTTTTGCAGAGGCTCTTGCAAAAAGGGGTTTGAATTTAATACTAACGGCAAGGGAAAAAGAAGGGCTGGAAGATACCGCTAACCGATTAAGAGGGGAATACGGCATTGAAATTTTAACTTACGCTGTTGATATGGCGGAATTTGAAAAAGTAAAAAGCGTTATCAAGGGTTTAAATGTTCCTGTCGGGCTGCTGGTTTATAATGCGGCTTTTGCCCCCATAGGTTTGTTCGAAAGTACAAACGAGGAAGATCTTTCCCTGGCAGCGGCTGTCAATGTAAAGGCGCCTCTTTTGCTTTCAAAATTGCTTTCTGTCCCGATGATCCAAAACAAAAGAGGCGGGATTGTTTTAATGTCATCGCTTGCGGGAGCGCAAGGCAGCCCAAGGCTTGCATCTTATGCGGCAACAAAGGCCTTTAACGCAGTCCTGGCAGAAGGTTTATGGAAAGAACTTAAACCCCACGGCATTGATGTGATTGGCTGCTGTGCCGGGGCTATTATAACACCCGGATATCAAAAAGCAGAAAAGTCCAAAGCTGCGCCTGGAACTATGACGGCTAACGAAGTTGCAGAGAATACATTAAATGCTTTGGGAAAAAGACCTATAGTAATTCCGGGCTTTGTAAATAAAATAGCGCGGTTTATGCTTGTAAGGCTGCTATCAAAAAAGGCAGCTATTGGAATAATGTCAAAGAATACAGGGAGCATATCATAAAACGTTGTTTTATGTCTAATTATATTTTTTAGAGAGAGAGGATTGTAAATGGAACTAACATTTGATTTAATTATGGGTTTTTTAACCCCGCTTATCGCTTATGCAGGCATCACTTTATTGCACGTAATTATACCTGCAAAAAAAATGAAAGGTTATGTCAAAAATGAAAAAACAGGCGTGATAATGAATTACAGGCTGAACGGAATTTTTGTTCTTGCGGTAAGTGTTATTATCTGGTTTCTGCTGGGCTATTTTAAGATAGTCCCTTTTGAATGGCTGTATCAGGTTCGCTGGGCAAGCCTTGCAGGGGCTCTTTTTATAGGGTTTATTTTTTCGTTAGTTATCGTGTTTCGCGCGCCTGCTGTAAAAAAATGCGCCTGCGCCGATTTTTGGTTTGGCCGTACAAAAGACCCGCAATTAGGGGATGGTTTTATTGACGCGAAGATGTGGCTTTATATGATCGGGGCAACCATGCTTCAGTTGAATGTTCTTTCTTTTGCTTATTATCATTGGACTTATATTGGAGCAATAAACCCGGGCTTTATCCTTGGCGCCGCAATGCTGACTTGGTTTATTTGGGATTATAACATTTTCGAAAAGGTACACCTTTATACCTACGATTTTATAGCCGAGCGTACAGGCTTTAAACTAACCTTTGGCTGCCTTGCCTTTTACCCGTACTTTTATTCCGTTTCGCTTTGGTTTACGGCTGAACTGCCCAACCCTGGCCATCCTATTTGGCTTACGGCAATTTTTGGCGCAGTATTTTTGTGCGGATGGATACTGGCGCGCGGCGCAAATATGCAAAAATATGTGTTTAAAAGAAATCCCGAAAAAAAATTCCTTTGGATCAAGCCCGAAATAATTTCAGACGGCAACCGCTCCCTTCTGGTAAATGGTTTTTGGGGCGCAAGCCGGCACATAAATTATCTGGGGGAAATTTTAATGGGCTGCGGTGTTGCGCTTGCCGCAGGCTACCCCGCCGTTTGGATGGTATGGCTGTACCCCGCTTATTATGTATTCCTCATGTTTACACGGGAGTATGATGACAGGAAAGTTTGCAAGACAAAATACGGCGAACTGTGGGATACCTATAAAAAGAAAGTTAAATATCGCATAATACCGTTTCTTTACTGATAAAACATTTTAAGGCATCTCTGAAAACTGTTAGAGATGCCTTATTACTAAGCCCATTCTTAGTTTTTCAAAAATAATCCTTTCTGCCGCTTCCCTAAGACGTTCCCTTGGCAGATTTCCGTTGTTTAAAGCTGCAAGAATAGCCCTTTGTGTCCGTGTTATATCAGGCGGCCATACCATTACCATATCGGCGCCTGCCGCAAGGGAAAGTACTACCGCAGTTTCTGTGTTTAAAATTTCTTTATTGGCTGCCGCCTCCATAGAAAAATCATCGCAAATAATAATGCCCTTAAAACCCAATTCCTTGCGCAGCCATGTTTCCATTACATTTCTTGAAAGGCTGGCAATGTTATCGCCGTCTCTCGCGGGAATTGCCGAATGAGAAACCATAAGCGCCTGTACGTAACCGCCGCTAATTAGATCGGCAAAAGGGGATGCAAGTTCATCAAGTTCTTCCACGCTGCCTTTTAGGGTTGAGGAAAAAAAATGAGGGTCCTGGCCTGCAATGCCCGGAAAATGTTTTACGACACATAATATACCGTTATGCGTCATTCCTTCGATAAATGCCGCTGAGGCATCGGCTGTAAATTCAGGTTCTATGCTGTAGGCGCGGTCTTCTAAAAACATTTTATTGTCATCGTTAAGGTATTCCGCAACAGGCGCAAAATTCATATTAAAGCCGAGGCTGTTAATAATTTTTCCTGAATTTAAGCTGTCTGTAAAAATACTCTCGATGATTTTTTCCCTGTCAATTGACTCATCTTCCATCATCTTTTTATATGATCCCGCCGCAGGCATATCCGCAACTCCCGGCATAAAACGGTTAACACCCCCCCCCTCGTGATCTACAGCGATAAAAGGCTTGATCGAACCTTCATTTTCGTTTGCAATAAAATTTACGGTTTCAATAATATGTTTTTGAATTGCTTCATTTTCAATTGTAAGATTGTATCTAAAGAACATAACAGCGCCGACAGGGCATCTGGCAAAAATGCTTTTCATGTCTTCGGTCAATTCCCCCTTGCCGTCAATCCCCGAAATTATTACCTGGGCGGCAAGCTGGCTGTCGCTAAGTTCAGCAGCAATTTCGGCAGCGGTTTCTCTTAGGGCAAGCTCTATTGCATTGTCATTTTCCGCATCGGATATGTCTTCGGATATATCCTCGGATACATCTGCTTTTTCCGCAGGTTCTTTTTCATAGCAACCTAAAAACATGAGAAATAAAAGCATTAGGAAAATTTTAAACAGCCCCATGGAGTTATTATTATACAAATCTTATTAAATTATCAAGCAAACCGTAAAAAGGAAGTGGTTAGTGGATAGTGGTTAGTGGTTAGAAATTTTTGCGCAAGACTTTCAAATAAGGCCAGGCGCTTAAAATGTCCGCTAATTATGCGGATATTTTGGTGTCAGATTGTATCGGTATATTATTTTCTTTCTATATTTATTCTATACCCCAATGTATTTAATACACTAGTAAATGTTTTAAAATTAATCCTTTCGGCTTCTTTACTCCGAATTTTTTGTATTACTGTTGGAGATACTCCAGCTTTTTGAGCTAAACCCCTAACAGATATTTTTTCTTCCTCCATTTTTTCAAGAACAAACTCTGATAAAAGAAATTCATTATATTCTTTTTCGAATTTTTCTTTTCTTTTGGGGTTCTTGTTAATGTATTTGTCAAATGTAGATTCCATTACTTTTTTCCTCCTGCTTTCCTTTCAAGATAATCCTGTCTATATTTTATTGCTAAATATTTTTCATTTTTTGGTAATTTTTCTGTTTTTTTCTTGAACCCATTTGTCACAATTATTTCTCGTCCGTCAGTAAAAAAAGACAAATATCTGTCTGGTTGAGGTTTAAAAGCATATATACCATAATTAAACAAGATTTTTCATCCATGCTAAGAATTGTAACATAAATATGATACATTGTCAAGTAGTTTTTTGACACCTGTCACTAACCACTACCCACTACACACTAACCACTTCTTCAGTGCCTTAGTGCCAAAAAAAACGCCTGACCACTTAGAGTGATCAGGCGCTTAAAATGTCCGCTAATTATGCGGATATTTTGGTGTACCTTTTTCACATAGTTGATGCCGCCATTACTTTTTCCCGTACCATGTCACCTAACGGATTATCTGCCCACATTTTTTGGAGTGCCCATGTTTCTTCATCATTTGGTCTTTTTGTCATTGTTGGGGTATATTTGCTATGCTGACCACGACCTTTTTCGGCTAAGATCAAAAATTTTGATCTTAAAGATTTTTGTTCTTCACTTGTCGGCTTAAAAATATAGCCAGAAGGAAATTTATCTTGGTTATTTTTAACAGCTTGATTTATTTCCCTTGTTTCTACACCATATACGGTGGCTATGTCGCTGTCAAGCAAAACATACTGCCCATCTTATACAAAGACTTTAATGCAATAGCAGAAAAATATGCTGTGAAAAATATAATGCAGGACAGAAGAAACCCTGCTACGGACTCGACGGCTGTTTAAACTTGGGGCAGCCGTAGGTCCTAAGCAGGGTTTCTTCTGCTCCACTAAAGCCTATACCGAGCATATTTTTATACCGTTTCTTTAATTGCATAAAGCGGGCAAAAACAAACAAGGGGGCTAAAATCTTACATCCTACCTTCCCTCCGTGCCTTTGTTACAAAAAAAACGTCTGCAACTATCAAGCAAACCGCATTTTCCCGCCATTAATATTATATGAAAACAAATAATAAATTTAAGAACAGCGTATTTTCGTACCTGTTCAGCGACCCTGACACGCTCAGGGAATTGTACTGCGCCTTGAAAGGCGTCTCCCTGCCGGACGACATTCCTGTCGTAATAAACACCCTCGAAGACGTCCTGTTCATGGACAGGATCAACGACATTTCGTTCGAAATCGGCGGCAGGCTGGTTGTGCTCATCGAACACCAGTCAACGGTTAACCCGAACATGGCGCTGAGGTTTTTGATGTATGTTGCAAGAGTCTATGAAAAGATTGTCGATAACAGGAATCTATACTCGGTAAAAAAACTGTCTATCCCCCAGCCGGAATTTTTTGTGCTGTACAACGGCAAGGCCCCGTTTCCCGAAGAGCAAACCGTAAAGCTGTCGGATTTGTTCAAGAGCATGGAACCCTTAGGGCTGCCTGAAAAATTAACCCCTGCTCTTGAGCTTGAAGTCAAAGTCTTAAACATAAACGAAGGCAAAAACGGAGCGGTAGCGGAAAAATGCGGTCTTCTTGCGCAGTACAGCGCCTTTGTCGGCAAAGTGCGGCAATTTGAAAAAGAAGGCAATACTCAGCAAGAAGCGGTAAAAAAGGCTGTCATTTATTGTTGCAATCATGATATACTGAAAGAGTTATTAGAAATCAACTCATCGGAGGTACTTAATATGTTGATGACAGAATGGAACTGGGATGATGCCAAACAAGTCTGGTTTGAAGACGGCATTGAAGAAGGCTTTGAAAAAGGCATGGAAAAAGGCTTTGAAAAAGGAAAAGCGGAAGGTATTATTGAAATTGCAAAAAAGATGAAAACGGCTGGCCGACCATTCGCAGAAATTGTAAATTTAACTGGGCTTCCATTGGAAGCCGTTAAACAGTTGTGAATCAACCTCACCCCTAACACCCTCACTTCTCCCCCCCGCCGTGTACTCCGTGATCGCCGTGAGAACCCTACCTCCTACCTCCTAACTCCTACCTCCCCTCCGTGCCTTAGTGACAAAAAAAACGCCTGACCACTTAGAGTGATCAGGCGCTTAAAATGTCCGCTAATTATGCGGATATTTTGGTGTACCTTTTTCACATAGTTGATGCCGTCATTACTTTTTCCCGTACCATGTCACCTAACGGATTCTCTGCCCACATTTTTTGGAGCGCCCATGTTTCTTCATCATTTGGTCTTTTTGTCATGTTTTTATTCATAATGTGTCCACATTCGAATAATTTTTATGGTCTTTTCTTTTTCATATACTTGATAGACTAATCTATGTTGTATATTTATTCTTCGCGAATAAGTACCAGTTAAATCACCCAATAGTTTTTCAAATCGTGGCGGACTTTTATATGGGTTTTTTTTTAAGATTTCAATTATTTTTTCAATATTATTTTTTAACCCTGACTTACCAGCTTTTTTTGCATCTTTTTGCGCTTGAGATGAATATATAATTTTATACATTTTACCACTCTACAGCAGATACACAATCATCAATTCTTTCTTTCATCCCGGCAATTATTGATTCTTTCATACCAGGAATTGATGATAGGTATAGTGTTTCCTCGATAGATCGCCATACTTCTTCTGAAATTAAAACAGCAGAATGTTTTTCACTAGCGATAAAAAATGGCTCATATGTTTCATGAATTTCTTCCATTATAATATCCAATTTCTCTTTTACATTGTTTATGTTCAGTACAGGCATATTCTCCTCCAATTATAGATATTTATATCATATATTAAAAGATATTCTTTGTCTACCTCCTACCTCCCCCCTCCGTGCCTTAGTGACAAAAAAAACACCGGCAGGCTGACTGCTTGAGCCAACCTGCCGGCGCTTAAAATGTCCGCTAATTATGCGGATATTTTGGTGTACCTTTTTCACATAGTTGATGCCGTCATTACTTTTTCCCGTACCATGTCACCTACTACTTGTGAAGGTGTTTTATGTTCACGTTCGGATATTGTCAGTATATAATTGGCACTTACATCATCAAGGAGACGCAGTAGTTCTTTTCGGCGGGTTAAGGGGCCGGTTCCTTCTAAAAGATCAGGCGGATTCTCTGCCCACATTTTTTGGAGCGCCCATGTTTCTTCATCATTTGGTCTTTTTGTCATGTTTTCTCCCTTCATTTGCCATATCGATCCATTTTTGACGGCACGGCATTGCGTGAAATACAAATAATGAGCCGTCATCTAATTCCCGATAAGCGACTTCAAGCGGATTGCCGGAACGGTTAAAACCGATAGCAAGATAACTCCCATCGGAAGCAGGTCTTTCGAAAAATTGTGTGCGAAGAGCCCACTCGATGTCAGCCTCTGCCATCTTATGGGCAAATGCTGCCTCGTGATATTCAATAACCATAATGGCTCCTTCAAAAAAACACCGGCAGGCTGGCTGCTTGAGCCAACCTGCCGGCGCTTAAAATGTCCGCTAATTATGCGGATATTTTGGTGTACCTTTTTTTAGGCTATTTATTGGCCGAAATTGTACCAATCCAGAAAATCTGATCGGGCCCGGTTACTATAAAACGGAATCCCTCAATAATCGCTGGATTTAATACGGTAGTTCCATTAGAAGCCGTAAAATCGCTTAAGGGGATAGTAAATTCTTCCCACACATCTAATTCGGATAAAGTTAAATCACCATTCAACCAATGTTGGGTTTCGCCATTCATCTCAAGTGAAAACCGAATTGGATTATCGGTAGTGTTCGCCTTAATCCATATAGAAACAGAGGTATAGTCGCTCAGATCCATCTGACGATTGTCAGAATTGGCTCCATTAGTGTATCTTGCTCCCGTCATATTACTGCCAGTTGCACCTTCTAGAGTTTCATACTGATAACCTCTCATCGATGTCCCTTCAGAATCTTCAAAAGTTCCGTATGTAGAAACTCGTAGAGCGCCCTCGGGCCATCTCCAGCGCCACTGGTCAATGTTTGGATCATGGTGTTCTGTCCAAGCAACTCTGGGTTCAAAATCCCAATCCTCAATTATAAAGGGGTCTTCGGTAGGATCCCATGTGAACACTGTGTTTACTGTAACAGATCGATCCGGCATTACGAATGTCCATGTGCCGGCATCCGGCCCTGTCCCTGCGGTCATAGTTACTGTTGGCGTAGTTGCAAAACGGGCCACTTTGAACCCTGCATCGGGTGCTGGCGTAATAGTAACAATCTCACCTTCTTCTTGTTGGGAAGGGCTAATGGTAAAGTCGCCGTATAAGTGGCGCCCTTTGATTATGTCATATTCTACGACATAACTTTCATCCTGGAATTCAGCATTTACTGTCACATTGCCTGCCGGCATTGTGAAACTCCATTCTCCACCTGCCGCCTGAGTGGCTGTTGGCCCTGGCGGGTCAAAGGTAAATCCAATAAATTTGTAAGTAGCGTCGGGTGTAGGATTAAGGAGAATCCTTGTACCTTGGACGGCTCTTGCCGGGCTAATGGTAAAGTCGCCATTCGCATGGTTTCCTTTGGTAACGGTATATCCAGTGAAATTCGCCTGAGGCATATACACTTCCATATTTCGCACCCTTGTCCATGTACTCCACATTTGCGGGTTCGCCGGGGAAGCATCCGCAGCGGCAGCGGTAAGAGGAGCTTTCCTCTTTAAGCGGATATAGCGCCCGCTGGCATTTTCATCAAGCACAACTGTAATTTGCACGGGGTTGGGGTTTGTCATAGTCGGTGTAGTTCTGGGGATTTGGCGTATTTCGCCGACTGTCGTCCAGCCGTCATCGGACAATGACGCGTTGTTTTCAGTTCCGCCGGTTCCAGCAGTCCCTTCATCGTTAAGCACGATTGGACTCCACCATGAGGGGGCATCGTTCCTGACCTGTATGTCCGCATTAACCATCATGTCGCCTGCAGTACTCCAATGTATACGTACAAAGCCCAGGCTGTATACAGCACCCAAATCAACACCAATCCAAGCCTCTCTATTATTTGATGCGGCATCCGTTATCTGCCAGTTATTTGCAGTACTATTAAAAGCAGAGAATGACCAAGCTTGGTTGCCTCCATCAAGGCCACGGTTACCGCTTGACATTGAGAAGCCTCCTCTGCCAAGGGCAAGATCGTCGGTTGGGGATATGAACCTGGCACCTACGGTAACATCGCTGGCGGGCATTGTAAATTCCCATGCTCCTGATTCAAGTCTGGGGGTGATTGTGGCGGGGGTAAAGATAAAGTAGCCTAAGACACTAGAGCTTCCTGGTGCAGGTGTCAGATTGACAATATCGCCCTCTCTAGCCTGAGCCGGTGTTATGGTAATGTCGCCGTCACCAATAATGTCTCCTTTGGTTATATTGCGTAAAGGAATTTCTTCGAAATTAGCGGTTATTTCTACGTCATTGCCGGGCATGTTAAAGGTTCTTGTAAGACCGGTGCCTGTGAAGGATACACCTGCAGGAGGATCAGCGGTAAAGTTTAAAAACCTGAAAAACTGTTCGGGTTCTGCCGTAAGAGTAATGGATGCGCCTTGTGGAGCCGGGGTTGCCGGGTCAAAGGTAAAGTCGCCGCCAGTCATTGTTCCTTTGGTAATAGCATAAGTAGGAATCAATTCGAATACAGCGTTTATGGTTACATTATTGGCGGGCATAACAAAGGTTCTTGTATTGCCGGTTGTGCCTGTGAAAGTTACACCTTCGGCGGGAACAGCGGTAAATTCTACAAACCTGTAAAGCGCATCGGCCTCGAATGTAAGAGTAATAGTTTCGCCAATGTTAGCTGTAGCTTTGTCAATAGTAAAGCTGCCGTTATCACTATCACCTTCGGTTATGGTATAGTCAATTAATGCAAATGTTACGTTAATTGTAACATTGTTATCCGGCAATGTAAAGGTTTTTACATTTTCGGTAGTGCCGCCGAAGGTTACGCCAGCGGGAGGAACAGCGGTAAACTCTACTAATTCGTAGCCTGCTGCCGGTTCTGCCGTAAGGGTAATGGTTGAGCCAACATCAGCGGGCATTTCTGCCGGGGCAATGTTAAAGTCGCCGCCTGCTGCGGGAGTAACTGATCCCTTAAGGACAGTACGTTTTCCCTCTATATGTACGGTATACGTTGCATTTACAGTTACATTATTACCGGGCATTTCAAAGGTAAATGTGTTGCCAGCCCCTGCAGTTACTTGCACTGAAGGCACAGTGTTAAATACCCCGAATTCGAATCCTTCATTAACGGTATAAGTCAGGGTGATTTGTGCGCCTGCCGGTCCCTGTGTAGGTGAAATCGTAAAGTCGCCTGCTCCTGCGGGGGTAATTGTGCCCTTGGAAACGCCGTAGTTACCGGGATCAGGTATGTCCGGTAAAAAAGTGGCTGTTACGGTTACATTGTAGGCAGGCATTGTAAAGGTGTAATTATTACCGCCTGTCGGGGTGTTAGCTATACCGCCTGTAATCGCCAGCGAGCCGAATTTATACTCCGCAGCGGGTATAGCAGTCAGTGTAACTGTGTCGCCCTCTTTGGCTTTCTCAACATCGGCTGTTAAAGTGCCGTTTCCCTGTGTTGCTAAAGTGACATCGTAGGTCTGTACCTGTGGGTCAGGATCCGGTTTAGGACACGCTGCCAAAAATAGCATTGAAATCATTCCTGCCAGAGCAAAAGTGCCTGCAAGAATCCGTCTAGATTTTTTCATAAAATCCTCCAACAATTTTTTTTAGGGCATAAAATACTCCAGCCCATTTTATACATAGCTTAATATACAGTATTTTTTCAGAAATGTCAAGGTAAAATCTTACAAAACTTAAACAATTGCCAAACAATGAACACCTTAAAGAATTTGTTCCCGCACGACCGATGCCGTTTTGTTTTACACTGCGGACTTGAGCAAACCCTCAAGAGGGTTTCTCAAGCTCCGCAC
>Ga0099364_10006006_pt1 | contig 17798 bp, 11 predicted proteins | sample TergutTh196P3_FD_73070 | JGI IMG/M metagenome (GOLD analysis project Ga0099364, IMG submission 73070) | Microcerotermes parvus P3 segment gut microbial communities from Pointe-Noire, Republic of the Congo - Th196 P3 | ecosystem: Host-associated > Arthropoda: Insects > Digestive system > Gut ...
CCAAGCCGCGCTCAAGTTTTGCCTGCGGTCTGTTCTGTTCCTCAAAATAATTTATAAACTGCTTGGGCGCGCTGGGCAGTCCGAGCTCCTGCGGTATGCCTTTAAATTCACGCCATAGCTTTAATATTTCATCTTTTGACGGCTTGTTTTCAAAATTTACGAATACAGCCGCAAGATGTCCGTCCGTGACCGGTACGCGCACGCACTGCGCCGTGATTTTCGGGCTTTTTGCGTCAACGATTACGCCGTCTTTTACGGTTCCCCAGATTTTAAGAGGCTCGCGCTCGCTTTTGCCTTCTTCGTCGCCGCCGATATACGGTATAATATTATCTATAATCTCCGGCATTTCATCAATAGTTTTACTCGCGCCGGATACAGCCTGATAAGTCGATACAGCTACTTCTTTTATCCCGAATTTTAAAAGCGGCGTGAGCATAGGCACATAGCTTACTATCGAGCAATTAGATTTGACTGTGATAAACCCGCGTTTTGTGCCGAGCCTTTTTTTCTGCGCTTCTATGACCGCCGCGTGAGCCGCGTTGATTTCCGGGATAAGCATCGGCACGTCCGGTATTCCCCTGCACACCGAATTATTTGATACGACCGGCGTTTCAGTTTTCGCGTATGCTTCTTCTAATTTTATTACGTCTTCTTTGGTTCCGCCGGGTATATCAATCGCGCAGAACACAAAATCGCACATACCTGCGACTTTATTTATATCCGAAGCGTCATAAACTATCATATCTTTAATATTTTCAGGAACCGGCGTTCGCATTTTCCATCTGCCTTCTATAGTTTCAGCGTATTTTTTGCCAGCCGAACGCGGGCTTGCCGCCAGTACGCTGATATTAAAATAAGGATGGTCAGCGATAAGCTCAATAAATCGCTGTCCGACCATACCTGTCGCGCCTATAATTCCCGCATTTAATTTTTCGTTCATTTTTTACTCTCCGTCTTAATTTTTAAATAATTTAAGTATTATAGCACAAAATGCAGGATTTGTCAAGCTCCGGCGCGATATTTATTTAAAATATCTTCGGTTGTTTCTTGTGCGTTAAAACTTTCCCGCGCCAATTCCGTAATATTAATATTTGACCTGCCTGTTAAATTATTGCAGTAGCTCTGGTCCGCGAACCTGTAAAAAATCGTTGGGTCCTCAAACGCGCTTCTGCGTTCCTGTTCATATCTTAACAGCCGCATACAATCCCCGCAGTTTCTGCCGCATAAATAACGCTCCGCCGCTATTCTGCGCCTTGACGCTATACGCGCCGTTCTTGCCTGTTCTGCGGGCAAATCCGCGCGTTCTCTCTCGACCGCTCGTGCGATTTCAACGCGTTCCTCCGGCGTAATATCGACGCGGCTGTTCCCGCATGAATAAGCCTTTATTTTCCGCATTTCCTGTTTTATTTCTGAATTATTATAATTAAAGCTCATTTTAATATAAAACCTCCGGTTATATTTTTAATATTATATAATATTCAGAAATACAAAACGCGTGAGAAATTTACGGGGCGGATATTATGCTCCGCCCCGTTACAATTAATTTTACCCGGATTTTTTCTTTTTCGCAACAATTATAATTATTATAATCGCGACTATTATTCCCGCCGCCGCGATTACGGCGATAAGAGTAAGAACGCTGCTGCCGCCGCTTTCTGCCGAAACGGGTTCCGGCGCATTGTCAGGCTCGTTATTATCTTCGGCTTGAGCTTGTTCCTCCGCAAGTTTTTCAGCTTCCGCCTCGGCTTCGGCTTGTTCTGCGGCGAGCCTCGCCGCTTCTTCTCTTTCTTCCTGAGCCGCAATTCTTGCGGCTTCGCGTTCTTCCGCTTCGCGTATTCTTGCTTCTTCCGCGTCAATAAACGCCTGTTCTTCTTCGGGAGTAAATACAAGCAGCTCCACTTTCGACTCGCTGTCTTTCTGATGACTTATCTTGAATGTATCAGGGTCAAGGTCGCCCTCGTCTTTAAATATAACGAGCTTGACTTCTCCGTTATTAGTTATAACTATATTATCATAATATACAAAGCCGCTGTAATTATTTTCGGATACTGCCGGATGCATTGACAACTGAATAGAATTGAGCGTTTTGCCCTCGGTTTCCGCGTCAACGCCCGCGTCTTCCGCCGCTTCTTCAGAATATCCGATTTGTATGCTCCTGTGCCACCACCTGTTATAAGCAGAAAACGAAATATCCTGCCCGGTGTGAAAATTTGTCCCGTCATGGTCGCTGAAGCCTCTGTCCCTTAAATTCGCGCCGTTTATATCGCCGTCAATATGCCCCCAGCCCGTTTCTTCTATCGAAAGCCATACGTCATATTCGAGCGTGTCGCCGTCCTGAAGCACATAGCCGATATTTTGAGCGATAATATAATAATTAAACGCGAGATTTTCGCCGTCCGGCTTGTTCACGTCAACAGAAAACTTTAAATAAGCTCCCGACGGTTCAGCCTGTGCCGCCGCCGTGACAGAAAAAGCAGACAAGAGCATTGCGAATAAAATAATCATAGCAATTTTTTTAATCATAAATATAACCTCCTACTAACTTACTAACTTTTATAATTCGATTTCGATACAGTTCGTATATTCAGTCGGCAATACTTCCGGCAGCACTACTGTCAGCACGCCGTATGCATGATTAATCGGCAGCTCGCCGCCGCCTAATAATCTAACAGATTTAACTTTGCCGCTTCCCTCTATGCTCTTTATAACTGCGACCCTGTTATCCGCCGGCTTTAATATAAATGCGTACAGCTTATTATCTTTAGCTGCAAATCTATAATCAGAGCTGTTCCAGCTTGTTTTAACTTCCGTGAAACCCTCGATTTTAACCTGCGTATCGCCTTCGCCGTACTTGTGCCACGGGCGCGTGCCGTAAACGCCTTCGCCGCATATTGCGAACCATTTCGCGAGTTCTTCGAGTATATAAACGGCTTCGTCGTCAATCGAGCCGTCTGGCTTTTGCAGGATATTCAAAAGCATAATTCCGTTCTTGCTTATTATATCAACCAGCATTTCTATAATATGCCCCGGTTTTTTAAATTCAGCCTTTGCATCATAGAACCAGTTGCCGATACAAGTGTCAGTCTGCCAGACTTTTTGATTTATTCCCGGAAGCTGGCTTTTTTCTATGTCTAATATGCCGACGCTGTAAACTTCTTCGCGCCTGTTTTTCTGCGTGTACACGGCTTTATTATCTCCGTGCTTATTTATTGACGCGTTATATAAATATGACACGGCGTCAAGCCCCCATTTAAATTCCTGATTATTCGCGGAGCTTGCGTTCTTGTCATGCCAATGCTCGCCGAACGGAAGCGAACCGTCAGAATATAATAAATCAGGCGTGTATAAATCTATAAGCTCTTTCATGACGGCGAGCCAGTAATCTCTGAATTTAGTATTTGCTGTATACCACGGCGCGCCCGCGTCCGGTTCGGACGGATGCTCAAAATTATCCAAGTAAAAATCACGATAATCAGGGTCGTTCCCGTCATACGGCACGCCTTTATACGGTCCGTAAGAATCACTGCCTTTATTTACCCGCCACCACGAGAAAGTAGCTCCGAGATGTTCCGTAAAACCGAACGGCATATTATTTTTTTCAGCCGCCGATTTCCACAGCCCGCAAATATCTTTCATAGGTCCTACCTGCATAGAGTTAAACCTGTTTAATTTTGACGGATAATTAAAGAAATGGTCGTGGTGCATAGCCTGCCCGACAAAATAGCGCGCCCCTGCTTTATAATACAGTTTCATGAGTTCGTCCGGCTCGAATTTTTCAGCTTTCCAGAGCTTGCAAATATCTTTATAGCCGAATTTTGACGGGTGACCGTAATGCCTGACATGATATAAATACTGCGGCGAGCCTTGCATATATATGCTTCTCGCGTACCAGTCGCCGCACATAGGCACGCTTTGCGGACCCCAATGGCTCCAAATCCCGAACTTTGCGTCCCTGAACCATTTCGGGCATTCAAACTGCGTCAGCGACTCGAATGTCGGTTCAAATTTTTTAACAGCGTTCATAAAATTTTTCTCCTTCTTAAATTTATATTTATTTTTATATTTACACGAAATATTTATACTGCGCCAAGTGACAGCCGGATTAAAAAATAGCATTTGCATTTTGTTCTATTAACGATTTATATTTTGCATACCAGCAGCCAATGTTTTCTTGTTTCATTACCTGCCCGCTTCTTTCTTCGCGCAGTACCTCGCGACGAACATATTCGCGATTGACAACAGCGCGGCGAATACGAATACATACTGCGGACCGAACTCGTTCCATAACCACCCGCATAATATCGCGCTTAATATGCTCAAAATATGGTCAAGGGACATTCCGAGAGATAAAGTTGGCGTTACATCCTCGTCGGCGACGGCAATCTTACGCATATATACTGAACGAACCAAACTGAACTGCATAGTCATACGGTCAATCATATTCAGGACAAACGCTATTACTATCACTATAATTCCGGAAGCCATCAAGGCTCCGCTGTGCAAGCCCCCGCTTAAAAATCCGTAGGCTATATATATAATAAAAAAGCAGCCGGCTTCAATCGTCATAATACGCGCCGTCCCGTATTTATCAATCCAGCGTCCGACGGCAGGTATAAAAAATATGCCGATACCCGCCCCCGCAATCGCGAGAATAGCCATCGTGTCTGCGCCGAAGCCTAAAAGCTCAATCAATACCCACGGACCGTAGACATACATAATCTGTTTACGCGCACCGAATAAAACCGCAATCAAATAATATGTACTGTATTCTTTTTTTATTATAAATTTTATTTTTCGTGATTTCGCGATTTCTTTGTCGGCGCGTCCGAGAGCGATTAATAAAAAGATGATGACAGTAAGCAAAACGGCGGAAATCAAAAATATTGATTTAACCGGCGTAGTGAACGAAAATAATCCGGTTCTGAACCCTATAAACACGAGAATACCCGCCGCCATTGAAAAAGCCGTGCGTATTCCGCTGAACCGTCCCATCATTGTGCCTGCGCTGATTTTCCCGGACAGCTTTAAGCCTAAACTGTCGCCGAGAGGCATGAACAAGTGCATACCGAGCGAATTAATAAATAAAAATACAAGCATTATTCCGAACGCGGGCGTAAACAACCCAAGCACGACAAGCCCTATAACGCTCAAAATATGCGCGATTAATGATAATTTTATATCGCCTAAAAAAGCCAGCGAAGATATTATTATGAAAGCGATTACGCCGGGCGATTCGCGTGGAATCTCTATAAGACCGCGCTGGAATCCGTCAACCTGATATGCATCCTTGAAATAATTCGCGAAAACGCTGTCTGATAATCCGAGCGCCAAGCCTGATAAAGCCATGATTACAAAAAAAATCCCCACTGCTTTCGATTTATTCATACAAATTAAAAACTCCTTAAATTATTTATTATATATACTTGCTATAATTGCCGCCGCTTTTTCAGCGTTTTCGTTTTTATCCCTGCATATTTTTTTCTCGCCGGCTATAAAATATCCTGTTTTTTCATATATTTTTACGGCGCGGTGACTCCATGTCTGCGTACTCAGAAAAAAATCTTTATCACCGTCCAGTTCCAGCATAAGCCGCGTAGCTTTTGATATAACAGCTTTGCCCAGTCCCAAGCCTTGATATTCGGGCTTCACGGCTACCCAGTGCAAACGCGGCGCGCACTTTTCCGGACAGCACCACCATGCAGTAGCCGTTGCGATTTTACCGCCGCCGCTGTTTTCGATAAATACGCACCGTTTTTCAAGTTCTTTAATATACGGCTTAAATTCAGCCTCGAAATATTTCAGCGCGTCCGGTTCATTGCCGAACTCCGACACGGACGTTTCAATCTCCGCCCATGATTTTTCATCTCCCGGTTTATACAACGCGAAATTATATCCGCTGGGCAAATTATATACAGGTACGGGCGCGCCTTTTTTCCGCAGCATCAAAAATTGCGCATAAGGAACGCTTTTATCCAGCATTTTATTCAGCTCCCTCAATTTATTATATTAAAGTATACCAGAAAATCCCGCAGATTTCAACAATCTCTGCCTGCCATACAAAAGGTTTACAAAAAATTCACTTATTTTTGATTACTTGAACGCGTTATATTTGATAATATTTATTTTAGTAATATTTGTTGTCGGAGGATATTTATATGAGCGAAAAATTCAGGACAGGGATAGTATCTGTAACTTTCAGGCAGTATGCTTACAAAAATTTCGTAAAATACGTGAAACTTACGGATTTGTCATGCGTGGAGTGGGGGAGTGACATTCATGTGCCGTATGATAATGTTGAAAGGACGATTTCAGTGAATAAAGAAATGGCTGAAAATAATCTTGTGACGGCGTCTTACGGCTCTTATTACCGGCTCGGCAAAAATAATGAGCCGGAGATATTTAACATGATTTTAAAAACCGCGGTAAAATTAACGGCTCCCATGGTTCGCGTATGGGGCGGGACAGAGGGGAGCGCGTTTTTGAGTGAGAGCAGCCGCGAGAAAATAATACTGGATATATTAGATATTGCCGGTAAAGCGAAAAAAGAAAACATTAAAATTTCTGTCGAGTATCACCAGAATACTGTCACTGATACCGCTGAAAGCGCGCTGGCGTTTATAAACGAAGTGAGAAATAGGGGAGGGGACAATATTTATTTATACTGGCAGCCGAACCAGGATTTATCTTTTGCCGATAATAAGCAGGCTCTTGCAAAAATATGCCCGTACCTGACTAATATTCACGTATTCGCGTGGGAAAAAGCCGTGAGGCTGCCGCTTTGCGAGCATAAAGAAAGATGGGAAAGCTATATAAATATAATAAAAGACAACAGCGGGGAAAGCCATGATTTTCTGCTTGAATTTGTAAAAGACGATTCTGTCGGGCAAATGATTGAAGATTCGAAAGTTCTGGAGGAGCTTATAAATAATTAAAATTTTGGAGGGTATAAAAATGGCTGAAATAGGTTCGCCGTTATTTATTTTGAGGGAAGAATGTGAAAAAGATTTAATGGCAGTTTTGGAAAAGTTAGCGCAAACCGGATATGACGGCATAGAATTTTTAGGATTTTTCGGGCATAAGCCGTCAGACATAAAAAAGAAACTGGATTCATGCGGGATTAAAGCTGTAGGCGACCATGTAGCATTTGGCTATTTTGCTGAAAATACTGCCAAGGTTATTGACGAGCATAAAGAAATCGGCTGTGAATATATAACTGTAGGCGGACCGGGGACTGACGGTATGCCCGGCGGCGCAAATTATAGCCGGACGATTGAAATATTTGAAAAGCTCGGCGAAGCGATGAATAACGCGGGCATGAAGCTGCTGTATCATAATCACGCGGAAGAACTTAAAACTAAAATAAACGGGAAAACAATTCTTGAAATTATGCTTGACGATACGCGCCCTGATTTATTATTTTTCGAGCCGGACCTCGGCTGGATAAGCATAGGCGGCGGAAATCCTGCGTATTATCTTGAAAAATATAAGGAACGCTGTCCCGTTATTCATTTTAAAGATTATATAGGCGCAGGCGACGGCTTTTTATTCAGACCGACGGGTTACGGCGTTATGAACAACGCCGAATTATACGCGTTATCTTTGCCGTGCAATCCCGAATGGTATATAATGGACCATGACTGCGCGTATGAACGGGACATTTATTTTGATTTGGCTGTTTCGCTTGACTATTTTAAAAATCTTATAGCGGTGGCAAAATAGGCGAACGCCGTTCTGATAAAACTGGATAAAAGCGGCAGTTCTGTTTCGAACTGCCGCGGCTGTTTATTTTTTCGCGTTTTAATTTAAAATTTCTTCGAACGCTTCGTTTATTCTGTCCATGTTTCTTTCAGCCATGTTCAAGCCTCTTTCATACATGGATGTAAATTCTTTTCTCATGTTCCTGAGCTGGTTCATGATATTTTCGTTATAACCGCCGATTTGATATATCCAGCCTAAATCAAAGACTTTCGAGCCGAAAATCAAATCGAGCATTTCTTCGCTTGCCTCGTCCCTTACATATTTGCCTTTGAGCGCGATGTCATAGTATGCGGGGAGCAGAGTATACATGGACTCGGCAGCCAGCGCTTCAAGTATAGCTCCGGTGCGCGTCGGTTCCGCCTGACCTATCGGTACGCATATAAATCCGCTGTGCCATGAGCCGACCGTACTGAAATAATCTTGCTGTGCAGTATCAAGTTTCGGGAAAGGCACGACTCCGAAGTCTATTTCCATTGCGCGCAGACGCACGACGAGTTCCATTATCTGCAAGTAAAATAAAGCCTGATTATTTTCGAACATAGCGTCCGCTTGAACGCTTGCCCAGTCCTGACGCTGGTACGTCAGCCCGCTGTCGCTCATTACAAAGTCCATGTACTGGTCGAAAACCTGAAGCGTCCGCTCGTTAAAGAGCGTAAGCTCAATCATGCCGTCGGAATTAATAACGGCGCATCTTTCGCCTATCGAGTTAATAATACCCATCATCGTATCGTCCCAGATTAATCCGCCGAGCCTGTCGTCAAAGCTGACTACTCCGTCGCCGTTCAAATCCTGCGTTACCTGATTCGCCATTTCTATTAATTTTGTATAAGTCCATTCGCCGCTGTTTACCAAATCATACGGGCTGTCGAGCTGATAATCCTGAATCATCTGCTTGTTAAATAAAATCGCGTAAGTAGCCCTGTTCACGACGTTGCTTATAGCCCCCGTAGTATAAAACATTCTTTCTTTAATCATAAGGTCTCGGTTAGCCATCTGGTCCCACCACGGCTTGCTCAAATCAATCGGGTGCATATCGTTCAGGTCCATAAGATGTCCGGTCTGCGTAAGCGAAGCGCAGCCGTAGCCTGAAATCATAACCGCGTCATAAGAGTTATCCCCGGCTGAAACAGAGTTCCTGACCCTTCTCATGGCTTCCGGTCTGTCCATGCCGTCGGCGGCGGGCATTTCTATATCCACTACTTTAATATTATATTTATCCTCGATAAATACGTTGCGCCTGAAAATCGCGTCGTTAATCGGCTCGCCGATTTCTTCTTCTGCTTTAAAATCGTTGAGCAGCGCAATTTCGCCGTTCACAGAGATTAAGACATTAAATTCATAGCCGTTATAGTCCGCGTCCGGGACGTCGGGAAGCAGTTTTATTTCCTCCGGCTCGTTATCTCCGCCGTCCGAACCCGGATTAGCTCCCTCCCCGCCTGCCGCTGTGGGCGCGGTATCCCCGTCACTATTTCCGCACGCCGCAATTGCTGAAAATACTATTGCCAAAATTAAAAATGCCGCTGTAATTTTTATTAATTTCATACAAACATTCTCCTTTTATATAAACTTATTTTATTATTATAATAAATAAAAATAAATTTGTCAATAGCAAGTGTAAAAAAAATTTACGGTTGCGTCAAACCGGCAAAAATATATTATGATATAATTATATTAATAATAAAAAAATCAGAGGTAAACTTATGAACCAAAAAATTATATTTATAATCGACGGGAACAGCCTTATTAACCGGGAATTTTACGGTATGCCGCCTTTGTCTAATAAAGACGGGATTTACACGAACGCGGTTCTCGGTTTCGCGAACAAATTAATAAAATATACGGAACGGCTGAAACCGGACTATAAAGCCGCGGCGTTTGATTTGCCCGCGCCGACTTTCAGGCATCTTGAATATACCGGCTATAAAGCGAGCCGCAAAGGTATGCCGGACGAGCTTGCGGAGCAGCTGCCTTACGTTAAAGAACTGTGCGGGATATTCGGGTTTGAAGTCATGACGCAGGAAGGATTCGAAGCCGACGATATTATCGGCACAGTAGCGAAAAAGGGCGAACGGACTGACTGTCATACTTATATTTTAACCGGCGACAGGGACTCGTTCCAGCTTGTGTCGGATAATGTAAGCGTGCTGTATTCGTCAAACAAGTCGGTCGAGGAGTACACGCCGGAAAAAATATGTTTGGAATACGGCGTTAAGCCCGGGCAGCTTGTCGATGTGAAAGCCCTCATGGGCGATTCGTCGGACGAAATACCGGGAGTCCGCGGTATCGGCGAAAAAACGGCGTTAAAATTAATCGCGGAAAATAACAGCCTCGACGAGCTTTATAATAAATTAGATTCGGGCGAATTAAAACTTACTCCCTCGAATATGCAGAAATTGACCGACGGCAGAGAAAACGCGTTCATGAGCCGCAGACTTGCCGGGATTTGCGTGACGGCTCCGGCGGATTTAAATTTTTTGAAACAGGATAAAACCGAGTTGAACAGGTCTGAATTATATGATTTCTGTAAAAAATTAGATTTTAAAAGTATTATAAAAAAACTGGATTTGGAAGAAGCCGGGCAGGCGCAGCTTGATATTTTCGGCGGCACTGTTGAGGGGAAAAACGTCCCGCGGGAGGAAAAGCCCGATATAGATTTTAACTTTGAACTCGCGGCATATGTTCTGAATCCGTCGAAAAAATTTTCCGGGGATATTTCTGAAAAATTATATGAGGATATGACTGCCGAACTGCGGGAGCTTGAACTTGAAAATCTATATTATAACGTGGAATTGCCGCTTGCGGATATTTTGCGGGAAATGGAAACAGCAGGGTTTTTGATAGACAGAGAAGGGCTTGGCAGATTCGGCGAGGAGTTAGGAAACCAAATAGCGGTTTTGCAAACGGATATACATGACATAACGGGCGTGTTTAATATTAATTCGCCGAAACAGCTCGGCGAGATATTATTTGACAAGTTAGGATTGCCCGGCGGAAAAAAAGGCAAAACAGGTCACTATTCGACAAATATTGACGTGATGGAAAAACTCAAGCCCATGCATCCTGTTATCGGGCAGATTCTTGATTACCGCGCGCTCACTAAACTTAAATCGACGTACTGCGACGGAATCTTAAAAGTAGCCGATAATGACGGGCGCGTTCACACTTCTTTTAATCAGAGCATAACGGCGACAGGCAGATTGTCGTCAACCGAACCGAATTTGCAGAATATACCTGTACGCACGGACCTCGGCAGGGAAATCAGAAAATTTTTTATCGCCGGGGAAAATAAAATATTGATAGACGCGGATTATTCGCAGATAGAATTGCGGGTGCTTGCCCATATAAGCGGCGACGAAACGCTGATTGACGCGTTCAGAAATAATCTTGATATTCACAGGCTTACGGCTTCGCAGGTTTTCGGAGTGCCGGAGGAGTTTGTGACTCCGGAAATGCGGGGTCAGGCGAAAGCCGTGAATTTCGGCATAGTATACGGAATGTCTGATTTTTCGCTGAGCGAAGATATAGGCGTAAGCGTTTATGAAGCGCGGAGATATATTGACGGATATTTCGCGAAATATCCGGGCGTTAAAAAATTTATGAACGATATAGTGGAATCGGCGAAAGAACTTGGCTATGTAAAAACTGTGCTGAACAGGATAAGATATATTCCGGAGATTAAAGCGGGCAACAGGAATATGGCGTCATTCGGCGAGCGCGTTGCTCGGAACACGCCGATACAAGGCTCTGCCGCAGATATAATAAAACTGGCGATGATTGCGTGCGACAGGCGGTTAAAACGCGAGGGATTAAAAAGCCGGCTTATTTTGCAGGTGCATGACGAGCTTATATTTGAAGCGGAGCTTGAAGAACATGAGCGTGTCGCGGAGCTTGTGAAAGAAGAAATGGAAAACGCGTACAGAATGAAAGTGCCGGTGACCGTCGATATAAAATGCGGCGCGAGCTGGTATGAAACGAAAGAATAAATTTTAAAAGTCTATTGAAAATTTATTTATAGTGTGTTATAATTAATAAATAATAAAAATTTGGAGGTAGTGTATGAAAACGGGCATAAAAAGAGCTTTTGTAATTTTAATTTTATCGGCGTTTATATTTTTAATCTCATGCGGTGCGGACGATGCGGAAACGAATAATCAAAATGTTGATAATAATCTAAACAGGGAAGAAATTCAAGAAGAAGCCGCTGAGGAAGTGCGGGTATATCCTGATTTGCCGGCGGTGGATTTCGGCGGCTATGAGTTTACGTTCCTGACGCGGACGATAAACGACGTTGACTGGGTTGAATGGGACCACAGGGATTTGACTGCGGAAGAAGAAACCGGGGATATTATAAACGACGCGGTTTTCAGAAGAAACAGCAAAATAGAAGAAAAATATAATATAATGATAAAAGAAGTCGTAGTCACTGATTTTCCCGGGACTGTCCGCAGAATAGTAAGGGCGGGGGACGATATTTATGACGCCGCGCTGTGCCATCTTATGGGAGTGGCGGCTCTTGCGCTGGACGGGAGCATACTTGATATATTTCAGGTGCCGAACCTCGATTTTGAAAAGCCGTGGTGGAACCAGAATACTCCCCGTGATTTATCAATCGGAGGAAGGCTGTTCGTCATGCAGGGGGATTTGCTGATTATGGATAACGATGCGATGGAAGCGATGATTTTTAATAAATCGCTGCTGCGCGACGCGGGGCTTGACGACCCGTATGATTTAGTGAGGCGGGGCGAATGGACGTTTGAAAAATTATATGACATGAGCAGGGGAATATCTCAGGACTTGAACGGCGACGGCATCATGTATATAAGGGACGACAGATTCGGCGTAATTCTTCAGGCTGATACGGATATATCATTCATGGTTTCAGGCGGCGACAGAATAGTTTCCAAGGATAATGACGATTTGCCGGTGGTTGCTTTCGGTTCGGACCGGACTTACAGGATTACCGACGCTCTTTCAAGGCTTATGCTTGACGAAGAAAACGTCGTGAACCTGCACAGATACGCCGGGCAGTTCGGCATATATGACGAGCAGGTAAAAATGATGGAGGAAAACAGGGCTTTATTTTCATGGATAAGAATGAGAATCGTCGAGAGGCTGCGCGGCATGGATACAGATTTCGGATTGCTGCCTCTGCCTAAGTTAGATAATCTCCAACCGAATTATATTACGCACATGAACCCGCATACGGGGGCAGGGATAACTATACCGAGCAGTAATTCAAATCTCGAACGGACCGGCATGATTCTTGAGGATTTGAGCGCGGAATCAAAATATACGCTCCAACCCGCTTATTATGACCTTAATTTACAGGGCAAATTCATGAGAGATGAGGAGAGCAGGGAAATGCTTGATATAATACTGGCAAACACGGCGTATGACATAGGATATATCTATGATTTCGGAAATTTCGCGATGACGGTAGTATATTTCGGCAGGGACAAAAAAACGGATTATGCTTCTCTTTTTGAAAGGCACGAGCCGCGTATGCAACGGGACATAGAAAGAACAATCGAAGCATATGCTAATATAGAATAATAAAACGGCGGCAATATGCCGCCGTTTTATTCTGACACGCTTGAAAAACTGATTTTACCGCGTGATATACTTGTCTTCTGATATTTTAAAAATCACGGGCGCGGAGGGAGGATTTTTGGCGGTCGCGTCAGTCCTGATATATAAATTATAATAGCCGCTGTCTTGCTGCAGACCCGGGAAAGCCTCCGTTAAATTTTTATACGGAACCGCGCCTTTCGAGCACAGATTCCATTTCCAGCCTCTTTCGCAGATAATATCGCCTTCCGCAGGTTCAGCAACTACTGTCCCGTCGCTCCATGACATTTTCTGGCTGAAGCCGCTCAATGTCCCTTTTCTTAAATTTTCTTTGATTTTCGGTATGCTTCCGGTTTTCGGTATCTTTAACTTGAACGCCGGCGAAGCAAACCTCGCGTTTGAACCCGCGGCAGGTTTAAATCTTATTTCGATAGTACCGCCGAGCGGAAAATACTCCGGCGATACGTTTATGCTTTCAATATGCGCTGACGCGTCGGCTGCGCCTAAAGTCGCGGTTGCCCATTCCGAAGTTCCTCCGACCCGGAAAAGTACGTCCTGAACGCCGCTTGCTATTTTAATTGCCCCATTGTCATAACTTACGCTTCTTCTTTCGCCCGAAGAAATAGACCTTCGCGTTCCAAGCGGTTTCATACGGCGGTCGCCTTCGCTGTAAAATCCGTCGCTGTCCATTGAAGCGTCAATCGAACGCACGGCTAACCTGTATTCGCCGTTTCTGGGTACAAGTTTGCTTATATCTATCTCGCTGCCCATGACAGGAAGCCATTTCTCGTTTTTATGGTTGACGCCGTCCTGAACGGCTTTGAGCGCGTACATATATTTAATCCCGGCGTTTCCGTCGAAAGTATAAACACCGGATGTTTTTCCGCCGTTCATATCGTTAAATTCTTCTATCATGATTACTTCTCTGTCATAGTCTATAACAATGTCAAAATTGCCGCCGAGTTCGTTTACAATCACTCTGAAATAAACGGTTACCGGCTTATTTGCCGCCGGGTCCGCGTTGTCTGCGAATCCCGCCCAATCTCTGGTATCGCCGGTTCCTATCATGGGAACTACCGTCACTTCGATAATTGATTCTGTTTCGCCGGTAATATTATGCTCCGGCGCGGCGATTGTAAAAGTAGCTCCCGCGTTAGCGTTTGACATTGCCTGAAAAACCGGAATCGACGTTGACAAAACGCCTGACGGCAGAACCGGCATAAAAAATTCGGTTATATCGGCAGCAGGCATCAAAGCGTTTGGAAATCTTACGTTTCCGGATAATAATCTGATATAAACGTCAAAATTATTTAAAGGCTTGCTGAAGTTTGACGAAGCCCCCGCCGCGGATTGAATAATAACATTATTTATATTTACAGTCATGGAATCAGGCTCAACAAGCGCGGGTCTGTCCGGAAGTATATCATGACCTGTGCGCGCCGTACCGGATTTCAAGAAAACGCTTCGCGTTAATCTTGATTTAATGCTTTCCAAATCTTCAAGTTCTGCTCCGGAGATGACAGGAATCTTACTGTTTCTGCCGCCCCATACCCGTCTGACTTCAAGGGATATTATGTTTCCCTCGTCGGATGCGAAAACGCCGACCTGACGCACTTCTATATTAAATCTTATTTCCTGTATACCCGCATCCGGCTTGTCATTCTGCCTTATGCTCAGCGTGACCGTAACGGTTCCCGAATCGCCTGTCAGCGATATTTGGCTGAATTCATTATTTTCTATACTCGGAAAGTTTAACGCAGCCGCGCCCGGAATCTCTGGAAAGTGTGCGACGGTTTGACTTGACAAGCTGATACTTACGACGGTATAATTATGAAAATTATCGTTTATTAAAGTATCTTCGTCGCTGGAATAAACGGCGGCTTTAAAATTATTTAAAGTTATCATGCTGTCCTCAAGTTTCCTGCGCGTACCGTAGACCGTTTCAAAATCTTTATCCCGGTTCGTTGTTATAATCAGCGTATTGCGTATAGTTGTCGAACCGTGCGCCGCCATATCTCTTTGTACTTCGAGAGGGCTGCTTATGCTGTCATGGCTGACGTCAAATTTAAAAGATACGAAACTTCCGTTATTTGCGTTATCGTCCGCCGTTATTTTGCTGATTGTAACTGTTTTTGTAACGGGCTGTATCGCGGTACCGCCTGTAAAACTGCCTTCAAGGCTGACGGTCAGGTACGAGATATCATTGTTAAAATTTATCCAGTCAAGCGGAATATACAGAGATATAGAGTCAGTAATCCCGATAACAGCCGGAATATTATCAATTATATGAAATGTGCGCGATATAAAATTGCCGCCTGCGTCCGCGCTCCAAGAAGCCGGAACTGTATCAGGCAGATTTGCCGCCGCAACTGTCACAGTCGCGGTCAAACTGCTAAGTGACCGTGAATTAGAACCAGCCAATCCCGGGCTGACCATTTCGGCGAGCGTGTTTAAAGCAACGCTGTCTTCTCCTATGACGCTCAAGCGCGTCAAGGGTATCTCGACATACGAACCGAAGTAACCTTCCGTTGCAAACGACGGCACGGACAATTCAGATTTGCCTGTTCGGGGAACAAGGCTGCCTTTTTGCTCGACCGCCGGGTATGAGTCGGCAAGAACCGGAGTGTTGGCGTACCAGTACGCCCAATCGCCGTCGTCGTCTCTGGGTATAATATAGACTCCAATCAACCAGCCTACGTCAGCGTCAGTTATAATATAATCAGAAGCGTTCGCAAAAAGAATATTCTCCTGATTTTCATGATTTGCATCAAGGCGGAACCACTGATATTCAAAAAGCGTATCCGGCTCCGAAGAAACTGCGGTTACGCTTAACGCCCCGCCTTCCGTAAGCCTTTCCGCCGGCGCGCCGCTCGCAGTATAAACAACGTCAAGCGATATAATCGAACCCGGCTCCGGAATACGGATTGTAACGGGCGGCTCCGGAAGCGGCGGCAGGGCTGTCGCGCTGCCCGGCGAAATAAGAACGGGCGGAATATCAAAAAATATCTGCGCGCTCGTTTTAAATTTTATTGAAACAACTCTCTGCCAAGGGTCATTCACGGTTCTTCTGACTTGGATTGTGACGGTTGATTCGCCTGAACGGCTGAAATTATTATCATTCGCGTTCTCGTTACGCGCCCGCACCGTCATATTCTTTTGCGACTGGGTAAAAGGCTCGCCGGACATTTCGCCGGTAATTATTCTGTCGCCGCCGGGAGCAGGCACTTCCACTTCCACGCTGTTCCCCTCGGTCACATCGACGCGCCATTGATAATCAGCCACAGGCTGCATATTATCCGGAGCGTTAAAATTATGGATGAACACATTATTTATATTTATTATTCTCTGCGGTTCTGCTCCAGTCGGAGGAGTTATAAGCCATTCGCTTTCATCTTCGACCGGCATTGCGCCTATTGAAATATTCGCCCCGAGTGCGCCTTCGTCGCGGTCGTCCGCAACGGTTATCGTGACGGTCGCTATCGTGAAATTAGCTCTGTTATTTCCGGGAATGACAGAGTTTTCCGATGTTCCCGCTCCCTGAGGATTACCTGCGGGAGTTAAATCGGAGCCGTCTATTGCGGCTTCAAAGTGAGTAACCCAGATTTCCAGTATTATAGTGCGCCCGACAGAGCCCATGCTTGGCTGAACAGTAACAGTATCAGTCGAGCCGTGCATATTAAAAAGTATAGTAGTATCGTCAGTAGCCGTCCCGGCTTCATCTCCCCTTCTGACCGTCGCGTCCGCAGACCTTACAAAGCCCGCTTTCCAAGTGGCTTCAAAATTCTGTACCGCGCCGAACCTTACGTTCCTCAAATCTATACTTACAGGACCTGTATATTGTTCGGAAACGAACCCCGGCACGTGCTTCGATGCGCGCACGGTGACATGATTATTATTGTCGGGTGCTAAAAGATTGATTTCCCGGTCGCCGTCATTATAAATCAAGCCGAACGATGTTATCTGCGAATTATTCGCCAGAACTATATTATAATTGAAAACCGGCGCAATTATCGCCAGACATAATACGAGCGGAAGTATTCTTTTAAAATTTATTTTATTCATAAAATATCCATCTCTTTATTTTAATACTCGTTATATTTAATAATTTGTTTCGTTCCTTATGCCCGACCCTGACGGGTAATCGCCGAACCAGACTGCGGGAATTTCAAGAATCACCGGCGTTGAAGCGGGGGCTTTACCTGGGTTAGGCGCAACTCTGACCCATACCCTGTATACTCCGTCTTCCGGAGGGGAATGCAATATCCCCGGAAATACGCTGACGATACTTTCCGTGTCAAAGTTTCGTGAAGCGGCGCCTTGATACGCAGTCCATACCGCGCCCGTTTTTTCAGTCCAGTTACTTGTATAATCCGGGTCTTCAAAATCAAAAGAAAACTCAAAAGCCGTTTTCATACCGGTTATTCTTTTGTTCGCTCCAGAGCTGTCAACTTTCGCCGACGGAGCGTTCGGCT
>Ga0099364_10006007_pt1 | contig 17797 bp, 12 predicted proteins | sample TergutTh196P3_FD_73070 | JGI IMG/M metagenome (GOLD analysis project Ga0099364, IMG submission 73070) | Microcerotermes parvus P3 segment gut microbial communities from Pointe-Noire, Republic of the Congo - Th196 P3 | ecosystem: Host-associated > Arthropoda: Insects > Digestive system > Gut ...
CTCCATATCCCAACATACGGAACCCAAGTACATCTCTGAAGTTGTGCCTTTCGCGCAGTTGAGGGCGCGAGGGTCTGTTGAACGGGCACGGAACAGATGATAGATAGATTGCCTTATCGCCCTTTGGCTGTTATACGGCGCGGGGTCGTCGGCATTGATTTGGATATCCGATATCTCCCAATTCTTTGCCCATCGCTCTATATGCTCATTATGTAATGTTTCAAAACCCTTTTTCACCGCATTGTCAAGTATTTTGATACCTTGCTCGAGCAGTGAGTCTCTGTCAAAATAGATATCCGCTATCTGTGCCGAAACTTTGCCAACACCGGCCTGCGCTGTTTTTTCATCACTGCCGTCTATATCAAACTCAATCGTTGAGTCTACACGGCGTTCATGTAAAGTCGTAGTGTATTTTACATCTTTATCACAACACAGGCGGCTGACGGTCACTATCCTATCATCAAGGTTCGCTGTGACATCAGAATATGTGACCACACCTTGCTCACAAACGCCAACAGCGCGTTTGACCAGTTTATCGTAACCGTTTGTGCGGACATCATTGTCGATGTAGCTCTTTACTTTGATACGTACATTATCATCAGATACCGCTTTGATTTTGAGGTTTTGAACACAGACAAACCTATCATCGGGGTTCATAAAACGCGTGAACAGTAAAACGAGTTTCTTGCCTTTTGAGGTTTCCCATTCAAAAGTCCTGTACAACGTGGCCGTTTTCATATCGAGCCAGCGTTTGTAGCCTGTTATCCTGCCGGTTTCCATGTTTAGCTTTTCATCATCGGCATATACCTCAAAACCGAGATAGTACGGAAGGTTTATTACGCCAATATTCCAAAAAGGGTGTTTGCCCTGTACGCGCTGGATAAACGTACCCCAACGGCTTTTTCGCGAAGGTACGACTTCGAGCGAAACATTCATCGCCATACGGTCATAGGTTATATTCTGCTCGTCATCATAGAATCCTTCATCAAAACTTGAGCGCGTGGTCATATACCCCGTACCCAACGCCATTATCGACTCATTATGCCGCACACGCGACACATCAAAAGTATCCTCAATCACACACCAATCCGGGTCAATTTTTAACTTGTCTATATACACTAGTGTTTTCTCCTATTACGAATGTTTTTCTTTAATCCTTGTCATAACGTCTTCAAGTGTCCCCTGAAACGGTCCGTATGTTTCCATTTTTATAGACACAAGAGCGGCGGCGAATTTTAATGATTCTTCTACGCCGTGTTTTAATCTCCATGCCAAATATGCGGAAAATGTTGTGTCTCCCCTGCCGGTACGGCCGATAACGCTATTATTTGAAAACTTCTCATAATAGGTCTTGCCGCCCGCCCGCGCAAACACACCGTCGGAACGGGTGATCACAAGCTCAGGGCATCCCCATGACTCTACGATTTGTGCCGCCATTTCCATGTCTTCGGTACCCGTGAGCAGTTTCGCTTCGAGGACGTCGAGCTTTACCATATCCATTTTGGAAATGATTTCCTTCTTGTTTACTACATCGCCGAAATTGATCTCGTTTGTAACGGGCGTAATCTGGCGCACATAACTTTGCATATCGGTTGACATCTTGTAACCCCGTGCTTTGAGCGCGTCGATCAGTGCCATATCAAACTCCGAATCGGATATCCCGCCAAGATGTACAAATTCAGACTCAAACTCCGGAACATCCTTGATTTCAATCAACCCGGCGGTTTTCATAAGCGTTATTCTGCGCTCGTCAACATTCGCCGACTCGTGGATCACACGCGAATAAGTGGTAACGGGGGCGGGGATAAGGAAAACATCCACGCCCAAATCTTTCATAGGCTGAGTGATTTGCTCATCATCAGGCGACATCTTAACAACAGCCGCTGTCTTGACACCGATTCTGGATGTGACCATCGCACCGCAAAGCACCGCGCTGCCCGGCGCGACAATATGCCCGCCGCCAAAATGATGAACCTCGTCATATGCCATATGACCAACAAAAGTGATTTCATATTTACTCATAATTAATAAACTCCAATAATCTCAAAGAATTCGGATCGTAATTCTATATTAGCCGGGGTCAAGTGTTGATTAAGATACCTTAGAACAGGAGAAATAAAAACCAAGAAAACTGCGACATCTGCTCCTAAATCCTAAATCCTAAATCCTAACCCCTTGCAGTCCTCAGACTGCATTAAAATATAACTTTTTCCGTCTCTTTGTCAAAAATATGCATCTTCATGCAGTTCGCGGCGAGCTTTACAGTCTCTCCCGCAGTGTATCTGTTCTCGACCGAGACCTTAGCAATCATAGTCTTGTCATTTACATTGGAATAAAGCAGTATCTCAGAACCCATCATTTCGGCAAGCTCTACAACTACATTTATTGTGCCGTAGCCCGGTTTCTCAAAGTAGTCGGCTTCCGCGTGAAGGTCTTCAGGCCTGATACCAACAATTACTTCCTTGCCATCATAAGGCGCGACTACATCATTCGCAAGCCTCTCGGCGATAATGGGGAATGTCGCTTCTCCGACTTTGACCGCATAACCGTTTCCGGCTTTTTCAACAACACCGTCCATGAAATTCATCGGCGGAGTGCCAATAAAGCCCGCGACAAAGAGATTGCACGGATAATCATAAAGCTGCTGCGGCGAGTCAACTTGCTGAATGAAACCCTTGTTCATAACAACGATTCTGTCGCCCATTGTCATCGCTTCCGCTTGGTCATGCGTGACATAGACAAAAGTCGTCTCGAGTTTTTTCTGGAGCTTGATAAGCTCGGCCCTCATGGTTGCGCGGAGTTTCGCGTCGAGGTTGGAGAGCGGCTCGTCCAAGAGGAATGCGGCGGGATGGCGAACCATTGCACGACCGAGCGCGACACGCTGGCGTTCACCGCCGGAAAGCGCTTTGGGTTTCCTTTCGAGCAAATGCCCGATATTCAGGATAGCCGCGACTTCCTTAACTTGCCTGTCGATCTCAGCCTTAGGTACCTTGCGGAGCTTCAGGGCAAATGCCATGTTCTTATACACTGACATATGCGGATAGAGCGCGTAGTTTTGGAAAACCATTGCTATATCACGGTCTTTAGGCGCGACTTCATTCACAAGCCTGTCACCGATGTATAGCTCCCCTTTTGAGATTTCCTCGAGTCCCGCGACCATTCGCAGGGTTGTGGACTTACCGCAGCCTGAAGGGCCGACAAGAATAATAAATTCCTTGTCTTCGATTTCAAGATTGAAATCATGCACTGCGGTCACATCACCGGGATAGATCTTGTAGATCTGCTTCAAAGATATGCCTGCCATGTTAATTCCTCCTATATTTTCTATACATTTTTAAATAATAAACTCAAATCTGCAGTGTTTCACCAATGCGATTTACGCAAACGGATTCTCTGTGCAATAAGGCAATCCTGCGGGGCGGTTGTAGGATATTTTTGGTACGCCTAAATATGTGAATACGTCAAAGAGCGCTTTGCCGAAATGTCCGAAAGCTACCGCGCCGTGATGGGGGTAACGGTCGGCGATTAGGACATGGCGGTAGAAACGCCCCATTTCAGAGATAGCGAAAATGCCGATTCCGCCGAAACTGCGTGTCGCGACAGGAAGGACTTCACCTTGCGCGATATAGGATTTCAGCCCGCCCTCTGCTGTGCCCTGCAAACGGTAGAATGTAATCTTGCCGGGCGCCATATCGCCTTCAAGCGTCCCTCTGGTGATATCAGGCTCAGTGTCGGGTTCGAGCAGGCGCCTCATAATGAGCTGATATTTCATCTCACCTTTTGTCAAATGGCACATGGGGGTATTGCCGCAATGGAACCCCATAAATGTATCTGTGAGCGAGTAGTCAAATTTGCCTTTGATATCGCTTTCATACATATCAGCCGGGACAGAATTGTTGATATCGAGCAACGTCACGGGAGCACCGCTAACACAAGTGCCGATATACTCTGACAACGCGCCGAAGATATCTACCTCACACGCGGCGGGGATCCCTCGTGAAGCAAGGCGGCTGTTGACATAACAGGGCACAAAACCAAATTCAGTCTGAAATGCCGGCCAGCATTTATTGGCAAATACTACATACTCGCGGCTTCCCTTATTATTCTCCGCCCAATCAAGTAATGTCAGCTCATACTGCGCCAATTTTGGCAGAATACCCGCCATTTTATTACCTTCTCCGAGTTCGCGTTCCATATCCGCGACCACGGCGGGAATCCTCGGATCGTCTTTTAATGCGTTGAACGCGACAAGGAGATCGAGCTCTGAATTTTCCTGAATCTCTACACCGAGATTAAATAATTGCTGAATCGGCGCGTTGCAGGCAAGAAAATCTTGCGGGCGCGGTCCGAAAGTGATTATTTTCAGATTTGCGATTCCCATCAAAGCGCGGGCGACAGGTACAAACTCCGTTATCATTTTTGCGATGTCAGCCGGAGTGCCTACAGGATATTCGGGAATAAACGCTTTGATATTACGCAGGCCCAGATTATACGAACAGTTGAGCATACCGCAATACGCATCCCCTCTGCCGCTTATGAGCGTATCCGCCGCATCTTCAGCAGCGGCCACAAACATTGTAGGCCCGCAGAAATACTTAGCAAGCAAGACCTCAGGTGTCTCAGGCCCGAAATTGCCGAGGAAAACAACAAGGGCATTTACGCCTGCGGCCTTGATATCCTGCACAGCTTTTAGCATATCGTTTTCATTTTCCACAGTTACCTTACACTCATAGATGTCGCCGTATGCCGCAGCAACCGCACCACGGCGTGTCTCGGAAAGCTCAATAGGAAAACAATCCCTAGACACAGAAATCAACCCCAGTTTCACATTCGGTATATTTGTCATTTTGAAATCCTCCTGAATAATTTATACTATAATGTCATTGTAATTAGGAATTAACTCCTAACTCCTAACTCCTAACTCCTCATTCCTAATTCTTAACTTGCCCATAATACGCTCCTGCGCCGTGTTTGCGGAGGTAGTGTTTGTCGAGGAGTTCTTGTTGCATGGGGGGGAGCTCCGGGATTTGCATTAGGCTATGCCATGCCATAAATGCGAGTTCTTCCAGCACGACCGAGTTATGCACTGCGTCAAATGGGTCTTTACCCCATGTAAACGGGCCGTGGCTGTACACGAGGACTGCGGGCATCATATCAGCGTCGAGCGCGGAAAAACGCTCAACAATGACATCGCCCGTCTTTGCCTCATATTCTCCTGAAATCTCCAAAGGGGTCATTTTGCGTGTGCATGGAATCTCGCCATAGAAGTAGTCAGCGTGTGTCGTGCCGAGCGGCGGGATGTCTTTGCCCATCTGCGAGAAAATAGTCGCCCATCGGCTATGGGTATGCACAACACCGCCTAAATTCGGAAAGGCTTTATACAATACTAAATGCGTGGCAGTATCGGATGAAGGTGATAATGTGCCGTCAACAGTTTTACCCGTCTCAAGCTCCACTGTCACCATATCATCAGCCGTCATATCGTCGTAGGATACACCGGAAGGTTTTATAACCACAAGCCCACGCTGCCGATCGATCCCCGACACATTACCCCAAGTGAATTTTACCAATTCATACTTAGGTAATAGCAAATTCGCCTCAAATACTTGTTTTTTAAGTGTATTTAACATAATTTATTCCTAACCCTTAACCCCTAATTCTTGTACCGCTGTGCGTTCTATGTTTAACGCCGCTTTGTAGTTAGTTAGGTAAGCCTCAAATCCGCTGACGTCTGCGGGGGCGGGGTCTATTACACTGACGGCGCTATCGGCAAAAACGTTGTTTTTGAGATAATCCTCCAGCGTCTCGCCGTCGCTTTTGCAGCTTTCATATGCCGCAAGGAGCGCGATGCCCCATGCGCCGCCTTCTCCTGCCGACTCCATGACCGCGACAGGCACATTGAGCGCACCCGCCATCAGTTTTTGACCTACAACGGGGGTCTTAAACAAGCCGCCATGACCGAGTAGTTTTGACAGTTTCACGCCTTCTTCCCCGAACAGGATATTCATGCCGATGCGGAGTGTCGCCATTGAGGAAAACAGCAGTGAGCGCATGAAGTTTTCTACCGTAAACTTGCTGTCGGGTGTTCTCGCGAAAAGCGGGCGACCCTCGTGGAATCCCGTTGTATGCTCGCCCGAAAGATAGTTCACGGAAACAAGCCCGGCACAATCAGGCTCGCCTGCAAGCGCCGCGTTATATAATGTTTTGTAGAGAAGTGTCTTGTCCGGCGTTTGACCCATTTTCTCAACGACCGAACCAAAGAGATTTACCCAAGCATCGAGGTCTGATGTGCAATTATTACAATGCACCATAGCAACGGGTTTGCCTGTGGGGGTTGTAACCATGTCGATCTCCGTATGGAGTTTTGAAAGTCCATGTTCGAGGACTATCATCGCAAATACTGATGTGCCTGCGGAGACATTACCCGTAAGCTCTGTAACAGCGTTTGTGGCTACCATACCCGTACCGGCATCCCCTTCAGGCGGGCACAACGGAATCCCCGCTTTCAAAGAGCCTGTCGGGTCAAGATACTTCGCGCCGGATTCCGTAAGCTCACCGGCATAATCACCCGCGCAAAGAACTTTTGGCATAACATCACGAAAACGCCAAGCTATCCCATACTCAGCCACAATGCCATCAAACTTATCCGCCATCGCCGAGTAATAATCATTCTTTTCACTGTCGATTGGGAACATTCCTGAAGCATCACCCACACCCAAAACTTTTTTGCCGGTAAGCACATAATGTACATAACCCGCCAGAGTGGTGATGTACGCGATGTCTTTTACATGGGTTTCGCGCCCTGTGATAGCCCTGTGCAAATGCGCTATGCTCCAACGCTGCGGTATATTAAAACCAAACAGCTCCGTCAGCGCGGCGGATGATTCTTCCGTCACCGTGTTGCGCCAAGTGCGGAATTCGGCAAGCTGGTCATCATTCTTATCCAGAACCAAATACCCATGCATCATCGCGGACACGCCAATGCCGGAGATTTGCGGCATAACGCTTCCGTGACTTTTTTTATAGTTGTCGGCGAGATCGGCATAACTCGCTTGCAGGCCGCGCCGCACATCGTCTAAATAGTACGTCCACATCCCATTTTCAAAACGGTTTTCCCAATCAAACCCACCTGCCGCAAGCGGCTTGCCGCACTTATCAATAAGCACAGCCTTAATACGCGTAGACCCAAGTTCTATACCCAAATATGCCATGAAAACCCTCCTTAAAATGTTAACTCTAATGAATGAGGAATTAGGAGTTAGGAATTAGGAATTAACGTGTCTGTTTCACAGATATATTTATATGTTCCCTAAACTCCTCACTCCTCATTCCTAACTCCTCATTGAATGAACTAGTTCTTCATTCCCGTCATAACAATACCTTCTACCAAGTACTTCTGGCCTATCAGATAAATGATGAGGCCCGGGATTATGGAGAGTATTGTCGCAACCATTGTCAGATGCCATTCTGTGCCGTAAGACCCTGTAAAGACGCGTAAGCCTATCGCCATGGTGTGCAATTCTTCAGATTGGAGATAAACGAGCTGTGTGAGCAAGTCGTTCCAAATTAGCATGAAGATGAATATTCCAACGACCATGATTGCGGGTTTGATAGACGGAAGCAATATCTGGACTAAAGTCCGCAACCGCCCGCATCCGTCAATCATAGCGGCTTCGTCAAGCTCCCTCGGTATCGTCATAATGAACTGGCGCATGAGGAAGATATTAAATGCGCCGCCGCCGCAGACCCACGGGATTATGAGCGGCCAGAATGTATTACCCAAGCCAAAGAAATTTGTAAACATGATATAAAGCGGTATCAGCGTGACCACAGCGGGCAGAAGCATCGATGCAATACAAAGCCCGAAAACAAATTTCTTAAAGCGGAACCTAAGCCGCGCAAATGAATAAGCGCAGAGTATAGCTGTGCAAGTGCCCAAAATGACCGAAGGTGTCGCTATAATGAATGTATTGCGAAGATATGTAAAATACTTAAATGTCTCTAATGCTCTTGGATAGTTCTCAAAACGCCAGCTCATAGGCAAGAATGACATCGTCGCGACTTCGTGGAGATACATAAGCGATGTACGAATTATCCACCAAAGCGGGAACAAAACAATCATTGCCAATACAACAAGAATACTGAAAATGATAATGGTGGAGATTCTCCTGTCATTCTTAAAGACTCCAACGATAAAGAAGATCGGCAAAATCATTATCGGCATAAAATTCCAAAGAATCTCGTGCCCGAGCGTATCAACGGCGAAGAAGATGAGAATCGCGCAAGCGGCAAAGCTGATCACGCCGAAAACGCCTAACATTCGCGCTTTTGCAAACTCAGTGCAGTATTTCACCGCTACGAAACCGCAAGCTCCGAGGACAAACGCGAGAACTATCAGATATGTGAAAAAGGCGGAAACGGTCTCCCCGTCTGAAATGAACTCATCAACCTCCATGTCAGCAAATGCCTCCGATGGGGTCAACCCGTCTATCGCCGCCCTAAGATTCTGCTCTGCGACATTGATCTGTTCCTGAGTAGCATTCCTGTTGCTCAATGTGTCACGCGCCGCGACAAGGTTTTCTTGAAGACTCTGCCAAGAATCTTCCGTCCACATGGGCACGCCGTCAAGGTTCGCTGAGAATGACCTCGCTTCGGTGACCGCAGACTCGAGATAGAATGTATCGGTCACCCCAATACCCATCAAACCTAAAACGCCGAAGATCATAGCGGCAAGCGCGGCTGCGATAAACAGGCAACCCGCTATTCTGATGAATTTCGCGCCCGGAGTAGGAATAACAACCTTTTTTTCCGTATCGCCGCCGATATCACCACCGGTATCGACAGTTGAAAGTAAATTCATCATTTCGCGTCACCTCCTTCATAGAATAGCCAAGATTTAGAAGTAATAAACAATATCGCCGTGAATATTCCGACAAGCACAAACAAAGCGAACGCGATTGTGCCGCCGCGGCCGAGGAACCCTTGACCAAGCGCAGTAGTATATAGTTCGTAAGCGATGAAACGGTATGAGGTCGGTATGACCGTAACGCCCGCTTGCCCGCCGCCTGTCATAATGAGTGATGGCACAACGACTTGCATATGCGTGATGATACTCATAAGCATATTATAAAAAATAATCGGAGACATAACGGGAATCGTAATCGTCCAAAAACGACTCCATGCGCTTGCTCCGTCTATTTCCGCCGCCTCATGATATACTCTGGGCACATTGTTCAGACCTGCCATTTTTATGACGATGATGTTGCCGGAAGTCCAGACCGCAATGACCGCCAACGCAGGGATTATCGTGGAGTTATCCATCAGGAAATGTGTGCGGTCCCCCCCGAACATATTGATGATATTATTGAGGACGCCGTTATTTGTATAAATAAGGCGGAATGTCATAAGTGAACTTACGGCAGGGATAATATATGGCAGATAAAACGCCGTCCTGAAAAACGTCCTGCCGGGTATTTTGCGGTTTAACAGCAGGGCAATGACCATCGCATAGACCATCCCGAGCACGACTGTTACAAGCGCATAGATAAGCGTCACTCTGACCGAACCCCAGAAGAACGGATTATTTGTAAATAAATCCTTGTAGTTGTCAAGCCCTATGAATGACGGTGGGAACGGAATTTTCCAATCAAACAGGGATATTCCAAATACCGCCACTAAGGGAATATAAGTAACAAAGATAAGCCCAAGCCAAGCGGGGATCAAAAACAGCTTCGCGGCTCTTGCCTCATTACGGCTCGCTCCGCCCGGCCTGTTATCAAGTTTCGCCGAACCGTGAAGCAACAGCATGGCAGGAGCAAAAGAAAGCAACGGAAACCAGATAAATTTGAATCCATCGATAAAGAATGTCGTAAAAACTGTGAGTAGAATAACGACCCAAAGGTCAATTTTGCCAAATAAACCAAGAATACCGCCCTTCTCGGGCGTCTTTCCAAAAAGGATACAAGCAACCCCGATAAAAAGGCGGTATGCGGCATAAATAAACAGAAAATAAAAGAAGTTTATTAGAACGCCTTCCGGCAATACATTTGCCCTTATCGCTGGTAAGAAGATAAAACTTTCCGGTAGAAAACCTTGCATGAAAGTGGAATCTGACACGCACAGGAAACCTACAAAAGCTGTAAGCGCCGCAAAAACCAAATACAAAATCGCGGTCGGAAAAAGATTATTATTCTTGATCCCCGGCGCAAGTTTTCCTTTATTCGTTGCCCCCATAGAATACACACCTTTCTTTACTACATATGATTCTGCGCCCGCCCAGAGTACCAAATACCGAAAGCGGGCGCAGATATACAATTATTTCGGGAAAACATGGAGCTGAAACCGGGTGGTAATCGCAAAAGAGAATCCGTAAAAACCTCTCTTATCCCTGTCTGCGAACAGGCGATGGACTCCTAGCCCTGATCTCTAACCCCTTGCGCTCCGCAGAGCGCGATTAGATGCCTACCGCTTGTCTGAATGCGGGCATTGCTGCTGAAATAGCATCCGCTGCGGTCTGCTCACCTGACCAGACAGGCGCTAACGCGGAACCGAGTACGTTCAAGAACGGGTCGGCGCCGGGTACCCAGTACCAGAATGTGGGACGGGCGTTCGTAAGCGTGTAGTCGATAACAGCAGTCTTATAGCTGGGCGGATGAATGCCTCTGTGCGTCCAGTCTGCAATCTTGGCAGCATCTGTGTACCAGCTCTCGAAGATGGGCATCCAGATTCCGATATACACAAGCTCAAAGGAGCTCGCCGCATACCATGCAAGCCATGTCATGGCTTCTTCCGGATGAGGTGTGCCTTCATACATTACCGCAAGGCCGCCGGTGGCAGTCGAGACGGTGCCTTGATCCATTTTCGGCAATACGCCGACATCGTAGTTGAGGCCTGCATCTTCAACGGCTCCTGCAAGCCAAACGCCGATTGACCATTGGCCGTTAACCATCATAGCGGCATGATCGAGGAGAACACCTTCGATGGTGGGCTCAAGTGTGCCAAATTGCGGCATGACGCCATGTACGAGATGGAGGTCTGCCCATCTTTGAATGGCTTCTGTGGATTCGGGCTGGTCAATGATGATGTTCTGCCAGTTGTTGGCGTCAAAGAAACCGCCGCCATTTGCTACTGCAAAGGATTCAAGCATCCAAGGAGCTGCATCGATGTATACGCCGTATTGTTCGACATTATTCTTGTCAAATCCGGCATCATGGGCGCTGCGTCCGTTGGCATCAAATGTCAGGCTTTTCGCTGCGTCTACAAATTCGTCCCAAGACCAAGCGGTCGCTGCGGTTGCGGGCGGATAATCCACGCCTGCGGCGTCAAACTTGTCAACATTGTAATAGATGCTCAAAATTTCGTTCGCGGATGAGTAAGCAACGGGTTGTCCTTGCCATTTGTATGTGATGATGTCAAGAACGGGTTCATTGTACATACCTTCGGGGCTGCCGAGGAAACCGGCTTGCGCCCAATCAAGTGTCATCTGCTCTGTGAGGAACCCTGTGTCCGGAAGGGTGCCTGACGCGGCGCGTGTTGTGAGGATGGATTCGATCTCCGCACGGTCTACGGGCTCAGGTACTACTCTGATGCCGGGGTGCTCTGCGTTGAATTGATCCATGAGACCTGTGACGTTTGCGATTTCGCTTTCGTCGCCCCAGAACATATAACTAATCGTTACGGGTTCTGCTGAGTCAACGGGCGGGGGGTCTGCATCGGGTACGGGCGGCGGGTCTACGGGTGCGGGAGGGGGATCTACGGCTGCGGGGGGTTGCTCTGCAGGGGGTTGATCTCCGTTGCCGCAAGCGGCTGCCATGGCAAAAATCATCGCGAGGGAAAGCGCCAAGGCCAGAATTCTCAATGCTTTTTTCTTCATTTTTGTTCCTCCTAGTTTTTATGTTGTTCTATTTATTTTTATCCGCTCTCGCGAATTAGAACACTTACGGTAGGGGTTAGGATTTAGGATTTAGGGGTTAGGGCGTTAATTCCCCTCTGGGGAGGGGTGGCACCGCAGGTGACGGGGTGGTTCTGCGAGGCGAAGCCGAGCAGAGGATACCCTCGGTGCACAGGTTAGGGTTACGAATTACGAATCAATAATTCTACCACCGAACATTCGGGGATGCGGAAATTTATTTTACCGCCGTCTGTTGTGACCCCATTGAGTGTTTTCGGAATGAGACGATCCGGTGCGTCGAAGTCGTTAAATGCGTCTATTTTGCCTGTGAGGACACGAACTGAAACTGATTTTACCACATCAGAACCGATTTCGCAAGATATATCTTGCGCTGTATCGGGAGAAAGATTCACAATAGTGGCAAGAATCGCGCCATTTGCGTCCCGCGACGCCGAAACTTGCAAATCCGGTATGGTGTAAGCGCCGCATTTAATATCTATCGCCTCGATGTCGCTGTTGAGGAGTTCTGCGTCTTGATGGCCTTTGTAGAAGTCAAACACATGGTATGTGGGGGTCAGAAGCATTTTTTCGCCGTCGGTTAGAATAACCGCCTGTAGAACATTCACGACTTGGGCAAGATTTGCCATACGCACCCTGTCGCAATATGTATTGAATATATTGAGCGTAACTCCGGCGACAAGAGCGTCGCGCATTGTGTTTTGTTGATACAGAAAACCGGGATTTGTACCTTCTTTTACATCAAACCATGTACCCCACTCATCAACCGCGAGCCCAACGCGTTTCTCGGGGTCATATCTATCCATGATGACGCTGTGCTCGCGGATAAGCTCATCCATGCGTAACGCGTCAGACAGCGTGTGGAAATATTTTTCTTCTGTGAAACTCTCAGCGGAACCGCGTTCTTTAGGGCCGCCGGGAGAGGTGTAATAATGTAATGACAGGCAATCCATACGGAAATTCGCGCCGTTGGTATGTTCTGTGCGGCTATGGCAGTTTTTCATCAAAACTTCCGTCCAGTGATAGTCGTCTATATTTGCGCCGCAGGCGATTTTTGCGATTTTATTATCACCATATTCACGGACATAAGTCTGATAGTGCTTATACGTCGAGGCATAATACTCGGCGCACATATTACCGCCGCAGCCCCAACTCTCGTTACCCACACCAAAAAACGGAACCTTCCAAGGCTCTTCTTGGCCGTTTGCCCGACGCAGATCCGCCATAGGCGATACCCCGTCATAAGTCATGTACTCAACCCATTCACTCATCTCACGGACTGTGCCGCTGCCGACATTACCTGATACGAAAGGGGCACAGCCTATTTGTCGGCAAAGCTCCATAAACTCGTGAGTCCCGAAAGAGTTATCCTCTTCCACGCCGCCCCAATGGGTGTTTATTATCTTCTTACGCAGCTCCTTTGGCCCGATGCCATCCATCCAATGGTATTCGTCCGCAAAACAGCCCCCCGGCCAACGCAGGACGGGTATTTTTATAGCTTGCAAGGCGTTTACGACATCGGAACGCATACCATTGACATTGGGAATCGCGGAATCTTCTCCAACAAAAATCCCCTCATAAATACAACGACCAAGATGTTCGGAAAAATGACCGTATATGTTTTTGCTAATCTTAGCGCCCTTTGCCGAGCCGATAATAAGTTTCCGCAAGTCTTAACTCCTAACTCCTAACTCCTAACGCCTAACTCCTAATTCCTAATTCCTAACTGAATGAACCTAAATCCGCGATAGTGTCGCGGAAAATCAACTTGCTCGGAAGAATAACATTGGATATATTCGCATACTCGCCTTCTCCGCTGAGCTTTTGGGCTGTGACTTTTGCCGCCATAAAACCAATAGCTTCAAGGTCAATCTGCACTGTGGTAAGCCTCGGAAACACGAGGTCTGACACTTCGCGGTTATCAAACCCAACGACCGAAATATCATTCGGCACCCGCAGGCCTGACTCTCTGATAGCATCCATCGCGCCTATCGCCATAGTGTCGTTCATAGCCAAAACAGCCGTGGGCAGTGAGCCCCTCTGTTCTGAAATAATCTCAAGCATACTTGAATAGGCAGACTCTCTTTCCCAATCGCCATTTTTGATAAGCGATTTGTCGAGAATAATCCCGGCTTCTGAAAATGCTTTGCTGATACCCCGCATACGCTTTTGAGCGGGAGCGGTGTGTTCCAGTCCGGTGATAACCGCCACGCGCCTATGCCCTTTTTCGAATAGATGTTTCGTAATCTCCTCGGAGACAGTTTCGTTTTCATATGTGACCGAACAGGTATGTTCGTCGTTTGATGTGGAGTATGCTATAACGATTGGTTTTTTAACATCGGTAACGATACCGGAAATATCCCTGTCAAACATACCGACATAGATGACCGCATCAACATTAGCGCCGTATACGAGCAGCGTAAGCGCCTTGTTGATCTTGTCTTTTTGATGGATTATCTGGTCGTATTGGTTATGCAGGGTATCCATCATGCGAAGGTCATTGAGCAAAATATGGTAGTCTGTCAGCTCCATATATTGCGATATCCCGTTGATAATGCGAGACGAGGGAAACGCCATGATATCTTCAACGAGAATCCCAATAATGTTTGTTTTTTTGGTGCGAAGGCTTTTTGCTACACGGTTTGGCTGATAATCAGTCTTTGCGATAACATTCAAAACACGCTGCCGTTTCTCCGCCTTCACCGGTCTTGAACCGTTAATGACATATGAAACCGTAGCGGTAGAAACCCCTGCCTCTCTGGCAATATCCTTGATAGTAATGGGTTTCACCGCCTTTACAACATCTTTACAAACTCTTTACGACATCTTCTAAAACACAATCACTTCTAATCGTTTAGATTCATTAACCTGATTCTACTCCGATAATACAACTTTGTCAATAGGCAAGTTGCAAATTTATGCACGCCTAATCCCTAATCCCTAGTCCCTAGTCCCTAATCCCTAAATCAGCACCTCAATCGCTGAGCTTGTTCCGAGACGGTTGCATCCGGCTTCCAGAAAGGCTATCATGTCTTCGCGTGTGCGGATTCCGCCTGAGGCTTTGATTTTGACGTTTGAGCCGATATGTTTTTTGAATAACAATATGTCGTCCATCGCCGCGCCTGCGGTGCCGAAACCCGTTGAGGTTTTTATATAATCCGCTCCGGCATTTGTCACGGCATTACATAGAGCGATTTTTTCCGCCTCGTTTAAGAAACAGGTTTCAATTATGACCTTCAGGATTCTCTCCCCCGCCGCTTTTTTTATGGCGGAAATCTCCGCTTCAATGGTGTCAAACAAACCGTTTTTTACATCGGTAAGATTGATTACCATGTCAAGCTCATCCGCGCCGTCCGATATCGCGAGTTTCGCTTCGGCGATTTTTAGCTCGGTCGAGTTATAACCCAACGGAAACCCTATCACGGTACAGATGTTCAACGTCTCAAAAGTCTCGCGAATCCGCCTGACATACGACGGCGGAACGCACACAGAGGCTGTTTGATACTCAATCGCCTCTTTGCAGACACGAGAAATCTCCTCCCATGACGCAGTAGGTTTTAACAATGTGTGGTCAACATGACGCAAAATATAATTATCCATTAAAAATACTCCTTTCAAGATTCTTATTATAGTTCAGAATGACACCCCTAAATCCTAAGCAATAAGCAACCGTCGTTGTGCTATGTGTTCCTTCTCCGCCCATTATCGTCATCCATGCGATAAAAGGCGCGCTCCGCATCCATGCTCCGCTTTCCGGAATCACATACCACAACTCCTCATTCCTAAATCCTAACCCCTAAATCCTAAATCCTAAATCCTAAATCCTATTGAAACTTACCCGCGTTGATCTCAAATAATGTTTCGATTTGCGCGGCGAGTTTTCTGTTTTCGTCTGCTTTTAGATGTGGGTCGGCGGCAAGGGTATCTTCCGCTGTTTTTTGGGCTTGAGCCAGAATGTTCATATCGGAAGCAAAATTCGCTATACGCATCTCCGGCAGGCCATGCTGGCGTGAACCCAGAAAATCACCGGGGCCGCGCAGTTTCAAATCTTCCTCGGCTATTTTGAACCCATCGTTCGTTGCACACATTATCTCCAAACGCTCACGAGAGTTTTCTCCCGCCGCGCCTTGAAAGAGGATGCAATATGACTTGTGTTCACCCCTGCCCACACGCCCGCGAAGCTGATGCAACTGCGAGAGCCCAAACCTATCCGCGTTTTCCACGAGCATAAGTGCGGCATTAGGCACATCGACACCAACTTCCACCACTGTAGTAGCGACAAGAATATCCGCCAAACCCTCTGAAAATTCTTTCATCGCGGCATCCTTTAGTTTTGCCGCCATCTTTCCGTGAACTAAAGATACGCGCAGATTTGGAAATACTGTATTCTGCAGTTTTTCGCTGTATTCGCGGGCGGCTTTCAGCTCCTTGTTGTTATTCCCTTCATCGTCCATTTCGCCTTCTTCGACCATCGGGCAGATAATATAAGCCTGCCGCCCCTCTGCCGCCAATTTTTTTACAAAAGCATAAACGCGCTGCCTATGCCTCTCTGAGACGGCATAGGTTTCTATTTTCTGCCTCCCCGGCGGCATTTCGTCAATTATCGAGACATCTAAATCTCCATAAATAATCAAAGCTAATGTGCGGGGGATGGGCGTCGCCGACATGACCATAACATGAGGGCTGTCACCCTTTTCCGTCAGCAATGAGCGTTGGTTTACTCCGAATCGGTGCTGTTCATCCGTAATGACAAGCGCTAGGTTTTTGAATCTGACAGCCTCTGAAATGAGCGCATGGGTTCCAATAAGAAGATCGATCTCACCGTTTGCGAGTTTCTCATACACTTCGCTTTTTCTTTTCGCGGTCAAACTCCCCGTGAGCAGCGCGATTCTCATGCCCATAGGCTCAAGCAAAAGGGTCAGTGAGCGGTAATGCTGTTTCGCCAAAATTTCAGTCGGCGCCATAAACGCGGATTGGCAATCGGACTTCCAAGCCAGCCAACAACAAGCCGCCGCCACGAGTGTTTTACCTGAACCGACATCACCCTGTATCAGTCTTGACATTGGTTTTTCCGCAGCCATGTCACGGGCGGCTTCGTTTATCGCACGGATTTGCGCGGACGTAGGCTCAAAATCGAGGGCTTTGTAAAAAGCGTCAAAATCCCGCATAACCAACGCTTGTCCCGTTTCCTCGCCCCGCCTGCCCCGCAGGAGCTTCATAGCTGCGGCAAGTACAAATAATTCCTCAAAAATCAAACGCTTGCGGGCAATCTCCAACGCCTTGAAATCGGCAGGGAAATGAATGTTCTCATACGCAAACCGCGCCCTGCAAAGCTCGTGTTGCTTGACTATGCTTTCGGGCAAAATATCAGGCAGATTATCTCCGCATTTATCCAACACTGCCCGAACGGCATTCGAGATCACTTTTTGCGAAATCCCCGCCGTCAGCGCATAGACAGGCATGATCCGACCGGTAATACTTCCTTTAGAATTAGGAATTAGGAGTGAGGAGTTAGGAGTTAATTCCCCTCTGGGGAGGGGTGGCCGCGAAGCGGACGGGGTGGTTTCCCCCGTGGAATTAGGAGTTTCTTTTTCAAAAATAGGATTAGCCATCGCGGGGTGTAACAGCGTTCCGGTTACTTTGCCGAAAAATGTGTAGGTCTCACCCTGTTTGATCGCATCCTTGATATAGGCTTGATTGAAGAACGTGATTTCAAGCTCGCCCGTATCGTCAAATACGCGCAGTTTCACTATGTCAAGACCTTTGCGGATATGCGAAAGCTGCGGTTTTGCTGCCGCCATCGCCCGCACACAAACCGCCTCACCAATAACTAAGTCACATATTTCGCTAAAACGTGTCCTGTCTTCATAAGTACGCGGAAAATAACTA
>Ga0099364_10006008_pt1 | contig 17797 bp, 15 predicted proteins | sample TergutTh196P3_FD_73070 | JGI IMG/M metagenome (GOLD analysis project Ga0099364, IMG submission 73070) | Microcerotermes parvus P3 segment gut microbial communities from Pointe-Noire, Republic of the Congo - Th196 P3 | ecosystem: Host-associated > Arthropoda: Insects > Digestive system > Gut ...
CGCAAAGTCCTCTTCGGAGCAAGCCATATAATACAGGAAATACGCACCATCATAGTCTTGGGAATAGACCGTGACTTTGTCGTCCCACCAAGATTGTGTTGCTTGGACATATGTTTCCACAACGACTTCCGAGTCAATCTCTGCTTCCATGTATTCGGCATAAGTCATTACGCCTTCGGATTTGGGATCTACTGTTTCAGTCTCTTCACCGCCGTTGGTACTCGCGTCGGGGGAGGCAGTCGTGTCGTTTCCGCTGGGGGTGCAGGCAGCAAAAGCGAAAATCATCGACAGAGCAAGTAACAGAGCAAGTATCTTTTTCATTTTATTCCTCCTAGTGTAATTGATATTGCATGGACAATTCACATTATACTCTATTATGTCAACAAATCAACAAAAATTATTGAAATTGTGATAGTTTCTTCTTTTTTAGCCCCGTGTGTACGAAAAATATCGCAATGAAAACCCATGCTGCACAGAGAGATGTCAGAAGGACTCGCGCAGTTTGGGGTAGCGGTCCTAAACCGGCGCGTACTTCTGTATTCCGGCCTTCGTCCATATTGACTTGATTCAAGCGATATAATGCGCTAACGTCTGCGAAAAGCTTTTCCATGTACGCATCATCAACAGTTTCTTTTCGCCGGACCGATTTTACTACATTTTCTATAAGCTGTCCAGCCGCATTACGAAGTGATGCCGAGCCGTTCCACACAGGGGTGACAAATGTGTGCTGGATATTGTCAAGCAGCAATTGGGAAGCTTTTATCTTCACATCGTAATAGGTAGCGTTGTCTTCACCTGCTCTGGAGAGATAATCCAAATATTCGTTTGATTCTTGGGCTCGTGTGGTTACAGGAATATACCCTTCTGTTTGAGCATATGCTATTTGGACATTATTTGTTAGCAGAAACTGGGTAAACAACCATGAAGCGAGCACTTCTTGGGCATCTTCCTTGTTGAAAATGCAGACCGATGGACCTTGGGAGATCATCTGAGGATTGTCAATATCAAATTGAGGAATAGTCATCACTTCAATCTCGTAATCTACAATTTGCTCCTCGCTAATATCGAGCAGCGGCGCATTTGCACCCATCCAAGTGGCGCCTGCAGTGGAGTCGATCGCAAATATGCTCTGCCCGGCATTAAGAAAATTACCGGGATAGCTGGAAATTTTAAAAGTGGAAAAAGCACCGCTCTGAACATGCCGAGCGATTTCATAGAGAAGCTCTGAGGTGGTATCATTGAATATTAGGACGTCTCCTTGAGCTGATGAGTATCTAGCGCCTTTTTGACGGAGTTGCTGAATCATCATGTTGTCCGTTGACTTGTAGATAAAAGGAATCATGACATTTTGCCCATTGATCAAAAAGGTGCCATCATCCGTTTTTTCCATCGCTGCCTCTGATACTTCCCAGATGAAATCCCAAGTGAGAACTTCAGGGAGTGAGTAGCCCAGTGCTTTTACGAAATCTGTGTTTATATAGCAGGCTTCCGTAGAGCGCATATAAGGCAGCGCATAATAGCGTCCGCCAAGCATGCATTCGTTTAAAAACTGCTGAACGATTTCATCTTGGGAAGGTGAATCGAAATTAAGATCGATTCCACCGAGTCCGTATTTTTCATTGGTAAAAAACTCGTCAAGACAGACGACTGCATTTGCTCCAGTCATGTATGTGGCTATGTGGTCAGGATAGGTTATGCAAACGTTGGGCGTCGTGTTTGTCGACAAATTAGTGATGACATCGTTATATATTCTGCTATAGTCTGTGTAAAGGCGCAAAACTACTTTCACGTTGGGGTATAGCATTTCAAAATCAGATATCGCTTTTTTGTAAATATCGGTTTGGGTCTTGTTGGTATCGTTTTTTGCCCAGAAAGTGATTTCATAATTCCTCGATGTATCAAAGCTTTCCGGCATTACAAAAGCGCTCATGCTCCTCGACCCATGGCAGCCGGACAGCGCGAGCATATAAGTCGCAAAAATCAATGTAATCGAAACAATCTTTTTCAACCCATAATCTCCTGATTTTCCATTTTCTCTATCCCTTAGTCCCACCACGGGATACGCCTGCCATGACCTTGTTGCGAAAAATCAAGAACAAGACTATCAAGGGGAGGGAAATAACAACAACAGCAGCCATCATGGCAGGGATGTTTTCACGCCCAAACCCGCTCTCGCGTATCTCCTGGATTCCGTTCGACACTAAAAAATAGTTCACGTCATCTGTGATAAGACGCGGCCAAACATATAGGTTCCAACACTCTATAATCTTTAAAATGACTATAGTGATTATTGTAGGTTTGCAGATGGGAATCATTACTTTGAACAAATACTTGATATCTGAGGTACCATCTACTTTTGCTGCATAATACAATTCGTCAGGGATCTGGGCAAAGTTTTCCTTTAATAGATAGATATAGAAAACAGAAGTAATTGATGGTAGGATTAGACCGAGAAATGTATTTCTTAAATCAAGATTTGTTATGGTTACAAAATTCGTGACGATAACCAGCTCGTAAGGAATCATCATTAAAGCCAAAAACAGCAAAAAAGCAATCTCTTTGCCTTTGAAATTGAACCTGGCAAAAGCAGCAGCCGCTAAGACCGTTACTATCAGCATCAATGAAGTCGTGACCAACGTAAACACGACCGTGTTTCCAAGATACTTGCCGAGAGGTACTGCTGAGAAAGCGGAGAAGTAATTTTCCAAAGTAGGCGTCAGAGTGTACAGCTTAGGGACGTATTCCGAATTATATGAGGCATAACTCTTCACGGATGTCAATAGCATCCAATAAAATGGGAATATCACCAGTATCGCCCATGTTGCCAGCAAAGCGTAGATGATTAATTTCACGACGCGTTTTCGGATGATGCTAGGTTGACGAATATGCACGGAATCAGTATTGCTTACCATTATTCTTCACCATTCTATTGACATTGTGGATAGTTTGCTGCACATATTGCAGGCATGCAACTCGCTGTCAAACCAAGACAAGCTGAAAAGAATATCAGATATTCAAGCTTTTCCGCTTTCGGATTGCTGTTAATAATACACGTATTTTTTGCTTATCAAGGAGTTTATGCATGTAATAGTCAGCACTATCGTAAATAGAATAATCGCTGCTGCGGAAGCGTATGAAGGGTAACCTCCGCTGTCACCGTACAGCATGTCATATATATAGCCGACTATTGTGTTCATCTCCGATGCATTTAGGTTTGTACCAAAAAGTGCAACAGCGTCGTTGTACGCTTTGAAAGCACCAATGAATCCGGTGATGATTAAGTAAAACAAAATCGGCGAAATCATTGGTAGCGTTATTCTTGAGAATGTTCTGAGTTTTGATGTGCCATCCACTTTTGCTGCGTCGTAGTATTGTGGATTTACAGAAGCAAGGGCGCTTGTGAGCGTTAGGACTTTGAATGGCATAACAACCCAAATTGTATAAAAGCACAAGACGAACATTTTTGCCCAATATGGGCCATCAATAAAGTCAATTGTGCTGCCGCCAAACATTTTGATAACAAGATTGATCAACCCATCGGTGTATTCTGTCTTGTTGAAAAGAATCATAAATACCAAACCGACTGCGAGGGTATTTGTGACATATGGGAGGAAATACACTGTTTGAAAAAGGTTTTTCAAGGTTTTGATCGAATTGAGGCCTAAAGAAATCAGCAGCGCTATGCCTGTTGATATGGGAACCGTGAAAATAACTAGAATGAAAGTGTTCTTAACAGCTTGCAAAAAATACGGATCGTGGAGGACGTAGGAATAATTATAAGCACCAATGCCATGAAATGTCTGAGATGCCGAGTTATATCCTTCTTCGAGAGAATAAATGAACACATCGATGAGGGGATAAATCATAAAGCACCCTAGAAATAGTACTGCCGGCAATAGGTAAAACCATGCTTTGTTGTTGCGTTTTTCCATTTAAATCACCATACTACGGTTCAAGCTTTCTGATATGTCGTTACTTATTCAGATAAAAACGCGCTTTTGGCTTTCTTTCTCGAAGATGAAAACTTTATCAGGCTTGAGTGAAAAGCGGATGCTATCAGATTCAAAATCGACTTTGCTATCCGAGCTAATGATAGAGCGTATAGTAGGGTTGACAGAAGCTTCATGGGAGGAGATTATGCTAAAATCACGTCCTAATAGTTCAACGTGGCTTTGATTGCAGCGGAGTGGACCGTTGCTATCAAGAACAAAGCCTTCCGGGCGCACCCCAACGAATACATCCTGTTCATCTGCAAGGCTGATATCCGAAACATCATCATCTCCGATATATAGCTTGCCGTTGGCTGTCTTCCCGGTGAATATGTTGATCGGTGGCGTGCCAAGGAAAGTCGCCACAAAAAGATTGGTCGGATTGTCATAGACATCCTGGGGTTTGCCAATTTGCTCTATGATGCCAGCTCTCATCACAATTATCAAATCCGATATGCTCATTGCTTCTTCTTGGTCGTGGGTAACAAAAACGGTGGTTATTCGTGTTTGCCTCTGAATGCGCTTGAGTTCCTCGCGAGTTTGCAGCCTGAGACGCGCATCCAGATTCGACAAAGGCTCGTCCAATAGCAGTACGCGCGGCATCTTGACCAAGGCTCTGGCGATGGCAACGCGCTGTTGCTGCCCGCCGGAGAGCTCATTAGGTTTACGTTCCATCAGATCGTGGATTTGAACCAGAGCCGCAACCTCTTGTGCTCGCGCCAGCATGTCGGATTTCGACAATTTGCTGGCACCCTTCAGATTCTCTAGAGGGAAGAGTATGTTTTGGAGCACAGTCAAATGCGGGTAGAGCGCATAGTTTTGAAATACAAGACCTACACCCCTGTTTTCCGGTGGCAGATCGGTGACGTCATCATCGCCAAAAAAGATTCTGCCGCTAGTGGGTGTTTGCAGCCCGCTAATAAGGTTCAAAGCTGTGCTTTTTCCGCAACCGGAAGGACCAAGCAGCCCGATGAGCTCACCATCCGGGATTTCAAAAGTGAAATCGTTCACGGCGATAACATCCGGTTGAGATTTTTTGCTCCGATTCGGGAATACTTTTGTTAGGTTTTGTAAAACAACTCTCATAGTAGGTTTCCTTTTTTGTGGAGCGTTCAATTTACAAGAGGATATTCGATGTACAGACCATACGGCGAAATCAATAGGATCACCACACTGGATACTCTAGCATTTTTTCTTCAAAATGTAAACATCATTTCGACAAGAAACGTTAATGCTGCCATTTCGGGTACTTGCAAAAGCCACCAGAAATGGGCAACTTCGCTGCATAACTTGCTACATCATTGACGCAGTGTTCGTATTTTGTTATGATAAGAGTCATAAATGTCGATAATTTACAATAAAGGTAGGTGTTATTATGCTAGAAAACGTCGATTTATCAAAAAAACTATCCAACAAGAAATTTAGAAAAGAAAACCGAGCATTGTCCAAGCGGATGACAGCGCTTCAACAAAGCATCAAAGAACAAGGCATACCGGTTTTAATCGTATTTGAGGGCTGGAGCGCTGCGGGAAAAGGTACATATATTTCTAAGATACTCCATTCACTCGATCCGCGGGGATACAATGTATATACATTTAGCAAAATTTCAGAAGAGATTGCTATGCGCCCTTACCTGTGGAACTCATGGATCAAGACACCTGCTAAAGGTAGGATGGCCATTTTCGACAGAAGCTGGCATAGAGCGCTTCTACCGGAGAGCCTTGACAAAAGATCTCTGCGGGAGGAAGAAATCCTGGGTTTCTATGATGATGTCAATGCTTTTGAACGACAGTTGACACAAGATGGTACATTGGTAATAAAGCTGTTTTTGCACATCAGCCAAAACGAGCAAAAAGAACGATTTGACAATTTGCTTGACAACCCTGAAACAGAATGGCGCGTTGATTTAACAGATATTCAGCAAAACTATAACTATAACAAGTATTTGGAGTATTTTGGAGACATGCTTCGACAGAGCAACTCGGAGAATAGCGCATGGAAGATTATCGAAGCAAATGACATGAATTATGCCACAGTGAAAATTCTCAAAACAATAGCAGATAAAATCGAGGAAAGAATTGATGCGAAATCAAAAGCCGCTATAGATGCTCAAGCGATATGTGCTGATACAAATGATGTAGCAATAACAAGCGCCAACTCTCCGCAAACATCGATACTGGACACAGTCGACTTAAGCAAAGCGCTTTCCAAAAAAGACTATCAAGAGCAACTTGTTTATTATCAAGACAAACTCTCACGTCTTGGGTATAAACTATATGCCAAACGCAGAGCGGTTGTTATAGCCTATGAAGGATGGGATGCAGCAGGAAAAGGAGGCAACATCCGCCGATTGACTGAATATCTTGACCCCAGAGGATATGAGGTCGTACCAATCAGCGCGCCGACCAATACAGAATTGAGCCAGCATTATTTATGGCGTTTTTGGAAATCTATGCCAAAAGATGGTCATTTTTCGATTTTCGACCGTTCTTGGTACGGCCGCGTAATGGTAGAGAGAATAGAAGGTTTTTGCACAGAAGATGAATGGAAGCGCGCTTACAACGAAATCAATGAGATGGAATTAAATTTGCATAACCACGGAGCGATTCTTTTCAAGTTCTGGCTTCACATAGACAAAGATGAGCAACTCAAACGTTTTAACAATCGCCAATCTGACCCGCTAAAGCAGCATAAAATAACTGACGAAGATTGGCGCAATCGCGAGAGATGGAACGAATATGAAACCGCTGTCAATGAGATGCTGTACCATACAAGCACAGATTATGCACCATGGACTATTGTTGAGTCCAATGACAAGATGTACGCTCGCATCAGGACGCTGAAGTTGGTTTCGGACACTTTGGAGCAAGAACTGCTATAGCGGATCTATCCGTCGACCATATTACACTATCGAGGTGAGGTAATGAAGCATTACGAAAAACAGATTAACTCAACTACTGTATATGAAGGCTTGATTGTGAATGTCAGAATGGATATTGCTGAACTAGAAAACGGCAATCAAGTCAAACGGGAGGTTGTTGTGCATCCCGGAGGTGTCGCGATTGTTCCCTTGATGCAAGACAACCTGGTTATGCTGGTTAGGCAATACAGGTATTGCGTAGGGGAAGAGATACTCGAGATACCGGCAGGGTTGCTTGAAGCAGGGGAGGCACCGATTGATTGCGCAATAAGGGAATTGTCGGAGGAAACCGGTTACACAGCAGGGAAACTCATTGATTTGGGTGCGATATATCCATCTCCGGGGATATGCAAAGAAACGCTCTATGTATATCTAGCTCTTGATTTAAAACCTGGGAAAATGCATCTCGATGATAACGAAATTTTAAGCGTAGAGACGATTCCCCTAGATGAAATCATTGATAAAATCATGGCTAACGAGATTTGTGATGGGAAAACCATCATAGGGACAATGAAAGCCAAAAGACACATCGAGAATACCGGAAAATTGCAGTGAACCGAAGCAATTACCGCAATTCTTGTTTCGCATAGATGCTTACTGCGTTGGAACTTGCTGGAAACATAAACCGTGAAGTCATTCAATTCATTGAGGGTAGGAGTTTTTTATGGGTAAAACAGTTTTGATTGTTGATGACGAAAAGAACATAGTTGACATACTGAGTTTTAATTTGAAAAATGAAGGCTTTGAAATTATCACCGCATATGATGGAGAAACGGCAATTGAGCAATATGCAAAAAACCGCCCGGACTTGATATTGCTTGATGTAATGCTGCCGGTGCTTGATGGATTTGAAGTCTGCCGCAGAATACGGGAAAAGGACATCACAACCCCGATTATCATGCTTACTGCCAGAGAGGAAGAAACCGACAAAGTTTTAGGCTTGGATATTGGCGCTGATGATTATATAACGAAACCATTTTCGATTCGTGAGCTTCAAGCTCGAATAAAAGCCAATATTCGTAGGATGGATGCCCATTCAGCTGATGAGCTGTGCAGTGCTGACATCGGTGGATTAACTATCGACAATGAGCGATATGACGCTTTTATCAATGGGAAAGCAGCAGAACTGACGCAACGTGAATTTGAGCTGATAAGCTTTTTGGCTGCTCGACCGGATAAAGTCTTTTCGCGGGAGGAGCTACTGCACGAAGTTTGGCAATACGATTATTTCGGAGATCTGAGAGCAGTGGATGTTGCCATTCGAAGACTACGCGAGAAAGTAGAGGAAGACCCAAGCCAGCCACGTTATGTTATGACAAAGCGGGGAGTAGGGTATTATTTTGAACCATAGTCGAGCAATAGGTATCAGTTAATCAGGGTGGGGAAAAGCGTTGGGGAAGAGTCTGCGAATAAAACTTGTATTCATAATGCTATTGGTAATAATTCTGCTAATGGTAGCGGTGCTTGTATTTTTCGTCCGAGGCGTACAAGTGTTTTTCACCGACCAATTCTTTTCGCAAATGGAAATCGTAATCATGCAAACCGAGTTGGTGAGCGAGCTTCGCAGAGCTGCCGGAGGAGATGACCCGGTTGTTAGCATGGATGCGGTGTTATCAGTCTTTTCCGGTGAGCTTGGTATAGATAGAAATACCCGGCATTACTACATACTGGATGGAACAGATGGCACAACACTGAGATCATCAAATACCGCTGAAAGCAGCAGCGTAGAGATAACACCAAACATACTGGATGCAATCACAGGCACAGCTGCTGTCAAAGGCAGCCCGAGAACCGATTTCATGGATGTTGCAGTGCCAGTTATATCAGATAATGGTGAATCAAAATATGTGTTGTATATCATCGATAATAAACAGACAGTTCAAAACCTTATTTCGGAAATATTCAAAATTATCTTGAGAACCGTAGCAATTGGTTTTATTGTTTCTATAGCTATCAGCTTATTTATCTCGAAAACGCTGCTATCTCCGATTAAAGGAATGACAACTGCCGCAGAGGCAATGGCTGATGGAGATTTTTCGCAGAAAATCAAAGTGGAGTCAGAAGATGAAATAGGTATCCTGGCAACAACCTTCAATGATATGGCGATGCAAATAGAAACAATGCTTGAAGAACTTAAAAAAGCAGAAATCGTCAGGCGGGAATTCGTTGCCAATGTCTCACATGAATTGCGCACGCCTTTGACCAGCATACGGACATATGCTGAAACTATATCAGACACAGAGCATTTACCCCCAGAGAAAAAGGAAGAATTTCTGGGAGTCATCCTTAACGAAAGCGACCGTATGGCAGAGATTGTGCGGGATCTGCTGGAACTGTCAAGGTTTGATTCCGGCACAACAGTTTTGTCTGTTGCTAGGTTTTCTATCGAACAATCCATTAGGAATGTATATGCAGCGATAATGCTTGAAGCAAAAAAAAGAAACCATGAACTGAACCTGGAGCTTGAATGGAAGCTACCTCACATTTTAGGTGACAGATCACGAATAGAACAGGTGTTTATGAATATAATGTCAAATGCGTTGAAATACACACCTGATGGCGGTAAAATAGATATCTACTGCGGCAGTTCCCATGGGGATGTGTGGGTAAAAATATCCGATACCGGGATTGGGATCCCTGATGAAGACCTAGGGCGAGTGTTTGATCGTTTTTATCGTGTGGACAAAGCGCGCGCACGGGAGTCCGGCGGGACAGGACTTGGACTGTCGATAGCAAAGGAAACCGTATTGAGACATGGTGGTGATATTGCAATTGATAGCACGTATGGAGAAGGCACGACTGTCACAATCACATTGCCGATTGAAGGTGGAGATCGATGAATAATACCGGTGGGAAAAGAGTAGCAGAATGGTTGAAATCCATCTTTATTGTCATTCTAACTGCAAGCGCGATTTTTTTAGGTCAAATGACAGGGTTATTTAATGAATTTTTCGGCAATGTATCTTTTTTTGGTAGCAACTCAGGTTTCGTGAGAAGCACAGGTACGGCTCCTACCGATACCGGAACTGCCCATTTTAAAGAAGCTGCGAGACCGCTCACCATCGTCATAACAACCAGAAATGAAGAGCGTTATGGTATAAAGTATGATACAACTGCACGCAATATCATTTATGACAGAACGAGCAGCATACTTGGGGAAGCTCTTAGCTCTGCATCTTCACCTATTGAAATCAATGAAGAGGAATGGCGAGAGGCGTTGTTTTATCCTGGAGTCTACTTTGAATACATTCAACCTGTTAAACTATCGATGCTGGAAGGATGGCTTGGAGTGAGGTTGTCGACAAATATCGCAGAAACATCCCTTAGAAGAATATTTGTTGCATTCACTGATGATCGGAGCAATGTCTATTATCAGGATTCCGACAGCGGATTGTTTTTTTGCTCTGAAACGGCCTCAGCGGCGAGCAAAGCGCAGGAACTTGACATATATAGCGACAATGGAGCACTGTTCGCATTTGAGACAAGCATTGATGCAGCCGAGAACAGCCCATATATGCTAATCTCCCGGGGGAACAACCATCCGGACATACGTGGGGTGACATCGGCTTCTATAGAAGAGCTTTTGGAGTTGATACAAGCGGTAATGGAGTATGGTAATGAAACATATATCCCCTATGACAACGAAGGTGTGTTTGTACGCGTAGGATCGCAATTTAATATAAGAGCGGATGAATTTGGACGCGTTTTTTACCGCAGGACAGACATTGCAGCGCCCAGCGGTGAAGAGAAAGTTTACGGTGAAAGCGCAATCATCGAAAAAGCGCGCGCTGTGGTCGCTGAAACAATTGGCAGCTATTCTAGCAATGCAGAAGTATTCTTTGAGTCTATGATTTACGAAGCAGAAGACACAGCATCGCTGTATTTCAGCTATTTTGTCGCCGGGGGGAAAATCCATCTTTATGAAGAAGGGTATGCAGCAAAACTTGTCTTTGTGGATGGAGTAATCGTTGAGATGGAGCTTAATTTCAGAAGCTATACTTATAACGGCGACTACACAAAGCTTGCGCCTGAAAAACAAATTCTTGCAGCAGCGAACGCGGAGTTTATGCTATGCTATTCCGATGTAGGCTCGGAGAGGCTGCAAGCAGCGTGGGTCAAATACCAAAAGGAGAAATCCCATTGAGCGTATCGAGGATCAAGAGCCTTATCATAGTAGCCCTTGTGTTTCTAAATACTTTTTTTCTGGTTATCATTCTCATTGACAATAATGCCGATGCACGAGAAGCGCGTCAGGCGATTGAGAGTGTATGCGAGATTTTCCGCTTAAATGGCATAACGATCAATCCTGATAGCATCAAATCAGCAGGAGACATTCATATGATGAGAACAGCGCGTGAAGTCGAGCTTGAAGCAGATATTGCACAGTTGTTCTTAGGTGAATTTGAGATGACAGACCAAAGTGTCATATATTTGTATGAGAACATTGAGACTGGAACTGCTGAATTCTATAGCGCTGGAGATTTCGAAGTCAGGCTGCATGAAGGCGTCATTACGTATACAAATGACGCTCGACAAAAAGTACAAGAACTCCTTGCCTCGATACAACCGGAAAAGTTCTCATTTGATATTCATTATGATGAAACTAATGAAACAGTCAATGTTATCAGTATTTATGACAATGTGAAAATCTTTAACAGCACTATTGATTTTGTTTTTTCAGGCAACAGCCTTCGATTAGTAGAGGGACGGTATGTTACAGGTATAGAAACGATGGAATCTGGTACAAAGATATCTAACGCAGGTACTGCGCTATTGAGTTTTTTATCGGCGATAAGAAACGGTGATATTGATTGCATTGAAGTATTTAGCGTTGAAGCAGGATATCTGCATAGTGTTGTCGGATCTTTTGGAGATGGTGTCATCGTACCGGTGTGGATGGTAACGACCAATGAAGGGCGTTACGCAGTTGACAGCGCATCAGGTGAAATACGATTCATTTGAAAGACGGCGCTATCCTTTGATTTATAAATGGGGGAAGGCAGGACATATGGACAAGAATTATTCAATTGTGCGACGTTTATGGCGGATTATCTACCCACCGGTTTTATTTATGCTAATGCAAACAGTATTCATTCTGGCAACCATAGGGGTGATTGTGGGACTTCGGATAGCTCGCGAAGGAGCGTGGAGTCTTTACCGTATAAGAGAAGCGGTTGTTCAGGAGACGCCAAAACTGTTATTGCACAACCCTGCACTGATGCTCCTTATTTCCAATTTGTTTTGTATGTTGATATTCCTGCCGATGTGGGTTAGAGCCAACAATAGGAACGAACCGACAAGAATCGACAATCCCGTCAAAGTGCTGCTGATTGTTGCCGGTTTATTCGCAGCCTTCAATGTAGTGCAATCTATTATTTTCACCCTCATCGATGTGACTAGATATTTCCCATCATACGAAATTGTTACCCAACTATTGACCTCCGACGAGTTACTAGTGCAAATCCTCTCGGTAGGAGTAGCTACGCCGATAGTTGAAGAGCTAGTTTTTCGCGGTATCTTGATGAGTCGCATGTCATGGATGCCACAATGGGTGTCGATTTTGATGCAAGGGATCTTGTTTGGTGCTTTTCATATGAATCCATTGCAAAGTTTATATGCCTTTGTTGCAGGAATTCTCTTAGGAGTAGTATACAATAAGTTCAGATCAATTATGACCGTAATCATTGGACATAGCGCATTTAACCTCTCAGGGGTGCTGCTATCTGAGCTTGCCTCAGAGTCCACAGCAGGCATTATTGTTGTGGCAAGTATTGTTGTGTTCCCAATCTGCGCTTTTATGATAGCCAAAACGCCAAAAGCCAGGATTTTATTGACCGAGTACGACCTCTTGCCAATGCCTGCCATTCCGCCAACCGAAACGTGGGACTAGAGAAGTATCTTGGCAACACCAGGCAAAGTGATTATGTGCCTGGACGCAAATGAAACCTCCGTTGAGCGGAGGTTTCACAGCGTTTAATGGTTATTTCTGGCAGATAGCTATCTTGCTACCATGTTAGCTACTTCAGCGGCGAAATCGTCTTGCCTCTTTTCGAGTCCTTCGCCCTTTTCAAAGCGGGTGAAAGCCTTGACAGTGATGCTTCCGCCAAGATCCTTCGCAACTTGCTTCACATGGTTTTCAACAGTTATTTTGTCGCCTTTGACAAAAGGCTGGTTTAGAAGGCAAATTTCCTCAAAATATTTGTTAATTCGTCCTTTTACCATGTTTTCAGCAATTTGAGCTGCCTTGTCATCCGGAAGGTCTTTTTCTTTATTCTCCTCAAAAGCAATGTTGTATTGAATCTCTCTTTCCTTTTCAACCTCTGCCGGATCGACAGATGATATGTCGAGATGAGTTGGTCGCATAGCGGCAATTTGCATTGCGATGTCTTTCCCGAGTTCGGTGACAGCACCCAAATTGGAAATGCCTGACACTTCGAGGCTAACGAGTACACCAATCTTACCGCCTGCGTGAATATATGGGACATTCAACCCATCAGAATAGCGGATAAAACGACGCACAGAAAGATTCTCTCCGATTACGAGTATCAATTCCTGCAATTGCTCCTCAATAGTCTTGTCTATTCCGGGGTACATGCAGGTCAGCAATGCATCTACATCGCCGGGTGCATTTGTGGCAATAGCTTCAGCGACTCCTTTGACAAAACCGGTGAACATATCGTTTTTTGCTACAAAATCTGTTTCAGAATTGACTTCAACAACAACGCCTACATCCCCGAAAACACCAGCAAAGGCAATTCCTTCAGCAGTGATTCTACCAGCCTTTTTCTGAGCTGAGGCGAGACCCTGTTCCCGAAGGATTTCAATGGCCTTTTCCATGTCTCCTTCAGCCTCGGTCAAAGCTCTTTTGCAATCCATCATACCCACTCCGGTCACTTCACGGAGGGCCTTAACATCTTGTGCGGTAAATGACATATAAATCAAATCCTTTCATGTGAATTCCCTTGCATGGCTGTTGCAAGCTATATTGAACAGTCGCTTTCTTCTTGAGCGTTAAGAGCCTCGTCATCATTTGCGGGCGTGGCTACGGTATCTTGTCTTTGGGGCGACTCCTCGGGATCGTCAGATGCAAAAGCGTCAGCTCCTTGTCGTCCTTCCAATACAGCATTCGCCATCGCTTGTGATATTAAACGTATTGCGCGAATTGCGTCATCGTTGCCTGGGATGATATAATCAATTTCATCAGGATCACAATTCGTGTCAACGATAGCGACTATTGGAATCCCCAACTTGCGAGCTTCGGCAATGGCATTTCGTTCTTTGCGCGGGTCAATGATAAACAGAGCAGCCGGAAGCCTTTTCATGTCTTTGACGCCGCCAAGATACTTTTCGAGTTTGTTTATTTCGTTTGTGAGTTTAATGACTTCTTTTTTAGGCAAGATATCAAATGTACCATCTTCTTGCATTTTCTGAAGCTGTGCCAAACGATCAATTCGCGTGCGCATTGTTTTAAAATTGGTGAGCATCCCGCCAAGCCAACGAGCGTTCACAAAATACATGCCCACGCGCTCTGCTTCGTCGCGAATCGAGTCTTGGGCTTGTTTTTTTGTTCCGACAAAAAGCAAGCTCCCACCATTTTCTGTAACCTCGCGTACAAAATTATATGCTTCTTCAAGTTTTCTGACGGTTTTTTGCAAGTCAATAATATATATTCCATTGCGTTCCATGTAGATATAGGAAGCCATTTTAGGATTCCATCTTCTGGTTTGGTGACCGAAGTGTACGCCAGCTTCAAGAAGCTGTTTCATAGAAACTACTGCCATTGGTATTCCTCCATGTTATTTGTTGATATGACATCCCTGATTGGGAGTCATCCTCCGGCTCTGTCGTCTTTTTTATCAATCGCATATAAAGGCATTTGCAATGATCTTGTCGAGTGTTTGCATGGATGAGAAACTATTCTATACCTATTCTCTTGAGACCTCCTAACTGGGAAGAACACGCGGATAATCAGAAAATCAGTTAATTTCTACTCTAACATCACTGTTTTGCCTTTGATTGCGACACAAAACAAAAAATCGAGAACCGTGCGTCAATGCCGAAGTATTGTACCAAAGCGCAAGGAAAAAAGCAAGTATTTTTTCCTGCAAAGGCGCCTGGTGGATGCGCAGCTGATTGTAAGGAACGCAAAAACAGACCTTGCTTGCTGCTGGTAAAAGATTACGAAAATTCCTAGCGTAAGTTCCAACGAAGACTTGGTGTGGAATTTACAATAGGAATTTTTTTGAGTACAATGAATATTAACGGTATTCGAACGAAGCGACTGCATCCTATGATATCAACTTCACGTCCCATTGAGCGTGATTTAACCTTTCACGCTTCCTCCTGTTATTCCTTCAACATAGTTTTTTTGCATCAAGAGAAATAAAGCAGCAATCGGTACAGAAACAAGCACAGCACCAGCGCAAAATGCTGACCACCACCGGGTGACATTTTCCCTCTCGAGCATCCTAAAAAGACCAAGAGCAACAGTGTAGTTTTTGTAGTTATCCTTCATTATTACGCTTGCTATGATGAAATCAACCCACGGAGCGATAAATGTTGTCAAAACTGTATAGGTTATAACAGGGCGGGACAATGGCAAAGTGATCTTTGTGAAAATCTGCCATTTTGTGCAACCATCCAAGTTCGCAGATTCGTCCAACTCTCTGGGAATAGTGTCGAAAAACCCTTTCATAATGTAATATGAAAGGCCTGCTGAACCGGAATATATCAACACTAGCGCCGCCAAAGATTGATCCAGACCTATGAGCTTCACCAGATGGTATATTGCGATAACACTCATAAACCCAGGGAACATCCCTAACACCAAGACGAGATTCATCATAGGCCGTCTCAGCCGAAAACGTAGACGGGAAAATGCGTATGAGGTGAACAATACAAAAATAGTTGATATCACACAGCTGAAGATTGCCACAATCAAAGTGTTGAGAAACCATTGGGGATAGTTGAACAATCCGGTTTCTGTGAATAATTTCGTGTAGTTGCTAAAGGTCCATATCTTTGGGATGACGTAACCATCAAGCCATGATCCGGGTTCGCCGCGAAAGGATGTAATGAGCAGGTATATGATTGGAATCAGCCAGATGATGGACATAAATGTCAAAATGACGTAAACTACAGCATTTCCAACTGTTCGCCTTGCTTTCATGCTCTTCATCTGAATGTCTCCTCCTTTTGTGCAGACGCAGTGATATTAAAGGTTACCAGTGCAATTATTGCGCTTATGACGAACGTAATGATTCCTATGACGCTTGCAAGATTATAGTCGCCATGAGTAACGGTCAGCTTATACAGCCATGTGACCAAAAGATCCGTTTTGCCTGCGTTATAGTAATCGGTAGCGGATGGACCACCTGTTGTAAGAAAATATATTGCATTGAAATTGTTGATGTTCCCAATAAATTGAGTAATCAGATAGGGAGCAGTGATTGCAAGCATATAGGGAAGGGTGATTGCCTGAAATTGCTTGAAAGGACCTGCTCCGTCTATGCGCGCAGCTTCATACAAATCATCCGGTATGTTCATCAAGATGCCGGAGGTTATGAGCATAGTATACGGGATACCAATCCATAAGTTAATGATAATGACTGAAATCCGCGCATTAGCGGGATCTCGAAGAAATTGAATCGGAGCGAGTTTCAAATTTTGTAGTATTACATTGATTGATCCTGTATCTGTAAGCATTTGCCGCATGAACAACAAGGTGACAAATCCAGGCACTGCAATTGCAATAACAAAGCATGTTCGCCATACAGATTTGAGGAGGATTCCTTTTTTATTGATCATTAGAGCTACAGCCATGCCGAGAAAATAGTTGAGGAAAGTGGACAAAACTGCCCAAATAAGCGTCCAACCCAATACTCGTGCAAATGTGTAGCCCATGATGCCATCGAAAGATAGTGTATCTGAGAAATTCTCCAGACCGACCCAGGTAAAAAGATTTCCGGGTGGTTGGTGCATTCGGTCGAAATTGGTGAAAGCTAGAAGCACCATAAAGACGATGGGAAGCACAGTGAAGGCAACAACCCCAATTGTCGGGATGCTTAACATAGCTGTATGAATGTTTTTGTCGAACATATTGCTGATATCTTGTCGGAAAGTGGTTGGTTTTCTACCATGCTTGATGTCGATCTCTGCTGTATATGACGACCTGACTGCTGAGAGCTGTATTACAAACCCGAACAATAGAATAGCGATCGCGAAAAGCGAGTAAAGCAATATCTTAAGCGAGTTGTCTCCGGGGATATTCAGAGGTATTTGGTATATTGGATCGATTTCACTGCGCATGATTTGCGTGCCCAATGTGTTTAGGTTTCGGACGAATTGCCAACCGAAATGATAAAAGCCGGAGATAGCGCAAACTTGGATACTAAGAAAAAGACAACCTTTAGCTATTTGCTTGTGGCACAAGCTGCCAAAGCCGGAAATGAGCAAAGTGAGTCGCGTTTGCCAACTACCGTATGCAAGCGCGTTCTTTGTTGTAATTTCGTCTCTCTCGCTGAGAATAATTTGATTATCTGTCAATTATATATCACCTTTCTTCATATAGGGTAAGTAACACCCATCGATATAGCGCTTCGCCTCAAGACTGCACTTGCGCTACCATATTATCCAGTAGAGTTTGAAGATTGGTATTGTCTTTGTTTACCATTGCAGTTCCAAATGCTCCTACAGGCGTCCAAAATGTGTGAAGAACATCGTTCTGGGAAGTTGCATAATCGTTTTGCGCCATCAACGCAGAAAGAGCAATGTTTTCCAGCACTGCTGGGTTAGCAGCCGCATTTATATTGGACGGTCCCATGGCGCGCACCATATAGCGGGTAAGCTGGTTTTCTTCATTTGTTAGGAAATCCGCAAAATCCATTGC
>Ga0099364_10006009_pt1 | contig 17794 bp, 9 predicted proteins | sample TergutTh196P3_FD_73070 | JGI IMG/M metagenome (GOLD analysis project Ga0099364, IMG submission 73070) | Microcerotermes parvus P3 segment gut microbial communities from Pointe-Noire, Republic of the Congo - Th196 P3 | ecosystem: Host-associated > Arthropoda: Insects > Digestive system > Gut ...
GTGGGGGAGGGCCCTCCCTCAGAAAGGGGAGCCCCCCCCCCCCCGCATGGCGTGGTTATCGTTCATGTGTGCCCTCATTTCGTGCTCGTGCGTCGCAGATGCCACGCAAAGATAACATGTTATATCACATAGATTTAGTATAGCATCTCTATACGCACACGTAAAATTTTGCGCAGCTCTATGTCGCCTAACAGCGATATTGCTCGATTGACAGCCTACCGTACCGAAACGGGGTCGATGTCGACGGTCACTCGTACCTCACGCGGCAGCTTCACTGTTGCCAACACCTCCGTGACGATCTCGCCCACCGCACTCCCGCGCGGTGCCTTCACCAGTACGTGATAGCGATGACGCCCTTTAAGCCGTGACAGCACGCAGGCTACCGGCCCAAGAATCGTCATCGAGCCATCCCCGGTTGCATTCCCACACCGAGCACGAACACACTCCCCCACCTGCTCGGCGGCGATCGATGCCTTCTCTTCATCGAGCGAAGAGATGACGATGTCGCACAGGGTCACGTACGGCGGATAACCAAGCCGATTGCGCACCTCAAGGTCGGCCCCTAGCAGAATCGTGCGGTCGTGTTCGGCCGCCGCGCGGATGGCGAGATGTTCGGGCTGATAGGTTTGGATAATGACCGCACCGGAATCTTCGCCGCGCCCGGCCCGTCCGGCGACCTGCTCGAGCAGCTGATAGGTCTGCTCCGGTGCCGTGTATTCAGGAATCGTGAGCGAGCTATCGGCGGCAAGAATGCCGACAAGCGTTACCTCAGGATAGTCGAGTCCCTTTGCGACCATCTGGGTGCCGACAAGTACGCCCGTCTCAAGCACCTCGAACTCGGCGAGCCGGTCTGCATGTCCCGTGCGTCCCGCGGTGGTATCGGCGTCCATGCGCACGAGCGGCCAGTCTTCAAAAAGCTTAGCGAACTCGTGCTCGACGCGCTGCGTACCTGCCCCGAACGACGCGATATACGGACTTGCACAGCGCGGACATGCCGCAGGCTCGGGTTCGAGATGACCGCAGTAGTGGCACTGGAGCATACCGTGCGACGCGTGAAGCGTCAGCGAGGTCTCACACGACGGACACATCGGCACGTAGCCGCACTCTCGACAGAGCATGAACGGCGCAAATCCACGACGATTCATCAGCAGTATCGCCTTGCGTCGGTTTGCGCGCACCTCTTCGAGGCCGGCAAGAAGCGCACGTGAAAAGATCGAGCGGTTTCCCGCATCGAACTCGGCCGTCATATCGATGACCTCGACATGTGGCAACGGTGCTCGGTTCACGCGCTCGGGGAGCTCGGTGCACCCTATGTGCCCCTCGTTGACAAGTGCGAGCGTCGTAAACGAGGGTGTCGCCGAACCCAAGATGAGGCGCGCACCGTAGAGCGCAGCCATCTCGCGTGCAACGCGAACGGCATGGTAGCGCGGGTCGCTCTCCTGCTTGTAGGAGTGGTCGTGCTCCTCGTCGATAACGATGAGTTTGAGGTTATGAACGGGTGCAAAGAGCGCCGAGCGTGGCCCGACGACCATGCGCTTCTCACCTTCGCGCAGTGCTTGGAGCGCGAGCCCGCGTTGCGCCGGCGTCAGGCGCGAGTGCAAAACAGCCACCGTGTCGCCAAAGCGTGCACGAAATCGCCCGACCGTCTGGGGCGTCAGTGCGATCTCCGGCACGAGCACGACAACGCCTTCGCCGCGGGCGAGCGCGTCTTCGGTCGCGCGCATATAGACCTCGGTCTTGCCGCTACCGGTGATGCCGTCAAGGAGCAAAGTCTCGCCCGCTCCGAGCTGCTCGATAGCGGTAAGTGCCTGCTGCTGTCCGTCGGTCAACTGCTCGTGGCGCGGCGCCGTCGTGGCGGGAAGCTCGGTGTCTTTGCGTGCGCGATGTTTGGGGGGCGTGCGCCAGTTCTTACCGAGCGCCGGCGTAAAGAGATTCAGGCAATTTGCGAGCGGACTGGCGTAGTAGCGGCTCATCCATCGGGCAAGTGCCACGGCCTCAGACGCAAAGTGGGGACCGTTAACGATACATTCAAGCGGCTTTATGGTGCCATCGTGCTCAGGCGGCGTATCGCTTATGCCGACGACGAAACCGGGCACGTTCCGTTTCCCAAACGGCACACCGACAAGCCAGCCTATCGCCAGCGCAAAGAATTCCTCATCGTCAGGAATTGCGTAGGTAAAAGGCCGGTCGATTGACCGCGCCGCCACGCTTACTATAACCTGTGCATAGCGCGACACCCTTAGGCACGTCCCAGTGCGCTCCGGAGTTCGTCAACTCTATTAGTATGTTCCCAGGTGAAATCCGCGTCCTCACGGCCAAAATGCCCGTACGCGCTCGTCTTTGAGTAGATTGGTCGGCGCAGGTCGAGATCACGATGGATAGCACCAGGGCGCAAATCGAAGACCTCGCTGACGGCCGCTTCAATCTGAGCCACCTCAGCGGTCTCGGTCCCGAACGTCTCAACCATCAACGAGAATGGCTCGGCCACGCCGATAGCGTAGGCAATCTGGACTTCACAGCGCTCGGCGAGCTCGGCGGCCACGATATTTTTTGCGACCCAGCGCGCAGCATATGCGGCGCTACGGTCGACCTTCGTGCAGTCTTTACCGGAAAATGCACCGCCCCCATGACGCCCCATACCGCCGTAGGTATCGACGATAATCTTGCGACCGGTGACGCCGCAGTCTCCCATCGGACCTCCGATAACAAAACGGCCAGTCGGGTTTACGAGGATATCCTCAACACCGGGTATCTCGATACCCTCTGCCGCAAAGACCGGTTTAATGACGTGTTCGATAACGTCGGGCTTTATCTGAGTCTCGATATCGACATCGGATGCATGCTGCGTGGAGACGAGCACCTTCTCGACGACCGTCGGCTTGCCATCGATATAGCGTACCGACACCTGTGTCTTACCATCGGGACGTAGATAAGGAAGCGTGTTGTCTTTGCGTACTGCGGTGAGTTGCTCGGCAAGGCGATGTGCGAGATGAATCGGCATCGGCATGAGCGAGGAGGTCTCGTTGCAGGCATAGCCAAACATCATGCCTTGATCGCCGGCGCCCACCTTTTCGATTGGATCGATCTCGGCACCGTGCTGAACCTCGTAGCTCTCATCAACACCCATCGCAATGTCGGGACTCTGCGCGTGAATCGCACTCACCACGCCACAGGTGTTGCAGTCGAAACCATACTCGGCTTCATTGTAGCCAATCTCATCGATCGTTTTGCGCGCAATCGAATCGACGTCAATGTACCCATTTGTGCGCACCTCGCCGCCCACGACGACGAGCCCGGTCGTGACGAACGTTTCGCAGGCGCAACGCACATCCTCCACGCACCCTTCGCCGCGTGCCTCCAGCTCGGCCTCGCGCGTCAGCAACGCATCGAGGACGGCGTCACTGATAGCATCGCATATCTTATCGGGATGTCCTTCGGTCACCGACTCAGAGGTGAAGAGATAACTTCGCGTCATGGTTGTTCCTTTCCTTCATGCCCACTCAATATACCACGAGGGCGGGACAGTCGGCTATACTAACTTACGTTGAAGCGAAAGGAATACATATGTCTTACGTTCGTGTGCGCTTTGCGCCCTCCCCAACGGGCGAACTCCACCTCGGCGGCGCGCGTACAGCCATCTATAACTGGGCCTTTGCACGTCATCACGACGGCGTGTTCGTGTTGCGTATCGAAGATACCGATGCTGAGCGTTCCACGCCTGAAAACGTCGCACAGATTGTGCGCTCATTGCGCTGGCTCGGACTTGAGTGGGACGAAGGGCCTGAGACCGGGGGTGCGTACGGACCCTACTTTCAGGCACAGCGCACAGAGAAGTACGCGGCAGCACTAGCAACATTACAGGCAAGCCGTGCGGTCTATCCGTGCTTCTGCACCCCTGATGAGCTCGCCGCGAGACGCGACGCAGCACGTGAGGCCGGAGGTTTTAGCGGCTATGACCGCACCTGTCGAGCGCTCAGCTCAGATGAGGCGCAGGCGCGGGTTGCCGCGGGTGAGCCACACGTATGGCGCCTTGCCGTGCCACTCGATCGCAACGAAGTCGTAGTGCACGATATCGTACGTGGTGATACGGCCTTTCCCGTTGCCGCGCTCGATGACTATATCGTGGCGCGCACCGACGGTACGGTCACCTATAACTTCGCAGCTGCGGTCGATGATGTCGATATGCAGATTACTCACGTCATACGCGGTGACGATCACCTCTCAAATACGCCGAAGCAGGTGCTGACGATTGAAGCGCTCGGAGCCGCAGTTCCCGCGTACGCACATCTGCCGATGATCTGGGGCCCGGATGGTAAGAAGCTCTCTAAGCGCCACGGCGCTACGAGCGTGGAGGCGTTTGCCGATGAAGGAATCGTGCCGGAAGCCTTGCTGAACTATCTCGCGTTGTTGGGCTGGTCGCTCGATGGTGAGACGACGGTCATCGATGCAGATGAGTTGGTCGCGAACTTCTCACTCGAACGTGTGAGCAAAAATCCGGCTATCTTCGATACTGCTAAACTCGCCTGGCTCAACGGGGTCTACCTACGCGACATGCCTACCGAGGAGTTTACTGCGCGCATGGTGAGCGAGCTCGAAGGTGCGAGACTCATCGAAGCCGACGACTTCGAGGCGCGTCGTGCCTGGTACCTCGAGCTAGCGCCGCTGGTGAGCGAGCGCATCAAGCTCATGACCGAGATAGTGCCGATGGTGCGATTCCTCTTTGTCGATGAGGTTGAGATTGACGAAGCCGCACGCACCAAAGTACTCGAAAAAGATGGAGCTGCCGACGTGCTTGCAGCGGCGGTAACGGCACTCGAGGCGGTGTCGATCGACAAGTGGAGCGTGGCCGCGATTGAAGCGGCGCTTTCGGCACTGCCTGAGCAGCTCGATATGAAGCCGCGCCTCGTGTTTCAACCCCTGCGTGTGGCGTTGACCGGCACGACTGTCTCGCCTCCCCTCTTCGAATCGATGGCGTTGCTCGGCCGTGAGAAGACGTTGGCGCGATTGAGAGCTTGTGCATAATGTGCTAGTGTCGATAGGTGAAGAGGTTTGGCAAGAGAAAGGTACGATTATGAGAAAGATACTCCTCGTCGCACTAGCAACCGTCTTGGCGTTTGCGCTCTTCATTCTCGTTGGCTGTGGAGGAAGCGACTCTTCTGCCGATAGCGGCAATAGCAACTCAGCATCGGAGACCTTGGGCTCGGCAGAGTCCGATGCTTCCGAGTCAGGAAAACTGAATCCGCCTTCATGGCTCGTAGGGAGCTGGACGTCTGCTGAAAGCGGAGAGACTATCGAAGTGACGAGAGATAATGTAGTCGTCGGTTCAGGAAACCTTGATTTCACGTGGCAAATTGAAAACGTTCATCTGGATGTCGCGGAAAGCGAAAGTGGCAGCACCTACACTCTGGCGTATACGACCAGCGACATCGATTTTTCCTACAGCTTTGAACAACTGAGCGAAGATACTATGAACGTCACGATTGCTGTCGGCGATGTGAGCACGCAAAGTACGTACTCACGAGATTAGTGAGAGGTTAGAGTCGCTAAAGTAGCTCGACACGTATCGTCCGTTGCGGTATGATAGTCTGCCGTTGTGACGTGCCCCGTTAGTCTAGCGGTTCAGGACGCCGCCCTCTCAAGGCGGAGACCACGGGTTCGAATCCCGTACGGGGTACCAGTTTTCCTTATGCTGGGGGATGGTCTAATGGCAGGACACTGGTTTCTGGTACCAGCAGGTCGGGGTTCGAATCCCTGTCCCCCAGCCAATCACCGCACCCTCTGGGGACAGTAAGGCCCGACTATCCCGCACAATTATCCACGCATCCACCCAAAACTACGGTAAACTATGTTATGTGTGGTGGTTTAGTAACGTAGCAGTGACGGGTACTTTACATGAAGAGGGCCTTACAGTTTGCTCAGACCTCTCGCCTGTGCACGGCGCTGTTTTGTGTCGCTGTTTTCATCCTTTCTCTAGCACAGGCTACAGCCATTAGTCTCCTTACACAATATGCTCGTGTAACCGATACGGCAGGGTTGATGATAATGGCCACCATCGTTTGCCTAATTTGCATAAGCATTGCAATGTTGATAGTTGCGATAATCAGATGGGCGGCCCCCGATTCAATCCCCACATTTCTCGGAAAACTTATCCTTGGTTTACTAGCGGCACTCGGTGTATTTTTGCTTAAAGGAATCATACTCGGCTTGTTGGCAATGCTGTTGTCTCCGCTATCGTACTCCCGGGAGATAGTTCATATCCTCAGCAATATGTTGAGTGCCCTACCTGTTGCCTATGGCATCACTATCATTGGGCGACTTGTTGCAACAGGCACCCTGCGTCTTCGGATAGATAAGCACCTATTCGCCCCCATGCTTGCCTCAACAATTCTTTTCTTCCTTGCACAGTACGGGTTTGCATTACTGCCTCATTCACCGCTATTTGATATTGCGCATAGCGTCGTTACCGCTATCGTTACATTCATGCTTTTTGCTTATGTCGTTTCGTATCAACATCCGCAACGTACGAGCGATGGCGCCAAGAAGCGAAAAGATTTTTCTGAGTGGAACAAGGACTTGCAAAAATGAAGCGACGCCACACATCACGTATCTCACTGTTCTTGGCGTTTGCGCTATTCTTTTCGACACTACCTGCATCGGCATTCGCTGTCGTGGAAGCAGGGATTGATGCGCTGCAAGACACGAGTTTTACCCATCCTCAGGCAATAGAGCCAACACAGCAGCCCGCATCCGAGCTTTACGAAAAAGAACTACGTGCGCCGGTAGCCGACGAAAATGACGATCCTTCCACGGCATTGTATGGCGAGCCTATAGAGGTACACGAGTTCGAGAAAGTCTATCAGACAGGACCCCTTAGCTTTCAATCAGTCTTTTCTGAAATCCCCAATACCTATCGGGACGAAAAAGGCAACGAGCATGTTATCGACAATACACTCGAAGAAAAGAATTCACTCTTCGGTCTTGGTACATCGTATCTTGAGAACGTTGCCAACAGTTACAATGTAAAGTTCCCACTCGTCGTCGATGACCGCAATCCCATCGAATACACCAAAGATGGCATCAATATTTCACTTACGCCATTAGGCGGTGACTACTCACGAGCTGTCGCAGATGGAAATGCGGTGTTGTTCAACAACATCTATGAGGATGTCGATGTTCAGTATACGGTGCGCGAAACATACGTCAAAGAAGATATCATCCTCAACCGCTACGTTGAGCACAACACATTTGAGTATCGTCTCAATATTGACAAAGGAGCTTATGCTGAGGAGCACGATAATACCGTAAGGATATATCGAGACAACAGCGACAGCGATGAGCCCATCTTTGTCCTGAGTGCGCCATGCATGACTGATTCAAATATGGTGGTAAGCGGAGATGTCATGCTTACCCTTGATCAAGACGGTTCAGATTACATAATCACTGTTACCGCCGATAGCGATTGGCTTTCTGATCCTGCTCGTGTATTCCCCGTCTTTATTGACCCCACTATTGCGACTGGTCCCGTAGGATCTGCAACTATCATTGAATATACGGGACGCTATGCAGATCAAGGCTATGGTTATGTAGGCAACATCAATGCGACTGTTACTGGTGTGCCGGGCGGAAATCTCGGCAGAGCGCGTATGATGGTCGAGGTTCCCGCATGGGCTTATAGCTCGATTCCTAGTGAGGCGCGTGTTGAGAGTGCCTATTTGCGTATGTGGCAATATGGACATTGGAGCTCAGCGACTCAATTCATGACGGTGGCACCTACGAGCGGGTGGGATGTTAGTACCATTACGTGGAACGATGCGATTTTTCTAAATGCAAACATTACAGGCGCAAACGCGATATTACCCTCAGTTAATGGAGAGAAGTATTTTGATATCCGCGATGCCGTAAACAATTGGCTGAATGGACTGACGCCTAACTATGGCTTGATGGTTATGGCCACCAATGAGCTAGATCTCGGTGGCGCGTTCTTTACGTCACAATCAGGATCATGGAAGCCCGGTCAAGGCTCATTCGCGCCTGAGAGAGCACCACATGTTATTGTGAACTGGCACGTACCTGATCCGGTTTCGATGGACTATCCTCTCAATAATACGACGCTTACGCTGCGCCCCTTTGTGACCTCAAGTGTAACTGGCCAGCTCAATTTGCGCGGAGTCTCGGTTGATGGTGTGGCGACCCCCAGTGCTCTCGTGCTCTATCGTCTCAACGATGCTACCAAAGACTATGCTGGCTTGGTCGCTTCAAGCTATACTCTTCGATACCCCAATTCGGCGGCATACGAGAACGCTTTCCCAGCAGGTACTACGCGATATCGCGATAAGCTCTCAAATTGGCAAGCTGCAATTCCGTTTACTAATTTCACCTTTAATGATCTTTACCGATTCCACGCAAGAGCAACAAATAATGGTGTGAACTTTGGTACCGAACGTGCAAGTGAGCAGTTCACTGTCTATCAGGTAAAGCAATTCGATACACTGCCGAAGATTGCTAACCATTACGGTATACCTATCAACCAGATATCGTTTGACAATCGCATTCGTGACATGCTGATGGTGCAGGGCAACACTCTTTTTATCCGCAACCCCCAGCGAAACGCTAATAATCCGTACAATCCAGCACCTCTTAGCGATGAGGATAAGAAAAATATCGACTGGCTTTTGATGGGTCGCGGACTTCATTGTGAATTTGATTTTGAGCCCATTAATATCAATACCGGCAACTTCTTTATGGAACAGGTTGATGTTGAGATTGAAAATGGGGATGAGAACTTTGGTATCAAGCGCACCTATAATTCGACGCGAAGTAGGTATAATTCGCTTTTCGGGCGAGGCTGGGAGTTTGAGTATGGCGAAGCGATTTCACGCAAGCAAGATGGCAGTATTACCTACATGCGAGGAGACGGCTCTGTTGTCCAGTTTGAAAAGACTGGGGATACGAGCTATGAGGCCCCTGAAGGCTACCATCTAACTCTTACCCCAATAGCTGTCGGCACCAAGAATTTCGTTGATACTACTGGATTTACGGTGGTGGGGGATCCTTGGTATAACAACTACAACCCAATCACCACCACAACACCTTACACTGTCTATGAATATGAGATTGTCGACGGTCAAGGTACTACTCGCAGATTTAATGCGTTTGGCTCTCTCGTATCTGTCTCCAATCAACGAGGTGAAAAGACTACACTTGAGTACGATGCAAACAGCAACCTGAGGGCGATTGTTTCACCAACCGGACTTCGCTATCAGATTGGGACAACTGCTGATGGCAAGATCGATCGCATAACGCTGCCTAATGGTGGCACGCTTCGCTACACCTACAACAGTGTGGGCGAGTTAATTTCATACATTGACGCGCTTGGCAATCAGATACGTTATGATTATGACTCGAAACACCGCATGATCTCTTGGTATGACGGCAATGGTGACATTCAAATCGTCAATACCTACGATGATAAGGATCGTGTTACTGAACAGATTGATGCGCTCGGTGGTACCTCTTATCTTGAGTATGCACCGGGTAAAACAACCACAACCGATGCACTTGGCAACAAGACGATATATTTTTACGATGACCAGTATCGCACAACTGAAATCCGTTATCCTGATGGCAAAACAGAAATCAACACCTACGAGGACAATCTTCTTGTCTCATCGACTGACAGAGCGGGAAATACAACCTCATACACATATGATCACAATGGCAATATAACTCACGAAATCCGTTTTGACGGAGCCGAGCGTACATTTATTCACAATGCACGCTCACAAGTCATCAGAGAGGTTGACTTTGATGGTTTTGCAATCGAATATATCTATGATGCAGACAACAATCTTATTGAGGTTTGGCACCAAGGCGAGCTTAGTGCGTCATTTACATACGATACGCATCACCGCAAACTCACTGAAACGAATGCACTTGGTGAAATAACAGTCTATACCTACAATGGGCTAAACAAGCTTCCTGCAACGCGCACCGATGCGCTTGGTAACACCACCACCTATCATTTCGATACAATGCAACAAATTACTGCCGTTGTCGATCCGCTCGGCAATACCGAACGCACTTACTATGACTTGAGTGGTGGCGAAATTGCTACTGAAGATGGCGAAGGTGGGCGCGAAGAATATGTATTCGGTGCAGCAGGTGATGTACTCTCATCAATTAATGCACGGGGCGAAGTTCTTGATTTTTCTTACGATTCGTTTGGCAACTTACTTGCTGTATCCGATTCGCAAGGCGTACGTCTTGAGATGGAATATGATTATCGGAATCGCAAGATATCAGAAACCGATGGTGACGGCAACACCACTCATTTTGAGTACGATTCACAAGGAAACGTCACCAAAGAGACACTTCCCAATGGTGCTATCATCACACGCACATTCGATTCACTTGGCAATATGCTTACTGAGACCGATGCACGAGGAGCCACGGCGACTTACATGTATGATCCGCGCACTAATCAGATAGCGTCCATCACCAACGAGCACGGTGCGACTACAGCATTCGAATACAACAAGGTCGGGCTACTTATCAGACAAACCGATAGTCTTGGACACACTATACATCTCGAATACAACGATAAGCGCCAACTGGTAAAGACTATTGAGCCGGACGGGCTTGAGACCTCGTACATCCATGACGAAGCCGGAAAAATCACAACTATCTATGATAATGCAGGGCGTGTCACGAGCTACGAGTATGACATAGCAGGTCAACCAGTAGCAGAGGTCGATGCTCTCGGAAATCGCAGCGAATACCAATATGATGAAGCCGGACGACTGGTAAAAGTCATTGACGCGCTTAGAAATGAAACTGATATTGTCAGCGATAAAGTGGCGCGCCCAACCGAGATTATTGATACTCTCGGCGGCAAAACACAATTTACTTATGACGCAGCTGGCAATACTATCAAAGAAACCGATGCAAACGGAACGATGACCGAATACAAACATGATATATTTGGCTATATCACGCAAGCGATTAATCCTTATGGAGCGACAACAACGTATGAATACACTCTAGGAGAGCAACTCGAACGCGAGGTCGATCCCTTTGGCAATGCAACGACCTATATCTATAACTCTCTGCGTCTGACCACAGGCATCATTGATTCGGACGGCAATATTACAACACTGAAATATAACGAAGCCGGAGATAACACGAAGATTGTTTTTGCCAATGGAGCGGAATATGAATACGAATATGATAGCCTTGGACGGCTTATCCGCGAGGTAAGCCCCGAGGGACTGATTACTGAATACAAGTATGATAGCGAAAACCGTATTGCGCGCATGTCAGACAATCTTGGTACCGACAATATCTACACCTATAACGAGATAGGTGAGATTGCTACTGTTACCGATGCGCTTGGCAGAATTGAGACCTACGCCTATGATCGCGCACGCAACATCGTGTCCGTTACCGGATTTGACGGCAATACGACCAAGTACATTTATGATCTGCTTGGTAATCTTACGAGCGCTACAGAGGCCGATGGCGAGACGACCGAATATATCTATGATGCACTCGGTAATCTTGTCTCGCTGACCGATGATGCATATCGTACTTGGGAATATACGCATGATGCACTCGGACGAGTCACCGAGGTGAAAAATCCACTCGGACAGGTCGAGAACTACGAGCATGACGCAGTTGGAAATATCACAGCGCACATCGATCAAAAGAACAATCGCGCTTCCTTTGAATATGACGAGTTGAATAATCCCATCCGCCAAACTGACAGACGCGGAGAAGTGATTGAAGCTACTTACGATGTGCTTGGGCGTCTGATTACGCAAACCGCTGCTGACGGCGGTGTGCAAGAGTTCTTCTATGACAAGTTTGGAAACATTGTCAAACATCAGGATGCACTGGGCAATGTCCGTGAGTTTAATTATGATGCGGTTAACAACCTTACGCGTGAGATATCTCCTAATGGTGCTAAAACGCGCTATGAACACGACTTACAGGGCAACATCATTAAGGAGACCGATGCGCTGGGCAATGAGACGTATCTTACCTATGATGCGGCAGATAGGCTCACCTCACGCACCCTGCCTAATAAGGGACGCTATACCTATGATTATGATGTTTTAGGACGCGTGAGGAAGACGACGGCACCGGGTGAGCTAAGCAAGGAATATATCTATGATGCACGTGGTGATCTTGTCCGCGAGGTAGACCAATCCAAGCGAACAATTTCCTACGCTTACGACAAGATGCACCGGGTTACTTCTGTGACGAACCCTGAAGGGAACCGCACATCTATTTCATATGATCATCACGGCAACGTAGCGAGCATACTTTCAGCTCTTGGCGCTAAGACTACCTTTACCTATGACCCACTTGATCGTGTTAAACAGGCAGTGACTCCTGCTGGCCTTACAACTCTTGCAGAATATGATGAGGTCGGAAATGTTGCGCGCATCACCCAAAATGGTGGACGGACAACAACTTTTGACTACGACGAAGAAGGCAATTTGCTTACAGAAACCAATGCGCTTGGCCATACCAAGACCAATACTTATGATGAAGTAGGTCGCCTGACAAACACCACCAATGCACTCGGGAAAACACGCAGCTTCAATTACGACCTCAAGGGCCAGCTGCTCGATGTCGTAAATGAGCGCAGCGGCAAGCAGACTTTTATATATGATTCGGTAGGCAATGTCACTGCCATACGTGACACGACCGGCCGTGAACGCGACTTTACCTACGACTTACTGGGCCGCCTAATAGGTGTAAACGAGGGTAACATCGAAACTAAGTACGCCTACGACAGTGTCGGCAACCTTACCAGCCAAACCGACGGCCGTGGCAATGCCACGCGTTTTACTTACGATGAAGCTAGCCGCAAGACTTCACAGACCGATGCGATTGGTAACACTCAGCGTTTTTCATATAATGGGGATGGGAATCTCGCCAGACTTACGCAAACAGATGGCTCTGCCATCACCTATGAGTACAACAAACTCGATGAATTGACTGAACGCAGGGCAGATGATGATAGCGGTGCCCTCTACGCCTTTGATGCCGACGATCGGCGCACCTCGATGGAAGATGCCCATGGGGTCACCGATTACGCCTATGACAGCGCCGGACGCATCACGAGTGTCACGACTGCCGATGGCGACATGATCAGCTATTCTTACGATGTATTCGGCAATATCAGCTCGCTTACCTATCCTGATGGCAAGAGTGTTTACTACCTTTACGATCTACTCAATCGCTTAACAACGGTCATTGACCGTGAGGGCGGAGTAACGACCTATCGCTACGATAAGGCCGATAATATGGTGGGCGTTGCACGCGCCAACGGCACCTCAACCACCCTGGAATATGATGAAATGGGTGCGGTGACCAAGCTTATAAACCTTGCCAGCGACGGCAGTGTGATCTCCGAGTTTAGCTACACGCACGACCTATCAGGACGCATCGCAACCGAAAACAATACCCAAGAAGGCCGACGAGTGCAGCGTACATTTGGATATGATGAGCACGGTCAACTGACAGCTGTCAGTGAACTCGAGGGCTTTTTGCTTCGTGAAATCGAGTACACGTATGATGAGGCCGGAAATCGTACACGGCAAACCATCAAAGAGACCGGTGCAGTCGTTGAGGCCATTGATTATATCTATGATGATGCTAACCGCCTCTTGCAAGAAAACAGCAGCTCACATGGTGCGACGACCTATTCTTACGACGAGCGCGGAAATCGAGTACGTGAGTGGTCAGAGGGTCAAACACGTGAATATGACTATGATTTAGAAAATCGTCTTACAGCGGTAAACGAGAACGGAACTTTGCTCTTTGCAGCACTCTACGACGGTGATTCAAACCGCATTTTTACCGCACAGAGAAATCCCGATGTCACTACATGGTGGAACAACGAGAGTGAAGAAGGTACGTCAACACCACGCTCTAGTAATGTATCAGCATGGCGCAATTTTACAGATCGTGTCAATTCACTCATATCAGAGTTTTGGTATGGGTTTGGGCAAGGCGCCTCCCAAATTTGCGCTAATGGAGCACATGTCAGCCGCATGTTGTATCTGAATTGGGATAAGATAGCTACTCGCTCGCATACCATACCTGTGACTGAACTGGTTGCAGATGGCAATGAAGTGCGCACCAAACGCTCAGCCGATCTTGCTGATGCGGTATTTATCCCCGATGGTGTCAGCTCAGCCACACGTCTTGATTATGAGTTGACGACCTATGTAAACGATGTCAATACGGCGCACACCCGTACCCTGGCAGAATATGATCAATTCGGCAGGAACACTCATATCTATGAGTACGGCGCTGGCATGGGATATATCGAGACAGATGAGTTTGCCAACAGCTATGGCACTGCCAGCATGCAAGACTCTTATGGGGTAAGTGCACTTCTTGCTCATACTTCTTCTGCCGGCAGAGAGATGTATGCTTTTGATGGGCGTGGCTCGGTTGCTAACCTGACCGGGACAGCTGGCCTTGCGCAGGCTAGCTATCGCTATGATCTCTTTGGCACCGCAACGGTTACCGGCAACACAGGCAATCCCTATGCGTTCAATGCCGAAAGAGTAGATCGCACTACTGGACTACAATACCTACGTGCTCGTTATCTTGATATGGGAGCAGGGCGATTTGTCGGTGAGGATATCTATCTCGGCGAACTGAGCGAACCGCTCAGCCAACATCGTTTTACCTACACGCTTAATGATCCACTGAATCATATCGACCCGAGTGGACATTTTACGCAATGCTGGACTTCTAATCCAGCCGTTTGGGCATGCCAGATGTGGAATCGCAATCTCTGTCCTCGTCACGCATGGCCCGGTATCCCGTATGCACCGCATACAACAAAAGCTCAGGTTGGCCGTGTTGGTCAGCCAACTAATAATGGCTATGTCCAATTCGGTGGTGGTAGCAGCAACAATCCCATTACCCCCTTCGTCAATCCTTTTGATAACCGATGGCCCGGAATACCAGGGCGAAAAATACCTACCTTGGCAGAACAGGCGATGCTTAATAATAGAATCAATAGACACTGTATGGGCGATACCCAAAAAGCATCAGGGGCTTTCAAGACAACAAGTGGTACAGCAAGAATCATGGGTACAGCGGTTATGTTTGCTTTTTCAGGGAAGCTTTCTCCCACCCAGGGTCTGGGTCTTTTTGGCGCGACCGCAAATACAGTTGTCGGGCATGATCAGCTTCATGGTAATGAAACTGCTCAATGGCTTGAAGTCATAGCTACGATGGATCCCGTACTCAGAGCTACGCTGTTGCTAATGCCTACAGTAATAATAGGAGTGAGAGTTGAAGAATTCATGGGAATTATTAATGGTCCACCGACCGTTTATCACTAATATGAGAAAGGATCAGCATGGGTTCAGGGCATGTTTTATCAAAGATTAAACGGCGCACCTTTTTGGAAGATCTCAACTATAGGATTCGGGCAGACTTTCGACTCAAGATTGCACGTATATGCGCGATACTGTATTGCGTTTTATGGGGTGGGTGGCTCCTTGCAAACTGGTTGGTGACACTTCTCCCGATAGGAATAATTGAGACCTATTCTGTAGAAGAAATTCTTTTTCTTGATATTGTTTTTGCGACAATCATGATTGCAGTTGCTTATGCCGTCTATCAAGCATACAGGGGCAGGATTTTCTATGCTGCATCGAGCATGTTTGCCGGCAGTCTCATTGTGGGAATTCTTAATTGGTATTTTGCATCGGTTCGCTTCGATCCCTCTCTCTTTGGAGGGTTCCGTTTTCTTCCTAGTCTGCTATTTGGAGTCTCTTTGCTTTGGCAATCAAATATTGTTCGATTCAGAAATATTTCAACAAGCATATTCCGCACGCATTATTCGGAAGAATACGAAAACTCCACAGAAGATAATGAAGAATTGTCCGTACAGAATACTTCGGCAAATGCAGAAGAGAAGCATCTTCCCAAAGAGCACGATGGAACTCTCGTTGAAGACTCGGGATTTAAGCGTGGAAGAACATATGCGCTCGTGTGCTGTGCTTTGTGGGGAGCGTATCTTATGTTCGAGTGGGTCGTTTTTATTGGGGAGCTTATGCAGATACAGTCTTCTGCGCCAAGTTTAATTACGGCAATTATTGCAAGCATATTTACTCTGTTGTTGATTGCTCTTACGGTTTACTTGGTCTATTTGGGTAGAATACGAAACGCAATTATAGCGATACTCTCTACTGCGTTATTTGCGACTATCTCGTATCTCGTATTGGCTATCCAAGGATATCAGAGCGTTTTTGCTTTTGGCGGACTCTTTGTTCCAGCCTTGATAGCAGCAACTGTATTGTGGTTTGTGCCACCTATCGCTAAGTTTCGTAAGATATCCTATCTGGAGAGTATTCGTGGTAAGCTGTGGCTTTAAGGTAAGAACAGCAATAAAACACAGTGAAAACATCGCAGATGAGATAAAATTGATTCGACGGATGATTTCTCGACGAAAAATATTTCCTGCTACTATTCTTGTGCTCTTGTTGCTGGGAGCCCTCGGTTTCTTTTTCTATCACCAAAATAATCACCTTGAAGTTTCTGAGCTTCAGGTGACAAGCGACCGAGCTGGCACGCTAAAGATTGTGCATCTGTCAGACCTCCACAACAAACAGTACGGCACCCACAACGAAGATCTAGAGAAGCGTATCGAAGATTTGCATCCGGATTTAATAGTTGTGACAGGCGATATGCTCGATGTTTCGAACAAGAATCTCGAGGAAACAAAAGTATTTATGGGTGCGCTTGGTCATCAACATGCACCGCTCGTGTATGTTTTTGGCAACCATGAGCCGCGTGCAGAGAAGCGAAACGAGCTTAAGAAAGAGCTAGAGAAGGAGAACATAACGGTTTTAAAAAATGAGATTCTTTCGCTTGATATACATGGCAGTGAAATTCACATCTTAGGGCTTGATGAGTGGCTGCGAGAAGCAGCCAATATCGATGCGGGTCCACTCTTTGAAGAGCTTTCTCAGATGTCTGGCTTGCGAATCGTCTTGTCTCACCACACAGAACGCTATGCACTTGCAGGTAAGGATTCGTATGATCAGTATGACTTTGACTTTATGTTTTCCGGCCATGCGCACGGTGGACAGTGGAATCTGCCGCTTATAGGTGGCTTGGTTGCTCCGAATCAGGGATTGTTTCCTCGCCATTATCGCGGCATGTACGATGACAGACTTATTGTTAGTGCCGGTTTAGGAAATGGTACTCCTATTCCGCGTTTATTTAATCGTCCTCAAATTGTTGTGCTGGCGATTAATTAGGGAGCTAAAGTAATCAACTGCTCCCAAAGGTCTTGTGGTGGATTCTTCTATTCGTGTGGGAAGGCCGGGGCCTCCTCGGTGGGTTCAGAAAGCTGAATGAGCGCGATTGAGCCCAAAATGATTGCGCCGCCAAAGATGAGTGAAAGCGTCATCTGCTCACCAAGGAGAAACGATGCCGCCACACCGGCGATAATCGGCTCGACCATCGCAGTGAGCGAGGCATGTGTTGGCGAGATAATACGTAGCGCAACGAGATAGGCCGCGAAAGGCACGAGCGTGGTGAAGAGCGCCGTTACCAGAATGGCAATCGTGGTCTGTGTATCCATAAAGACCGTGGCAATAGCACGCGGCCCCAGAAGAAGTGTCCTGTCAACAACGCCCATTCTTAACCCCGCTTCAACGGAATAATTGACCCCTTACGTTAGAGTTTTATCTCCTCCTTTCGCTCTTTCATGCGATAACTCGCCCCCTTAAGGACAAAGCTCTTAGAGTGA